>Ga0181589_10002054_pt1 | contig 15839 bp, 16 predicted proteins | sample 071ome_25_FD_132444 | JGI IMG/M metagenome (GOLD analysis project Ga0181589, IMG submission 132444) | Coastal salt marsh microbial communities from the Groves Creek Marsh, Skidaway Island, Georgia - 071410BT metaG (megahit assembly) | ecosystem: Environmental > Aquatic > Marine > Intertidal...
AGCCTGTTTGAAAGATCGGCCAAGGAAAAGCGCGATAATAAGCCATAGCGCTAATAGCGGAAAACATACGACTCCGCTAAGGGTAATATAAAAGGATCTTCCGGCAGCCTGTCCCAATGCTGACTGCAAAGGTCCAAGTGACATATTGAAAAAGGATCCTGCTTGCTTTGAAGATCGGGATCCAAATGTTTCAATCCATGCCTGGGCCTTAAATTTTACATCTGGTGTTGTGGGGATATAGAGTTGTTTAAGAGCGGGGCCATTTAGTGCGTAGTTAATCGCTTTTGATCCAACCATCAAGATGCATAAAAAGGTAAGCGTGTTAATGCTCATAAATCCTAAAAGAGCGGCTCCAACGATAATGGGCATTGCGGCAAGTGCGATGCCGACTCCTAAGAAACGAGAGATATTGCTAATTCCAAGCAGAAGACACATCAAAGAGATGATATTTACGCTCGATCCATAAATGCTTAGGTAGTTGCTTAAAGCTACGCCTGAGTAGACTGAGCTTGCAGCAATTTTAAAGTTGAAATCAAAAATTGTAATCACCACTTCATAGATAAAGTTAGCCCCAAAGATACCAAGTAAATAGCGGTTTTTTAAAAGGAGCTTTAACCCTTCTAAAAAGCCAGGGTCTTGTTTTGACTCTTCTTTTGCTTCATTTGTCCCATGAAATGTTTTAAGTAAGCTTTGGGGAGTTTTTCTTAAAAAATATCTAACCAAAGGAATAATTAAGAAAATAAAACCGCTTAGGCAGATCATCGAGCTGAAATCTGTTGTGAGTTGAAGGCGGTGTGGGAGTCCACCAATTCCGTATGGAAAGACAATTCCGCCAATCTGCCCAATCGCCACAACAAGAGGAAACCCTCTTTTTGCATGGGTAGGAGTTGTAGTATCAGTTGAAAAAGCCCAAAAAAGAGCTACGACAAGAGAGCCAAAACTTTCGACAAACAAATACCAAACATATCCGAGAACTTTAAGTCCAATGGACCAGAAAGGATGATGACTTACAACTGTCTGAATAGACCCTTGAACAAATAGCATAAGGATGCTGAAGAGGAAGATGGTGCTTCCATAAAAAATGGGGAGAATCACGAGCATCTTTTCTCGAGAGGTTTTTTCTAAAAGTTTGGTGTAAAACATGACTATTGGAAGGAGTGCAAGTACCGAGATTGTTTTTGCAAATGGAAGTTGATACTTCCCAACAAACTGAATAAAGATCGCATCTTTTAAAGGGCGAAGCGTCCAATAGACCCCGATGATTAGTGCAAAAATGATTCCTAAACGGAGGAATTTTTTAAATTCCTCCTTTTCAAAGCTTCCAAAATTGAAGCTACAAACCCATTGAAAAAACTGAAGAATTCCATTTTTTTTATTCATTTTTTTGCTCCTTTGTTAAAAGAACCATCATATTCAGTTGGTTTTTATAAGTATTGTCGATAAAATAGATAACTATTATCGAAAAAATCGATTTGAAGTGAGAGGTAGCCCTGTGTCAGGATTAAAAGATCAAGAAAAAAAACATTTCACCCTACAAGAAAGTATGCTTCAAAAGCTTGAAAATTCTCTTAGGAACCTGCGCATTGCTGATCTAGAAATTTTTGTTTCCGCAGCGCATATGAAGAACTTAGGAAAAGCCGCTCTTGCTCACCATTTAAGCCAAAGTGCTGCGAGTACTGCTATTAAAAGAGTTGAAGCTGCTTTCGGAGTTGAACTCTGTACACATGAAAGGCGGCAGTTTGGCCTGAGTTGTCAAGGAGTACAAATGCTTCCAAAAATCGAAGAGTTAATTAGGCAAGCAAGGGATCTGATCATGTGCGCGAACAAATCAGCCATTCGAATGGTGACAACTCATGCAATTGCTCAAATTGCTGTTCCTTCACTGCTTTCTTTAGATCAGATTGACTTCAAGCATATGAGGCCTGATCAAGCCTATGCTGCAATCCTTCAAGGAGATGCAGATATTGCTCTTGTTCTAGATAATGCTCCATGGAAAGGAGTGATTGCAGCAGAAGTGGGTAAAGGACATTTTCAGCTATATAGCAAATCAAAAGATATCCCGCTCCAACCTGTGCTTCTTCCTGAAGATCAAATGGAAGTTTTATTTTTGCAGCAAACATGGCTGCAAATTCAAAGCTATGCCCTACCTGTAAAGGCTCGAATTCCAAGCTGGTCTCTCATTGGACAAATTTGTGGCGAGACTAACGAGGTTGGGTTTTTACCTGATTTTTTAGCAAAAAAATATGGACTTGAGCCTGTTTTATGGCAGCCTACTCCGGCTCCTTACCGCATTTTAGCAATCTATAGAGGAGGAAAGTCTAAACAAGAAAACCAATTTAATAAGATTTTGCACCATTTATGCACAGTGTTTTCTCAGGATCATACAAGTTTTCAGTACTCAAGCCTCTAAAGGGTTCATGTAAGTTGTAGACAACATCTACGCGGCTTGATATACTTACTTGAGTAAATTTTAATCGGGGTGCCACATATGGTTGAGAAACGATAAATCGTTACCCGCATAACCTGATCTAGATAATCCTAGCGGAGGAAATTAAAATGATTTTAGCAGTCATTAGCATTATTGCATCAGCAACATCCATTTTTTCACTTGTCCCACAAATTTATCGAACATATCGCTTGAAATCTGCAAGTGATCTATCGATGCTCATGCTTCTAAACTTTTTTGTATGCTCACTATGTTGGGTCATTTATGGGGGCTTAACTGATATGAGAATGGTTTGGATTACAAATGTTGTGATGACCATTTTCTCGATCATCCTAATTATTTTAAACTGAAATACTCTTCAAAGCCATCCCCATGCAACACCTAAACAAGATCATTCAGTCTCACAAGAGTGTGATTTGTCTTGATGGAACCCCTCCTTGCAAAAAGGCCATTTCCCTAATTAAGCCAGGTGCGAAAGTGCTTGCAGCAGATGGAGCAGCAAAGTGGGCAGAAAAGCAAAATATGAAGTTAGATTTTATCATTGGAGATGGAGACTCAGCGTCCTTTTCTAAGACATCTTCTGCTCAAGTGGTTAAGATAAATGATCAAGACACTACAGATTTTGAAAATTGCATTAGATTTGCCCGCGATGAGAACCTCCTTCCAAGTCTTGTTCTTGGAATTAGTGGGGGAGAGCTTGATCATATCTTAGGAAATATCCAAGCTCTATTAAAGCACTCGGAAAAGGCCCCACTTTTTTTTATCGATTCTTACGAGAAAAATGGATCAGAAGGGCTTAAAATAGGACTCCCCCTTCATGTCGGCCGCTATACTTTCGGGGTAGACAAGGGAGCAAGAGTGTCTCTGATTCCCTTTGAGAGATCCATCGTTTCTTCAAAGGGGCTGGTTTGGGAGCTCAAGGAGATGACTCTTGAAGTCGAGGGCATGCTCAGCGTAAGAAATCAGGCCCTTTCTGAGATGATTGATTTTCAAGTTGATAGGGGGAAAGTGATCTTAATAATTGATTTTCGAGGGGAACTTAGGTATACTTGATCGCTAATTAATGGATTGAGGATAGGTATGTTAGAGATTATTAAGGGCACTCCCGTGTACGTATGGTTTATTGAAGCGTATTTGATTTGGAGAGGGATTCATGCAAGTAAGCCCCACAAAACGAACTGGCGAGAGTTTATGATCTTTCCAGCTATTATAATTACTTGGGCTCTGATTGCATCGATTGATTATTACCCAGTAACGCTTCTCGCTCTTCTTTTCCTATCCTTAGCGCTTGGCACTTTAGTAGGAATGCGCGTGTTTAAAAAGGAAAAGGTTGTTTTTTACACCATTCCTAAAGCAATCGAGCTTTCAGGCTCATGGTTTCCTTTAATTGCGTGTTTGATGATTTTCTCACTGAGATACTACTTAGGAGTGACTCATGCGATTCACCCAGAGTTAAAGGGAAGCTACTTTCTTTTAGGTATCGAATGTTTACCTCTTTTGCTCTGTGGACTTTTTGTGGGTCGAGGCGTTTCAATCTTTCAAAAATATAAAGCTCATCAAGCCGCTTTGGTAGATTAATACCCGACAGTTAGGGCAAAGTCCAGGCGCCTATTGGGATCTCCAAGGTGGAGGTTATGAAGCTGGAAGCCCCAGTCGGCGCGAAAGCTCACATAGGGGATCACGGTGTAGCGCACTCCAGGGCCAATACTCATGAGGTATTCGGTTTTTTCCTGCATGGGAGCGGTTTTATTCACGCCGCATAGGCCATAATCAAAAAACACAAGAAACTGCATAGAATCCCGAAACTTTTTCCATCCAGCTAACGGGTTTAGAATGCTAAAGGTGGGAGTTTGTAGCTCCAAGTTCCAAATGAAGACGTTGTCTCCATTGACAAGCCGTTCTTTATATCCTCGAACAGTATTGTATCCTCCAACGCCATACTCTTCAGATGGAAGTAGATTCACACTGGCAAGCTGTCCACGGAAGATATTGCTCAGTGTCCACTGATTGTAAAACCTCCAGGAAGCAGCAAGAGCTGTTCGAAGATAGACATACTGATTTTTTGCATAGGGGCGCAAAGACTCATAATCTTCATTTGTCTGATCTGAGATCCAACTCCCGGGCGAATAAAACCCTTCGATTTCCCAAGAAAAGGTGAGAGCTTTGATTTCATAGCCTAAATTGTAGCCCATCATTGCTTGAGTGAGATTGACATTGTCTTCTGAAATGACCGGGATGCCTCCTAAACTCAAGTTGTTGTTCGTTCTTTTAAAATCAAATCCCCAGATCACTTCATGAAGAAGATGTCTTTTGGGTTTTAAAGGAATATCGTAGCGCATCGAGGCTTGCACAGAAAACCCATGGGTTCGAAATTGATCTTCTTCAAGTCCAAACGACGAAAACTCAGCATCCACTCTTGAGTATCCTCCATAGATATTGAGCATATGTTGCCAGGGAAGGGGGAGCTCATAGTACAGGGTATGAGCGCGCAATTTTTTAAAGTCAGATGAGGTGATAAACTGATAGGACAGGCGTTGATCACTCCAAAAAAGATTGCCAATGTCAACTCCGCTATAGAGACGGTTATTTCCCGTAACGTCATTTCCCGTGTTGTCGATTCCTAAGTAGAGTCGAAGGGGAAACCGATCTTTACAAAGAAGTTCAATATCGGTTTGCCCATCCTTTCCAGGAACATAGACGGCATTGACCTCACGAAATGGGTTCCGGTTAAGCCAGTAGAGATTTTGATTTAAGACATCTGAGGCAATTGTTTCCCCAGGCTCTAATTTAATTGCGCTTTCTATGCGCTCTGATGAAAAGTAGGTATTTCCCTTGCACGTGACTTGCCCAAGTTTTTGCTCTGTCACTACAAGTTGAAGCACACCATCTGAAATATCTTGCTTGGGGATGGTAATGGTGACTGCAGGTTGATTATGATCTTGGTAATAAGCAAAAACAGCGTCTTTAATCTCCATAATTGTGTGATGGTCTAAAGAGCGTTCAAAGTAGGGGCGGACACGCTTTTTTAAAGCGACAATCGAACCTGGATATGTGGCGTTGTAGCTCATCACCCCTTGCACATTTTCATATCCTGAAGGGTTTAAATCTTCCCTATTTCCAATAAGAATCAGCCCTTTAAAGTGAGGACTGTCACTTTGATGCGCCGTATGATGATGTTTGATGTCATGCTTTAGAAATGGAGTGAAAAAGATTTCGCAAAAAAGAAGAGAGGGAAGAAGGAAAAGTGCGTATAACAGTTTTTTCATCTCTATCTACTCTTTATGCTGTTTTCTTCTTTTTATTGAGTAGGGGAGACAGTTGCTTTCAAAGGAAATCTCTTCACTTGTGTATTCGTCGTAAGGGTGAAGGTCTCTTTGCATTTCAGCTGTGTAGGGGCCGATGTAGTTAATTAGCAATTCACTAAATGTTTTTTGATCAAAAGTATTTGATCCCGCATGAATGAGGCCATTATCCTTATGAAACACCGTAAAAGGTGCTGCAAAAAATGAATCAGGGTAGTTTTTTCCCCACTTCTCACGCAAGGTAGACAAATAATGAAGACAAGGAGAGTAGCGGTGGCCATTTAGAGTTCCTTGAATTAAGTTTTGACTGCGCTTTGTAGTGAAAATTCGAAGGGGAGAGCATCCTGTATTGATCGAAGCATTCGTTGCAAGCACAATTCCCCCTGCATTATCAAGTTGGTCCACCACAATCGTAGTGCCTTGTTCTCCAATACTCCTAATATGGGAAAAGTTCTCCATGATCACTGAGTTGCCAGTTAAGATTTTGGTTTGATGGGAGTGAGAGTGAATGCCGCTATTGCCATAAAGATACAGGCTGCCGTTTAAGATACTTAAATCAATATCGCCCCCTTTTGCACTTAAGGAGGAGCTCTCATCTAAACAAATCGAATACCCTGTCAAAAGAGATAGATTTCCCATTGTCGAGGAGATTTTAGACTTTTCATCTAGAGAGATGGTATCTCCAGTAACAATTGTCACTTGGCCACTTTCGATTTTTGAATGACTCCCTTCCATGATCAGATGCTTTACTGCAGAGATAGAAAGAGGACCTAAGTTTCCAAAGATGGAAGATTGGTCGTAGATCGAAAGCACTCTCCCTGCATTTAAAGAGATGCTCCTCCCGGAAATGGAAGATCGCCCAAGTAGAGAAATATCATGATTTGTATGAATATGAATCCCTCTAGGAGAGGAAATTTTTGATTTTCCTACTAGGAGTAAGTCAGTTCCAAGATCAAAGGTTAATTCTCTTTGCGATCCAAGGGAGCTATTTTGCAAGTGAAGGTGGCGCCCAAGATCCATTATAATAGGTGCTAAGGATGAAACCGTTCCACCATCCATAGAAAAAGCGGCTCTTTTTCCTGAGATTGTAAGCTGTGCGCTTCCTGGAGTCACGAGTCCTTTATCGATATAAAAGGATCCATAAAGGTCTCGAAATGTCATTTCAGAGGTTCTATTTGTACCAAATAAGTGCCCAGTATCTTTCACAAAAAAATCGCGAGCGCCATCAATAAGAAAATAGCCTCCTCCAAGATGGCCCATTTCTCCAAAAAGATGAATGTCACCGGCTGTTTTCCAAATGAGATTTCCTCCATCAATCATCACTTTTCCAGAAATGGAGCTCAAGTCTTTAGAGAAAATCATGAGGTTTTGACTATAAATTTCCCCAGGACATGTTAAATCTCCTTGAATCTTGATGTCACTTCCAATAAGCTTTCCCGTAATAGTGACTTTTGGAGCTGAAAGATCCATGCTTCCAGAGCCGCTATTTGTTAGGGAACCATAAATGGAAATCCCTTTTTCACCAGCTGTCTGAAGCGCTAAAGAAAAGGGGCTGCAAAAGGTATGATCAACATCGTCTTTGATTGTAATAGAGCCCCCTGCTCCTCCTTCTCCTAAGTAACACGTCGTTATCGTCACTGGACCCTTTTCAAGCTCTTCTATGAGCTTACCGATGGTAATATTGCTAAAGTCAGCGCTCGCTCCACTTTCAAACTCATAGTTATATGAAGGGGCATTGCTAATTGTAATATCAGACTCTGGATCTAGGGTGAGAGCGCCTGTTCTTTGAATCGAGCCATGATGATAAAACCCTTCTTTTCCAGAGATTTCAATCTCACCGACATCTGCTTTTCCATAAAAATTTGTGATTCCATCTGAAAGAAGACACACGTTTTCTCCAGTAATCACTCCGGTTTTGGTAATATCTGTATGCTCATTGCTTGCAATATAGACGCGTCCTGCTTCTTTTTTGACCGTAATCCCATATGGATTACTGTTTGATCGGACATAGGCATTTTTGCCTACTTTTGAGAGGATCTCCCCTGAGACTTTGACATTGTTTCCAATTAGAGCAATGGCTCCGTTTGTTGCAGAAAGCTTGCCCTCTACAAGCACATCTTTTAGGGACGACGCAATGAGGCCCCCAACTTCCACAAAGGAATTTTCCCCAAATAAAATGCCATTTGGGTTGATTAAGACAACTTGTCCATTGCTTGTCAAAGTTCCAAAGATGTTTGAAACTTCTGTTCCTGTAACTTTATTGAGTACCCATGACGTAGAGTTCGGCTGAATAAATTTTAAATGTTCGCCTAGGGGAATAGAAAAATCATCCCACTTTAGAACTGTTCCATGGGTATTTTCCACTGAAAGCAGAGCGCCATTTTTTTGAATGGTTGCTGAACCGTTAACGACATCCACTACAGGAGCGCCAAAAAGAGAAAGCGTTAAAAAAATCAAACTAACACTTGCAATGCGCATGTAATGTTAATTACTGAAGAAGAAGTTAAAATATCAATTATATTTTTTGCCGTTTGCTTGGGCAAGAGAGCGTATTTTTGAGATAAAAGGCTCAAGCCCCTTTTCCTCAAGGGCTGAGATCTCAAAAAGAGTATCTTTAGGAAAGGGGTAACTTTTCTTAAATTCCTCTAAGTGCTTTTCATTTCCCTTATCAACTTTATTAAGGGCGACTAAAAAAGGCTTTTTAGAAATTTCAGGGGAATACTCTTCCCCTTCTTTGCGAAGGGTCAGAAAGTCATTAAAGGGATCTCTTCCTTCTTCTCCTGAGATGTCGATCATGTAAATCAGTGTGGAGCTGCGCTCGACATGTTTTAGAAAAGATAGGCCCAGCCCTTTATTTGCGTGAGCATCTGGAATGATTCCAGGAATGTCTGCTAAATACACTCTTGAATAATCATCAAACTCGATAAAACTTAAATTGGGCTTGAGAGTTGTAAAAGGATAGGCTCCTGTTTTCACTTCAATTGCAGCAAGTTTGGAAAGAAGAGTGGATTTTCCTGCATTTGGAAAGCCCATGAACCCAACATCAGCGATGAGTTTAAGCTCGAGCTCAATATTTTTGACTTCACCGTCTCTTCCAGGTGTACATTTTGCAGGGGCTTGGTTTGTAGGTGTTTTAAAAAAGGTATTTCCTTTTCCACCAACGCCACCTTTGCACATTAAAAATTCATCGCCTGGCTCTGTTAAGTCGTAGAGAAGGCCTCCCGTTTCGCTATCGCGAATCAAGGTGCCGCAAGGAACTTTTAAAACGAGGTTTTTCCCATTTTTCCCTTGGCGATTATTGGTGCCGCCACATCCGCCATTTTCAGCATGCATCAACCTTTTATTTCGGAAATGATCTAGAGAGAAAACTTGAGGATCGCATTTGATAATGACAGACCCACCGGGGCCACCATTCCCCCCATAGGGACCACCCTTAGGGATATATTTTTCGCGTCGCCAAGAAACAACGCCGTTTCCCCCTTTTCCTGCAGTGAGCTTTAACTTTACGCTATCGGTAAACATGGCTTAATTTTTTTCCCAAAATAACAAAATAGGCTCAAGTGAGCCTATTTTATAAGTTTTGTAATTTAAGTTTCGGGTGAAATTACTGAGCAGGAGCAACGGAAACGCTTGTCTTTTTTCCTTTGCGGAAATGGACGATTCCGTCGATCAGCGAGAAAAGAGTATCATCTTTTGCGCGCTTCACATTTTTAGCAGGATGCCATTTTGTCCCTCTTTGGCGGACAAGAATGCTACCAGCAGTAACAAATTCACCGTGTGTTGCCTTAATTCCGAGACGTTGTGCGTTTGAATCTCTTCCGTTTCTACTTGATCCTTGACCTTTCTTATGCGACATGAGTTCTCCTTACTTCGATTCGATATCGGTAATTTTCACAACAGAATATTTTTGTCGATGTCCGACCTTGCGGCGGTAGTTTTTTCGACGCTTATACTTAAAAGACACCACTTTAGGGCCTTTCGTATCCCCAACAATTTCACCTTTCACGAGGCATTTTGCAACGTGAGGTGCTCCGACATGGGCTTTCTTCCCATCGTTAAAAAGCAGGACTTCATTGAACTCAACTGCTCCTTTTTCGATTCCGAGTAGTTCGACTTCGATTACATCACCTTTTTCAACCCGGTATTGCTTTCCACCGGTATGAATGATTGCATACATAATTCACTTCTCCATTGATAGAATGCCATATCATAGAGGAAAGCATGGTAAGTGTCAATCATTTTGTGATTTTTGAAAAACTTGCTTGATGAAAGCGTCAAACGTGTTTTTTGAAAATCAAATTAACCCTTTTTTCGAATTAAATTTAATAAGTAGATGGTTGTGGCTGTAAGAGCAATGGATGCCCCTGGAGGCCAGTTAAAAGCGTAGGAGATTGATACGCCTAAGAGGGAAGTAATCCCCCCAATAATGACTGCAATCCCCATGACTTTTGAAAGGCGGTGTGTGAATGTATTAGCTATGGCTGCTGGAAGAGAAAGAAAGGCGATTAAAAGAATTGCTCCTACAACTTGGATCAGGAGAACCACGGTAAGAGCAATAATTGATAAAAGAAGAAAATATAAAAGTTTGACATTTTGCGCTTGCAAAGCTGCTTGGTTTTCATCAAAGCAAATGGCAAGAAATCGCTTATGGAAAATAGCGCAGACACCAAGCACAATCACATCAAGCCCATAGAGCATTAAAAGATCGCTATGGCTTGCCCATAAAACATTTCCAAAAAGAAAGTTTGTAATCTCAGTAGTGTAGCCTGGGGTTAAAGAGATCATAATGACCCCTACGGACATTCCAAATGCCCAAAGAGCCGCAATGACGGTGTCCTCTCTTTGTCGATAGTAAATGCGGACTGCAGCAATGATCCAAGCAGAAAGAAATGCGGCAAGAAGTGCTCCATAAACAGGCTCTAGCCATTCAATATGGTAAACTCTTTTAAAATAAAGGGCTGCTCCAAGCCCTCCAATGACAGAATGCGCGATACTTCCCGCGACGAATACAATCCGTTTGACGACAACATAGGAGCCAACGACTCCACCTGCGATCGAGGCGCCAAACGCCCCAAGAACTGCCATCATCAAAAATGGCTGCGAAAAAAAGAGGATAAGGTCACTCATGAGAATGCCCCTCCACAGAGTGATACATGCCTAGAGCAAAATGTTCGCAGACATCTTTCGGAAGCATACTGGAGACCTCTTGTTGAAAACACAGTACCCTTTCAACATTTTTCAAAATAGCATCAAAATTATGTGTGACAATCAAGATGGTTTTTTTTCCTTTGAGTGTCTTGAGATAGGAGAAAATTGCCTCTTCTGACTGTACATCCACATTGGCTGTTGGTTCATCAAGAAGCAGTATTTCTGGGTCGCACATAAGGGCGCGGGCAATTAAAACTTTTTGCGCTTGTCCCCCTGATAAAGAGCCAAATGCACGCGCTTCATACCCTTCAAGCCCCACTTCTTTAAGAAGCCGCTTTGCTTTTTCAGGTTCAGATTTTGGAAATCTTCCTCGCCAGTTTAGTTTTGTTAGACTTCCGGTTAAGATGACTTCGAGTACAGAGATAGGGAAGTCTTTATCATAGGCGTTGACCTGAGGAACATATCCTATCTTGGGTCTTGCAGAAGCGGGTTTCCCACCTAAGATCCTTACCTTACCTTTTTTAGGATTGAGGAACCCAAGCATCAGCTTAATCGCAGTGGTTTTTCCTCCTCCATTTGGACCGATAATGCCCATGTACTCACCTTTTTCCACTTTGAAGGAGACGTTTTTTAAAACATCAATCGAATCATAGGAAAAAGAAAGGTTTTCAAAGCTAATCGCGATCATGGAACTTCTTTCAAAATGGCTTTACTGACCTCTATAATCGTTTCAAGAGGGTTTTCAGCTAGAGGATTGAAAACCTCTACTCTTAAATTCAATTTTTTTGCAATCAGTTCTGCCCCTTTATTGTTAAAGTGTGGTGAAATAAAGACGCAAATGGCAGATGAGCTTTCAGCATGGTGCACGATATGTGAGATATCTTTTGGAAGGGGGTCTTTTCCCTCGCATTCTACTGAAATTTGCTTAATATCATATTCTTCACAAAAATACCCAAGCGCAGGGTGAGAAACGATGATCGCGCGGCCTTTGTAGGGGGTAAGGGGTATTTTTAGCTCATTGTTAAGAACTCTAATTCTTTCTATTAAGAGGTCTCCATTTTTTTTGTACAGCTCCCCATTTTCAGGAGAAATCATTGCTAAGTTTTGAACTAAAATAGGAATTTGTTTGATCAGGCTTTGGGGGCCGAGCCAAAAGTGGAGATCTTCAGAGTGATGGATATGGGACTTTGCATCATGACAGGCGTCTATAAAGCTTGTGCTTTGAGAAAATTGAAGAAGCGGAATCTTTTTATTCAGGTTTAAAAAAAGTGTTTTGGTTTCGCCTTGATTCACCGCAGAAATGAGTCGCTTTTCATACGCCTCTCCGACTCCAACAAATAGATCTACACCTTTTGTGGCTTTTAAATGTTTTGGAGTGACCTCTGAGGTGTGAAGATTAAAGTTGTCCCCTAAAGCGCAGCTCACCTCCATTGTGTCCCCAACAATCTCGTTAACGATATAGATATAGGGGGGGATGCTGGTGACAACCCTAGGTTTTCCAGTTGGGTGTACATGAGGTTTTTGGCATGCTGCAGATAAAACAATTAAAAAAACTATAGAAAGTAGGCGCTTCATTTTTTATCCTGAGAAATGACCATTTGTATCCATATTACTCTAAAGTTTTTCTTCTGTCGAGAGTTGAATTCTAATTGTAAATTAATTCTAAGATAGAATATCCTATCTCTAATTTCCTAAGAGAAAAATATTCTATATCTTAGGAGTTGGCCCCATTAGGAGGAGTGTCCGAGCGGCCGAAGGAGCACGCTTGGAAAGCGTGTATACGTGATAAGCGTATCGTGGGTTCGAATCCCACCTCCTCCGAATTTTTTTGTATGCCAGAAATTGTGGGATTTGTATAAAGCGCACTATTTGGTGGAAAGATTATGAAGTGCCCTTTTTGTGGACATGCTGAGTCAAAAGTGACCGATTCTAGAAACGCAAGTGAGACGAATGCCATTAGACGTCGTCGAGAATGCCTACTATGTAACAAGCGATTTACCACGTTTGAAACAGTAGATATTTCCCTTCAAGTGCGTAAAAGAGATGGATCTTTTGAAGACTTTAGCTTGCAAAAACTCATCAAAGGGCTCGATAGTGCTTCCCGTCACACAAGAATTAGCCATGACCAAGTAAGAGATTTGGCGTCGGTGATTGCGAATGAACTGGTTGAAAACCAAGTCAGAGAAATCGATACGACAAAGCTTGGAGAACTTGTCATGGAAAAATTGCGCGTTTTAGACACTGTTGCATACATTCGATTTGCTTGCGTCTACCGCCGATTTAAAGATGTAGATGAAATTATGGATGCAATTCATACTATTGCTCCTGAAGAAGTAAAAAAATGAGGTCCTAGAATGTCTCTTAAAAAAAGTGAAATTGAAGCATTTAAAAAGCGGTTATTGGAAATGAAAGATCAGTTAGGGTCCTCTTTAAAAGCGGTATCTGATGATGTGAAAACATCTGAAGAGTCAAAAGGATACTCGCAGCATCAAGCAGATGAAGGGACGGATGATTTTGGGCAGCGCATTAGCATCGAAGTGTCTACAAAAGAGCAAGGGATGATTCGTCAGATTGATCGAGCTCTTGAAAAAATTGATGAAGGAACCTATGGAACGTGTGATCTTTCTGGAGATCCGATTCCTGTCGCCCGTTTAGAAGCGGTTCCTTATGCAACAATGACTGTTGCAGCGCAAGAGAAGTTAGAAAAAGGACTATTATAGCAGATATGAGAAAGGGGAGAGTTTGGGGGTTAGTGTTATTTGCTATTCTTTTATTTGCGCTAGACGCAACCACGAAATATTTCACTTTTGCGCACTTTAGTGGAAGTAGCTATGGCTCCTTTTCTTACCCTTATGGGGGAATTGGAGTTTTTCAAGACTTTTTAGGAATTGATTTCTCCATTAACCTTGTGATGAATAAGGGAGGCGCTTGGGGTGTCTTCTCATCGATTCCAAAGGTTTTGTTAAGTGTGCGGATTGGAATCATTTTAGCCTTGGCTGTCTATACATTTTTTATCAACCCACTCAAGAAACGCACCTTCCCATTCTTGCTCATTATTATTGGAGCTCTCGCGAATATTATCGACGTTTTTATCTATGGGGCGGTTGTAGACATGTTTCACTTTGTACTTTGGGGATACTCTTACCCTGTTTTCAATGTTGCAGATATGTTGATTTTCTTTGGGGTAGCGATCTTAATCATGCAAATCATTTCAGAAAAACTCAAAAAGGATCCAATCAATGCGACTGAGTCACCCTGAAGTTGAAGGAACGATTCAAGCCTCAAAATGGCTTTCATGTCGAGCTCTTCTTGATGCAAAAGAAATGGAGGCGCTTTTAAGCTTTCTTCCCTCCTTTTCTATCTATAACGTTTCAGAACTTGTTGATCTTCAAACAGCTCGCTTTAGCATCGAGGATTTCTTGGCAAAATACATAGATTACGTAGCGACAATTAAAGCGGGGCTGATTCCAGACCAAGTCTTATTTAAGCCCTATTTTTCAGCGAGCTTTTCTGCAACATCAAAAGCTCTCTATGCTATGAAGGTCAAAGATGGGAAATACATTATCAAAGCGAAAGAACCTGTTGTCCAACTGAGTTTACACCACTTTACCTACTGTTTTGAGCAACAAAAATTCCATTCCATGATCCACTCTGAAGAAGCGGTGACTTGGGGACTTCAATTTTCGTTTCCTCAGCTCTATGCAAATTCAAATGATAATGACATTGTTGAGGTGTATAAAGATGAAAATAATCCGAATACTATTCTTTATAAGGCGCTTTCAAAGTGGATACGCTCCCATACCACTCCCACACCCTTTATGATTGAAGGAAAGCAAAAAAATGCAACGTTCCGCTTAGGAAAAGAGTCTTTTGCTTGGGCAAAAAAGCATCCACAAATTGAGACGTTTAGGTTATCTTTATGAGCATTGAAATCTTATCGATTGGAAATGAGCTTCTTTCTGGGCACACAGTCAATACCAACGCAAGTGTGATTGCGCAAGCCCTTTTAAAAGCAGGGCTCATTGTGGATCGTGTCACCTATCTTCCAGATAATGTCGAGCGACTAACACGTGGCATTGAAGAAGCAATCGAGCGTTCCTCTTTTATTATTACATCTGGAGGGTTAGGCCCTACAGGGGATGATCTGACTCGGGAGATTGTTGCAAAGATTTATGGGACACCTCTTGAGTATGATGAAGAGATTGCAAGAGATTTAAGTAAGCGCTTTGGGGCTCACCACAAAGGGATACAAGATCAATCAATGGTTCCTAAAGGGGCAAAGGTAATTCAAAATACCCTTGGAACAGCTCCCGGGTTTATCTTAGAAGGCAAAGCGGCGATCTTTGTTCTTCCAGGGGTGCCTTCTCAAATGGAGTCGATGCTCCCAAGTGTGTGCAGTTATTTAGAAAGTAAAGCTTTAAAAAAACATCGCTCAGAAACCCTTTACTTATGTTTGATAAGCGAGCAAGAAGTCGATCCTTACTTAAGAGAACTTGAAAGTAGGCACCCTGGACTTCAAATTGGAATTTGTCCGAGCTATGGAACGTTATCAGTATACTTTCAAGGGGAGGATGCAAAGGTTCTTAGAAAAGTGAGAGACGAGGTCGAAAAAAAGTTTCAAGACCATGTGTACTCGACATTAGATAAGCAAATTGAACTTTCTGTCCACCAGTGGATGGTAAGGCATGGAAAAACATGCTCAAGCGCGGAGTCTTGCACTGGGGGGATTCTTGCGGCAAGATTTACCGAGCACCCTGGGGCTTCTGATTACTTTTTAGGGGGAGTGGTTTCTTATTCTAACCACCTAAAAGAATCGGCGCTTGGAGTGTCATCAAAAACCTTAGAAACTTTTGGCGCGGTGAGCCGTGAGACTGTGGAAGAAATGGTTAAGGGAGCGTGCAATGTCGCAGGAGCGGACTATGGACTTGCTACATCAGGAATTG
>Ga0181589_10002062_pt1 | contig 15812 bp, 18 predicted proteins | sample 071ome_25_FD_132444 | JGI IMG/M metagenome (GOLD analysis project Ga0181589, IMG submission 132444) | Coastal salt marsh microbial communities from the Groves Creek Marsh, Skidaway Island, Georgia - 071410BT metaG (megahit assembly) | ecosystem: Environmental > Aquatic > Marine > Intertidal...
GGTAATGTATTTCCAATCTTGGGGGTCGGCACCTGATGAAGGAGTGATACCAAAAATACCCGCAATACCCGACATCGTAAAGGGAAGTCCTGCTGAACCATAGGGTTGGTAAGCCTTACCATCTTGATCTAAAACGGTAATAGATGGTTGCCATGCCGTCCCAGCCGCCGTCGTAGGGGCTTTAGAAATAGGGTTACCAGCAGAATCATAACCAATAATTTCTTGTTTACCACTGGCCGTGTTGACATAACATTTTCGATTATAGAGGTCACCGGGATCGCAAGTAATGTTATACCCAGTCATGGCTTGAAGTTATCTCCACGACTATTTATAGTTACTCTTCCTTGTGGTAACGACGATAAAGAGCGAAAGCCGAGGCTAAACCGATGATTCCAATACCCAATCCCAAAAGACTGGAACGAGTGCTGGGTTGTTCAGAATTAAAGATAGCGTCCACAGGCATATCCTGAGTAGCAATAATCATTTCTAAAACGTCGTCGGCAAAAGGATGGGGAACTTGAATAGCAATACCATCGGAGTTGCGATAAACATGAACCATTTCTGTAATTTCATCGTCCCAGTCAGAATGTTGGTAAACATCTTTCCAATGATCTTCGCTAACTACAAAGGTTTCGTAACCCGTAGATTCCAAAGGTTCTTCTTTGACAGTTTCAATAACGATGTCCCCAGCGGCGTCAACTTCAGCATGGTGGGAGTCTGAAAATGGTTCATTTTCGGTTTCGGAACCGTAAGTAACACAAGGGTCCTGTCCACAACCACAGTTTTTCTTTTCTTCAGCAGCCATTCGCATAGGTCCAACGTTATCGTCGTCATCGGCAGGATCTGGTGATTCTGAACGGAAAGGAGTGGTGTTAGCAGTAACGGTTTCTTCCGTGCCTTCGATAGCAGTCTCTACACCGGCAGTGTTTTGACCTATGACGTGACCTGAACCCTCGGGGAGGAACTCTTCCGCAGCGGCTACCATTTGACCTTCGTCAATGTCAATGCCTGTGGCTTTAGAAATACGCTCGGCCTCGGCTTTACCGACAACCTTGTTAAGATTGTATTCTTTGCCACCTTCCTTGTGGATACCCTTGACAGAATAGGATTTTTTCTTGACGATAGCCGTAATTTTGGCTTTAACGTGCTTGCGAAGCGGGAGACAATAAAAACTATACTTCATTTAATCACCATCCAAAGGTTCGTGATTCGTAAGAAACTCGGGGTGCAAACAAACCATCATTGGCTTCAAAGGAAAATGGTTCTTGACCGATGGCATCACCGTAGACTCCGACAGTGCCCAGTCCAACGTTTTCGGCAGTAGCCACAGGGTCAAAGTAGTATTGAGCATCATCTTCTAAATATCCCATTTGGTCGGGTTGTTGTTCCCCGGCTTGTTGCTTTTCTTCGGATTGGAGTTCGGCTTCGTAAGCGGATTGGGTAGCCTCAAGCAAAGATTCGTAACGCTTGATTTCTTCTTGAGCACCACGACCCCGTGACAAACGTCCCAGACCAAAAGCCAAAGGAGCGACACCAAAAAGAATCATAGCCATAGGTCGGTGAGAACCCAACAAATCAAACTTGGCTTTGTCGACAGCAGAAAAGATAAGGGTAGCCGCACCAACAAAAAGGGGAACTCCTGTTACGGGACTCAAAGCCTCAACTTCAGTAGGTCCGGGCTCTCTTTCAGGAGTTTCAACTCCTTCTCCAAAGAGAATCTGATTACGCAAAGTGGCGAAATCTACCATGGTATCACTTTGACCTCACAACTACTTATAGTTAAGCATCATTGAACGCCCATAGCACGACCGAAATAATTCTGTCCGTAAGTAGGGCTGGTAGTCATAAGTGAATAACTGTAAGCGGTCCAAGATTGGTTCACGGCATCGCCAGATTGTTGTCCCACGGGGTAAGTGTAGTTAATGTTTTGACCCACGGCTTGTCCACCCATGAGTCCACGTTCGGTGGAAACCAAAGGAATTGATCCCCATTCTCGGGTAATTTGACCTTCACGAAGGGGTTGCACATGGGCTTCCTTTTCTACGGTTTCTTCAGTTTCTGCAGGGGGTTCGGAAGGAGTAATACGATCCAGAACCAATTTAGTTCCTACTGCAAGAGCCGCTATTAAACCAACTGCGTGTAAAGGTGCCATAATAATCATTACTCCTCTCGACTATTTATACTTACTTGCGGTTAGTCCACATCTTAATTCCAAAGAGAGCGACGATAGCACCGGCTACGCCTTTGATAATATTTCCTGCCATAATGTTTTCGGAATCAAACTCAATCTCTTCTTTGACGATGATTGGAACTTGAAGTTCGTCTAACTTGTAAGAAAGTTTAGATTGGAGTTGCTTGGCTTCTTCATAACGTGGGTGCTTTTGAAGTTCCAATTCTTCCATCTGGTTAATATCGTCGGAAATGGATAGATAAAGTTCCAAGGCTTCAGACATATCAGTGATTTCATCAATATTAACACTGTCGTTAATCCAGTAAGTAAGAGCAAAAAGTTGGTTTTCGGCAGCCAGCACATCTTCCTCAATTCCGGGGATGTAGGCATAGGGATTGTATTCGTCGGGGTTAGTGTCAGCACCGAAATAGATATCATTGGGTGGGGCGGAAGCAGAGGAGAATCCAGAACCATCTTCGAACTGCACGATAGCGTTAGAGTATTCGGCAGAGTAGTTGAAGTAACCTTTTCGTTCTTTGGATTTAAGTTTTTTAGCCGCCGCTTTTTCAGCAGCACTACGGTCACGAGTAGTCAAGATGTCTTGCAGACGAGGGGATTGTCCCAAGCCACCGTAGGCTCCGAGAGCACGGAAAGCACCGTTGTGGTTGTAAACCCAGACCATGTAAAACTTGTTAGAGTCACTGGCTTCAAAACGAACAGCGAAAGGACCCCAAAGGCATTGATTCCAATCGAAGTTAGCGTCAATTTGGGAACGAACAGCATCACGAATGTTAGACTTTTCACGAGCCAAGTTAGGGGAAGCCTTAGAAGCCGCCATGAACATTTCGGCTCTACTGTGTTTCATATTAGTTTCGATAGCCTCATCAAGACAATCTTGACAAAGATCCATTCCTTCGGTCAAATCATAGGATTCCTTTACAGCAGGTTTGGAACAAAGATCACAAGATTCAGCACTCATTTTCTTAGCAGCACGGCGGGCGTAATTATCAGCGTCATCATAATCTTCACCCATGTCCAGATATTCGTCAGCGATAACGTCAGCCACGGTGTTATCTTTGACTAAGACCCATTCATCATCGTCCCACATAATTTCAGTGCCTTCGGCTCGCTTACGACCAGCGGCAGCCCGCTTAGACATACCGGCTTTGCCGTATTTACGAACACCGATCTTGTAAGCCGTCGACTTACCAATCTTTTCGGCTTCTTCTCGTGAAAAACCCTTGTCAAGGTATTGAGCCGTAATCTTGTTTGCTAATTTGTTAAAGTTACTTTGTTTTCTTGCCATAGTTATCACTCCTTTTCTAAGTTCAAGCATTACAGATAGGACAATCATCCTCATAGCATCCATTCTCGTCATAACCCGTTACCTTGTAATTGGCATTCTTGATCATGCGGATCATTTCCCAATGGTCGTCGGGAATGCCATGGTCTTGCCATTCTTCGATTGCTTCCTGATCGGTATCACCATAGCCCACGACTGACATTGTTATTTCGATGTTCTTTCTTCGCTGACACTTTTTGTTAGGAGCAGCAAAGGTTTCAGCACCATGATAGTTAATTTCATTAAACTCTAATTGATACTCAAACTCGCAAGGGTAGAAAACACCATCAATCTCTACTTCCATGGTATCGTAATGGCGATTGAAATCCATGTTACTGTTATCAGTTACATAGCCAATTTGGTTAACAACTTGTTGTTCAATTTCGGAATAGTCATCAAATCCCTCTGGAAGGCCTTCACAAGTCCATTCAAAGTTAACGGTAGCGTAAGCCTGACGAGAACCAGTGTCTCTTAGATATTCGGCATCGTATTCTACTCCCACCTCGCTTAGATCCCGTTCCGACATATCTATGGAGTAGCACACACTACAGATAATCATATCATCTGCGTAAGTGTAAAGTTCTTCCACATCAGTCAATTCTTGGCAAGATTCACAAGGTTCCATTTTAATTTCTTCGGCTCGCTTTCGCTTCAGACCTTCGCTTCCATCAAGAGGTCGCCAATTAACCATTTCTCCAAATTTCATCGGGTCCATAACAGGAGTGTTGCCTTCTTCAGAACCGTAAAGGTAGAAATCAAGATATTCAATTTCGGCATCGGTTAGAGCCGAAGCATCAACCACATAGCGACCGTGGTCCATAGTCATTTCTTCAGCATGGTATTGCTGAGGAACGTGTGGTCGAGCCTTGATAGGACACTTGGGTTGCTGTGGATTAACGGAAAGATCAAAGGTGTTAGCAGCGTTAGGATCAGGAGTCAAACGACCACCGATAGCACTGCAACGAACCATAAGAGGTGGGTTAAGAATAGATTCTACATATTCCGAAACCAGAAGTTTGAGATCGCCGGGGACGGACTTAGAGGGAACAACTGGAAACTGCACAGTATTGCCGTATTTGTCTTGGGTAACCAAGTGCACACCGGCTCGGTTGGTAGCATCCCAATTAATTTCGTCAAGAGAATAAGTGCCATCATAGTAAATACCATAGTCTCCACCTTGGAAACCAGCGTGTCGATTTAGATAGGCTTTCTTATCGGCTTCGGTGGCTCCACTGGAGGCCGGAAAATGGGCTACTAACTTGAACTCTCCGATACCGGCTTTTCCAGTTTGCTGGAGTTTATCAGGAAGCATTCGAATCTGAGGAATGGTTCCAAAAAGGAAACGAATGTCTTGAAGGGGTAATTCTGCTACAGTAGGTGCAACTGACATAACCATTATTAGGTCTTGCCGCTATTTATAGTTTAGCGTCAACCAAAATAAGATTCGTTAGTGTCTTCTTTTCGCTTGCGTCCTCGTTCTTGAGCGATGATATTACGCAATTCATTAAGTTCTTCCAGAGCACCGTCAAGATGGCTTTGCTTGATAACAGCCCCATCATCAGCAGAAAGCATAATGGAAACATTGACTAACTCACGGAGATAAGCACCAGACCAGCCTTCGGTTTTCTTAGCAATAGCACCAATGTCTAAAGCCTCGCATTCACAGTAGCCCAGATATTTAGAAAGGATACGGGTGCGGGCTTTTTGGTCAGGGTGGTCAAAGGCTACCCGTGCATCAAAGCGTCCGGGGCGATCGGCCAAAGCCCAATCCAAATGGTTAGCATAGTTAGTAGTAGCCAAAGTAATAACTTGGTCATTTTGTTCTACACCTGCCAAACAGTTAAGGAACTCTCCCAAAAGAGGGTGGTCGCCTTCTTCTCGGTCAATACCTCCCAGAGTATCAATATCTTCAACTACTACCAAAGTAGGACTCAACATTCGGGCTACCTTGTAGATATCATCAATTTGACCTCGTTCAGTAACGGCATTTCGAGAAACATAGATAATAGTAGAATCACGACAATAGTTCATTAGCACAGAACAACAAAGGGTTTTGCCAGTGCCGGGTGGTCCTTTGAGCAGGATACCACGACTGGTTTTCATACCCATAGATTGATACTGTTCCATACGAGCAAGGAAAGAAATAGCATTACGGTCAATCTGGGACTTTTGTTCTTCAGAAATAATGATGTCTTCCCAAGTGTAATCGGGAACATCCAGATAAGTAAAGTCAGCGTTAATGGCGGCTTTTTTGTAAATCCCTTCAGTCTTGAAATGGGTTTTGACATTGTCCATGAAATCAGTGTAATCAAAATCAGAAGTAGTAGAGAAATAGAAACGAACATCCATTTCATAAGTATCATAGGGATAAAAAGTGACTACTAAAGGATAATCTTTAGCACGATGTCGATAGTATCGACTTTGACGATGTGGAATCTTAATGGTCTTTTCGTTGCCTCCACGAAGACGAACCTTTTCATCAAGATAAACTGGATTGGATTCAGCAGAACCACGGTTGTTGTAGTTAGTGGCTCGCACTAACTCGAAATCATTTTCTAAAGTAGAAACCAAGGAATGAATCCAACCGACCATGGAACGACCAGAAAACTCTTTGGCTTTAGACTCGGAGTTAGAACCGATAAACTCGTCAATCTGACGGTCTTGCAAATCATAGCCAGTTTGGTGATTAACGTAAAGCACAGCGTTCTTGTAGGCTTCGATATCAACATCAATAGGTCCTAATGGTGTTTCTACCACAAAGGGTGGGGCATGGTTATAAGCGTCGGACATAAACTCAAGTTATCCAACCACTTACTTATAGGTTAATAACTTGGTTATCTAAGCATCCCAATGGTCAACAACCAGTGTATTAGCAGTTAAAATTTCCCATTCTTGTGGGGTAAGGTCTTCGGGACACGGATCAGTATTAAATCCGGGGAAATAGGCTTCCATTTGGGTTAAGTTATCAGTAAATCGTTGTCGGGCTTCGCTACCCCACAGATCTTGAAGAGGGTTTTGACCTTTGTTAAAGTAATCATCTTCTTGTAGACGATAGGCTCCAACGTAATCATTACCCCAAACACGATAAACCTTATCATCAGAACGGGGATCTCCACAAAGGCGATACCAAAGAATCTGGTCTTCACCTGCAAAAAGTTGTTCGGGAAAACCTTGAGTTTGTTCAAAGCGTTGACGCTTAACGGCTACCGAAGAAGGAAATACCATAGCGTGATACTTAAAATACAAACCGTGATAACGAGGATGCCAATCGGAAAGATTAGGAAACCAGTTGAAAGCCCGTCGACTTTGGTAAACATTACCTTTAGTAGAGGTCATGGAAACATCGACATCACCCGCATTCCAAACCATAACATGATCGGAATCAAGGTTAGCAATCGAAGTAGCCAGTTCTTGTAAATGTTCGGGATACCACCAATCATCACCATCTAAAAAGGCAACCCATGGTTGAGTGCCTAAAGCAACGGCTTGATTACGGGCTTGTGAAACACCATTTCCAGTTTGCCTAATCCAGTTAAACTCCGGAAAGAACTCCTTGATATCGTTGATATCTTCGGCTTCAGAAGCCGAGGTAGGTGTTCCATCGATAATCCAAACTTGGGTGGGACCCGAAAAAGTCTGACGACTCACGGACTCAAGGCACTTTTCCAGAAGTTCTCCACGGATTCGATAGATAGGTATGACTACATCGAACATAACCCTTAGTGGGTTACTAACCTACTTAATGGTTTCCATTATCGAGGTAATCGATCGTGTAGGCTATCAGCAACAAGGTTTTGACCCACTCCGAAAGAAACTACTCCGAGCAGAGCCCAAACAAGATGAGTCCTGTTGTAGTGCTCTAATTGAAGCAACTTTTCCGAGTGATAACCCGTGATGCTAACACCGACAACAATCAATCCCACACCGAGTTGGGCTGACGTAATCATGCTAACTACCTACCGGGAGAAGAACGTGTCTCTGCAAGGCAGCCTTACGGCTGCGGTGCGTCATCGAAACGACTTCTGGCGGGTGCTGGAAGCGTTATCAACTTCAGGCTTGAGCCTGAAGGAGGCTTCGCTTATACCAGTCCACGTTACCGGGGTTGATGCTGATACCCATCTCCAACAGTTTGTTAGCGATGAGAGCGTCTGGACCGTCGTAGAGCGTATACTTGACGAAACATTGAAGTTCGCCAGCAGCAGCAGCGGTGGACGAAACGAATGCACCAAGGTTGTAGAAGGTTACCAAAGCGTCCCAAACCTGACCGGGCAGAACGTAAACGTCTGGGTAAAGGTTGAAGGAAGGCTGGAAGTTAATGCTTCGTGGGTAAGGACTTGCCATTCCGGGGATACCATCGTTAGGGATGTTATCTGGGTCCAAGAAGTAGTCAGTGGTGTTGATACGGACTTGAACGTAGGCACGAGGACCAGCGAAAGCACCGACACCAGTGGTTCCGTCGACCAAAAGGCCACGGATTTCGGTGTTGTCAGCGATAGCACCGTGAACACCAAGAGAAGGTGTTACTGCGATGTCTTCGATGACGACGAACTCGGTTGCAGTTGTTTCAGCAGGCTTTGTGATGTTGTTACCGACACCGCCGACGAAGATAGAAACTCGCTGACCGACGTAGGTCGACGGGTTCATAGTTGTTCCACGGCTGGCATCCCATTCATATACTTGTGATCTCATTGACATATTTTTCATCTCCTATAATTAGTTCCTGAGTTAAGGGACTCAGGCTTGCCCTCCCATGCGGCTGCGTTGTTGCTGCTCAATCAAGGAACGCTTATACCAATCGACGTTGTTTGGGTTGATGGTGACACCAAGTTCCAAAAGTTTGTTAGCGATAAGTGCATCAGGACCGTCGTAGAGGGTATACTTCAAGAAACAGGACACAACTTGAGTTGTGGTTGTGGAAGTTCCATCACGGCTTGAGTAAAGAATCTGGAAGGTTTGACCGGGCAAGACGTAAACGTCAGGGTAAAGGTCGAAGGACTTCAAGATGTTCTCGTTACCGACACCACCAGCAGTGGTAAGGGCAAGGTCGAGGCTTGAGGGTGCACCACGGGGGTAAGGACTTGCCAGACCGGGGATACCGACCATATCGGTAACGTCAGGGTTCTGGAAGTAGTCCGTTGTGTTGATACGGATTTGCACAGCAGATCCCAAAACTGGGCTTGCGGCAATATCTTCAATCACAATAAACTGTGTTGCGGTCGTTTCGGCAGGCTTGGTGATGTTGTTACCAACACCGCCCGTGAAAATATCGTATTCACGGTTAGCGACCAACTGTGCGGGTTCGTCAGAGGTCGTTCGGCGGAGTTGGTTAGAACTTGCCTGAAGGTTGCTCCATTCATATACTTGGCTTCTCATTGACATATTTTCTAACTCCTATGTATTTTTCATCCCGAAGGATACAGAAAGTTTGTATTTCTGACTATATATAGTTTTCGGTTCGGGCTAAGGTCTTTTGCCAAAATTAGTAATTTTTGTTGGCAATATCCAGACCTTTCTTAGCCCCATAGAGAGAACCAGCAGTCATAATTGAAAAAGCAATAATTTGATTAAGTTTACCAAAACGAACTCCTTGAGCAATTCCAAGTAGTCCTCCGAGGGAACCAATTAAAGCAGTAGAGTAAACTAAAGAATCTAAAGATGTGAAACCCATCTCTTGATAATAAGAAACCGGGTTGTTAATCAAGGGTATCACCCTTAGTAGCCCATAGCCTTATACATTTCTTTGGCTTTAGCCATGTCGCCTTTAGCATTACGGACACAGGATCGCCATGCTTGTTGCTTAGGAGATCCCGAAGTTGATTTTACTTCAGCAGCCTTAACTTCAGTAACTGCAGTCTCAGCAGCCTTGCTTCCACAGCCACAGGCAGCGTAATAATCATCATGTTCGGCACAGAAAAGTGCTTCTTCAGCAGCCATTTCCTCAGCATTCATACCGGGAATGGGAAACATTCCAGAGTCTACAGGAACGATTTCAATTTGTGCAGTCATATCTTCGTTAAGATCATCAACATAGTTAACAATAGTCTTAACAATAGGCATTTCTACAACTTCATCGACCACAGGAACGTCACGGGCTTTTCGGAGTAACACGGCCAGACCAAGGGTAGCGGGAACGATACCCAAGATGCGTCCAACAGTAACTGTCTCTCCACCAATAAAGGGAACAGCAGAGGGGACAGAGGTAACTTGATATGATAGAATATCAGCGAAACGGGTGCTGAAGAATCCAAATCCAACGAGCAGGAGAGAACCACCAACGGTATATTCGTTGACGAGAGCACTACGGATGTTCATCTTCTTCACCTATCTCCAAAAATCGAAATTACTACTGGACTTAACTGCCGTAGTAAGTTGGGACACCGTTTCCGCTACCACCAGCAGAGTCTTCGCCCCAGTTGTAGCCGGTCTCAGCGGCTGCTTCGTCAGCGATGTCGCCAAGGAATGGAACATCCATACCAAGGTAACGGCGGCTCAGGGTAACAGCACCGACGGCAAGAGGAACTACATACATAAGAGTTCCAAGTTTTACGTTGATCATAGGAATGGTGTAAGACAGGACGTCCGTAAACATTCCACCAACAAGTCCGGCTGCTCCGACTACCAAGAGCGAGGCTCCGACAGTCGTTGGGTTTACAAGTGTATTCATAATCATGTTTAGCATATTATTTCTCTCCTTTCGGGTGTTTGGTATTTCTCTCTTCCACTATTTATAGTTTACTGTCCAATGACGGAACCTCGTCCTTCACCAATATGGTTACCGATTTGGCCACGGTTTACAGTTTCTGCCGAACCATACCATTGGATCGGTGTTTTTCCGCCGGGGCTAACCTGACGAACGGAAGCGAGTGGGTTCATATCTGTGTCAGCAGTAGTGAAAGGCTTGAAGTATTCTCCACCTTGCACATCTGCCGTAGCAGTATTTTCAATCATGGGCTCTTCAGCACCATAGGAAACAGGTGGGCTACCACCGGGATACATAGAAGTTACGAAAAGGTTGGCCTTGCCGAGGGGGTTTTGGGCACGAAGTCCCATAGTATCAACGGAAGAAACATAGTCAGTAACATCTTGTTCCATAGGATTGATAATAGTAGTGGGTTCTCCTGCACCGCCACCGAAGTTTTGGTCAAGTCCACCAGTTGGTGAAATTGGGGCTTCGACTTCCGCACCGAACCATTGAGTAGGGGCGTGACCCATAGGTGAGTATTCTACTACCGAGTCAACAGGGTTAGCAAGATCGACACGGTTAATCATATCTTGATTCATAGGTTCAAAATCCCAGTCTTCAGCATTTTTGATATCTGAATAGGAGTGGGTAGCCGTCTCTTGACCAATAACTTGGCCAGAGCCAGATTGTGGAAGCACATCTTCAGCAGAGTATTGTCCAAGGAATCCTCCCAATTTTGGAGAAACCATGCCTGCAACTTGAACTACTGACGAAAGAATCAAAACTGTTCCAGCGTAGTTCATACCCTTGCCAAGATCATAGGTTTGTCCTTTGGAAGCGTGAATAAGGTAACCACCGACACCAGCAGTAAAAACTGTGCGTCCAATGGAAGCCACACGACCCAGTTTTCCAAACGGTAGGTAGGTTAGCAATCCGCCAACCATAGCCCCAGCCACAAGACCAGCAACACCAGCATAGGTGCTACCATCGGCCAAGACTTCAAATGATTCATCAACGTTAGACATAATGTTCATATCCTTCACTTCCTTATTCTGTTATTTATAGTTATCACAGGCTCCGTGAGTTCTTGCGGAACGATTCGGCACCTGCCATCTTGGTCGGTGGAGCGATGTGCTGACCGACGGGGTTCTGGTTGAAGCCTTCTGCGTTTCGTAGCATACCTGCTCCAAGGTTGGACAATGGCGTGGGAATAACAGTGTCTCCCATAAAAGAATCGGAACGGAGTTTTCGAACTCCTTTGTATTCCGCAGCCAAATCCATTTCCATGACGTTACTTTGGTTAAAACTTTGGGCTGAGATTGGTGAAGTTCCAGCAATATCTGGGTTTTCGGGAACTTGGGCGGGTTGGGCGACTACTGCCTTAATTTCGGGGCTAAGAGCCGAAACTACAATGGACGCCACACGGTTCTTGACATCATCACTAAGAGATGATTCTTCCAGAGCCGTTAGGAAACGGTGAGCCGACTTATCACCATACTTAGTAATAACTACTACACGGTTGCCCGTGCTGTTGCCAGCATTCTTGAAAAAGTTAACTACCTTGTCCCAGCCACCGGGTGCGGAAGTAACGGCAACTAATTCCCAATTGGAACCTTCAGGAACATAGGAAACTGTGTATTCAGTAGCATCAGAAACGAAAGTTTGGTTAACAGGCCCCATAACAGGGGCTTTTCCTGCACTGATAGTGGGCTTAGCAAGGTTAGCATCACCGACAGGAGCAGTAAATCCTACAGACTGTCCAAAGAGTTGGTCAGCCAAACCAGCATTTTCGGTATAACTCTTAAGTTCGTAGTGTCCACCAAAGTTGGAAAGAACGCCGTGCATAGCGGAATCCATGGGGGAACGACGAAGAGTATTCTGAATAGCGAGGTCCAGATCCATATTTTTACTTCCTCCCTTCGACTATTTATAGTTATCCTCAACGGATAGTTTTCCTGACCATATAGATTGGTAGAATAAGAGCCGTCAAGGTAGCACCGCCAATTAAGGCTGGGGCAATCCATGAAGCAGGTTGAGAAGTTTCAATTTCTACAACTTCAGTTTCCGTAGTAACCATGGCTGGAAAAGAATTAGCCAAGAGGTCGGGAGTGAGTTTATCCATAGCCGGCAAAACATCGACAATTTGATTGGCGGGAGCCAAAGTTAGTTGTTCCCGAGTTTCTTCTAAGTTACAACCTCGGTAATTACCTTGCGACCAAGTGCTGGCAGCGATTTGAACAATCCGGGGATAAATTACGGGGTCATATCCCAAAGTGCCAGCATTGTAACCAGCAGAGATTAGATTCGACAAAACCCGTGCCAAAGTAACTTGACCTTCGTGATAACCAGAGACACCCATGTCTGGGAACAACCATGCTTCGTATTCAGCCGGTAGCATAGCAGCGACTTTCTGATTTAAGGAAAACTCTTCTCGGGCTTCGGCTCGCATTTCGGTAGTAACCATGGGAGTTGCCGTAGCAACATCAGCAACTACGGGTTCAGCAGGAGTGGGCTCATAAGAAGAATAATCAATAGGGGCAGGGGTTTCTTCAGTAGGGTTTTCAGGAGTGGGTGAATCTGAAGATTCGGCAGCCACAGCATCCAAAGATACTTCTTCACCACCTTCGGTTTCGTCAGTGACGCCGTCATCCTTTTCGGCTACACCAGCCATAACTTCTTTGGCTTTACTCATAGCGACACCAGCCGCATCAGCAACTTTACTCGTGCCATCAAAAGTTCCGGGGAGGGTTTCTTTAGTATCCTTGTCGACTCCAGCATCATCTTCGATCTGGGTTTTTAGTTCCTCCAAATCCGGAGAAAGTTCTTCCGACATAGTGAGAAATTATCACCACGACTATTTATAGGTTACTCCTCTTCTGATTTAGAGGGGTTGAGAAAAGCAGACCACTGGTAATCTTGAGATACTTCGGAAGTGTCATCCCAAAGAGCCACAGTGATATCGCCACTACCAAAAGTGGCTCGAAGAGCAGGTTCTAATTCTTCAGGGGTGCGACCCAAATTAATCCAAATAGGAAGATAAACAATGTTAGAAACCTTTTGGTCAGCAAAATCAAGCATAAGGATAGGGGTATTGTTTAAATCAGTAGCAGAAACAATACGATGAATCAGGGGTCCATCAGGAAATCTTGGATCTAGTGAACCCACAGTAAAAGTATAGGGAGCCAAACGGACACCATCAGAACCGTGGTATCCTGTGTAAGCCCATGCTTCTACAGATTCAGGATATGAAACAGCAAAGAAAGCAGGAAATCCAAAGGAAGAATTGCCCCAATGAACGTAATCTAATCGAGACATATCAAAAGCATCGATATCGGATTGAGAAACCCCTTGCTCAGCGTAGTAATCACGGAATCTTTGGTTGACATCACGCAGTTCTTCAGCGTCAAAGTCTTCGGGCATGGTAGAAAATAGTGGTATCACCCACTTATACTTTCCCCAGTGGCTGTGAGCCGACTTTATACTTTCCAATACCAATAATCTTCGGCACGTTTGGTAGATTTAGTATCTCGAACCCAACGGTGAACACCATTTTTATTCTTTTTGACTTCCCACATGAAACCATCGTTACCACGCTTTCGAGTTCCTACTTTGGTAGCCGCAGCCGATTGGCTGGGACTGGGGCGAGCCTTTTGAGTGGCTTTAGCCTTTGGTTTCTTTGCCGCAGGCTTTCTAACGCCACGACCGGTGCCTTTCATAACATATTGTTGTCCTTTACCAGACATAATAGGTTTAGCCACAGGTTTGTTCATAGCCGCCAACAATTTGGGATTTAATTTCCATTCGAAAGCCACGGGGCCCATGGCATAATATCCGGCTTCATCGTCATCTCCTGCACATTCGGTAACTACGGCAACTTCACCAGTTTGATAATTATGTAATACTACCGTATGAGAACCATACCCCCTCGGAATTATACTATACCAACCATTCTTGAAATCGAGGGGCCGATCCCAACCCCAAAAGAAACTTGCGGGACTATTTGGCAGATATTTATGGGGCTTTTTACCACCCCAAGTCATCGATTTTTGAAACTTGTTGTAAACTGAATTAACAGAAGTTTTGTCATAAATCAAATCCATCGGGGCATAAGAGTCAACCCATTGGCTTCCATCCTTAACGAATCTGTATTGGGATTTAGGATTGATTTTTTTGGATCTGAGGGCAGCAGCATAAGATCTGGGAACATAATCCTTAAAAAGTTTCACCATATCTTTTGTTTCTACTTCAACGAATCCCTTTTTCTTGTAAGCAGCCACGGTTGATTTGAAATTGTTGCGTGGAAACTTAAAATCTTTCCATTTCTTTTTTTGTGTGGCAGTCATAACTTTCTTAAAATCCGAGTCCGTCCAATCCTCGTAAATAAATGCGGCGGGTTTTGTAGCCGTGGCTTTTTGAACCCAAAGCCAATTATATTGACTCGTGTATACTTTATCTTCTTGGGGTGGTAGAATATAAGGCATAAAAGGATTTAATCCTTCCGACTATTTATAATTTATGATGCTTATTCGGTAGAGTCAGAACGCTTAGACCAGAGTTTGTAACCCAGAGCAGCGACCAAAACACCACCAACACCCATAGCCAGAGGGCTACCGAACATTGAAGGCTTTTCGTATCGCAGAGACATACCATCGAGAGTCTCACTCATTAGTTCCATGAACTCGTCGGAGGTAATGAACTCACCGTTAGGGGTCATCTCATCCATAAAGGAATAAGGTTCGTAAGGCGAAGGTGCTTCGGCCAAAGGACTGTAATCAGCCTCAGCATACTTGGTTTCTTCGTATCCCTTGGAAGGTCGTTGCTTAGCACGGAGTTTGCGATCATACTCAGAGTCTGACATAGGTCCGTGAATTGTGGGGGCGTAGCCAATGCGACCGTAGCCGTTGAAGTTACCCTTGTTAGTGCGAACGAAAACGTGATACTTGTTAGAAGAACCGGAACGCATGGTCATGTAAATTGGAGTGCCTTTGACTTGAAGTCCAGAGTAGCGAGAACGAAGGGAAGCCAAAACTCGGTCGACATCGCCCTTGCCGGGGCTGTATCGTGCCATAGGGGCTTCAAAAGATTCTGCATTACCATAGTAACTATCAGGTTCATATCTTTTTTCCCTCTCTCTAAGGTGTTTCATATTTACACCCTTTGTTAATTTATCAAAAACCTTAAATTTCTTACAAGCCTCATTCCAAGCATCAAAAGCAATTAAGCCTTGCGATTGTAACCTTAATGATTCCTCATGAATCTTCTCCCACAAATCTCCAAAACCTACATATTTTTCTAAATTCATTTTGTATTGTTTGTATGCTTCATTCATTTCTTTAGTGCTTGATTGAGCCTCAAAAGTTTCGGCAGATCCGTAATAAGTTGGAACACCGTTGCCAGAAAGCATGGTGGAATCTTCAGACCAGTTAGCATAGTGAGCCAAAACGGCTTCGTCTTCAGCACCCAAGGAGTCAGCACGGTAGTGGATTTCGTGATCGTAATCAGCACCAGCCTGACCGAAAGCATTAGTAGTCATGAGTTGAGACATTTCGGTTTCAGCCTCCAAAGTATCTCTTAGTCCGGCTTGGATACGAGATTCCTTGGCTTCACGAGCCTTGCGA
>Ga0181589_10002063_pt1 | contig 15803 bp, 7 predicted proteins | sample 071ome_25_FD_132444 | JGI IMG/M metagenome (GOLD analysis project Ga0181589, IMG submission 132444) | Coastal salt marsh microbial communities from the Groves Creek Marsh, Skidaway Island, Georgia - 071410BT metaG (megahit assembly) | ecosystem: Environmental > Aquatic > Marine > Intertidal zone...
AGAAATCACCCCAATTCCAGAACCCCCGCAATCGATTGTGAAATCTGAAATTGACCCAGCTGAGTTATCAAAGTCAATTGCTGGTGCTCCTTCTATCATCAATCCTTCAATTTTGATATCTCGGTTATCATTACCATTTAGTGATGTTAATTCCATGTCTTCCATATCGAAGAAGCCATCGATATTGCTTATTGACATTCCATCTGCTTCAAGGCCAAAAATTCCGCCTTCTACCCCTTCGAATGTTACGTTATCCTCGACGATGACATCCTCGATATATACCCACGAAGTTCTAGCCCATATTCCATCGTCTGCACAGTTTTTGATTACAGAATTAGAAATTGATAGCTCTCCATTCTGAATTTCTATACAATTAGATGAAGAATCTATTATCGAAGTTGATGAGATATCAACCATTGCCATTGCATTGATTCTAATGAGCGGTTCAGCACCACCTGACCTTGAAATTAAACCATTTGAAAGGATTACTTGAGCAGAATCCTCTACAGATAGTAAAGGTGATCCTTCAACTAAGTTTGTTCCAATGAGATTTACCCTTGTGTCTAAAGTATCTCCTACAATTAAACCTCCCCATCGAGCTCCTCCTCCGGTAGAAGATATTGTTGAATACCCAGCATTCAGTACTCCTTCAACAGTTATTGTTGCACCTTCTGATACTCTGAGTGCTACCCCATCTTGAATTGTCATCGTTTGGTCAAATGGAATGTGCAGGTCCGAGGACAGATAATACGGGCTCCAAATCCTTTCAAGTTCTGTAAATTCACTGATAGACCCTCCATCCATTGTCGAAACCGTGAACGTGTGTTCTCTCGATGAGGTCGGATTCCAAGTTATGTATTCAGTAATTTCATTCCACTGCATTGTGATATTCTCAATGAATGATTCTGTGGTTCCAGATGAGTCTACAATGATTGCTGATGCAGTTCTAGTTGCCTTACCATCGACATTTGTTAATGTGGTTTGAGATTGCCCTTGTACAGAGATTGTAGCACCTTGAACCGGTTCACCCTTATTCAAAACTGTGATTTCAAGAGTGTTTACAATCTCGAATTTAGCTCCAACCCCGACGTTTACATTTCCTTGATTATTTCCAGAATTAATTGTTACTTGGCATGAGTTGTCCAATTGAATGTCTCCATTGATTTGTAGGTGATAAGAGTCCATTGAATTCTGACATGATGTCCACAAAACATCGCCTTCAACCATTAACTCGGTAACTCCTATGGATGGGATTTCAGAATTGGAAGCAAAGCCATCTGAGTGTATCTCCACGTTTCCAATGATTGTAGCATCAACACCATCAACTGAGCCAAGCGTGTTAAGAGTCAATTTTGCATCGGTCGGGAGTTCTAGAGTACTACTATCGATTATCAAATGTGAATTTGCTGGGACGGTGATATCTCCTGTAGCAACGTGAGCAGACCCGTCATCTGTTGCGCCTAGGACAATGGTTTGACCTCCTGGGAGTATCCAGTCGCCCTGAGGCATGATAGGGACTTGCATCAGTAGGGTTCCACCTTCGCTACCAGAGGTAGTGGAAACTGTCCCAACGCCGGCAAACTTTGCTAGTACTTCAGACCCTGAATCGAGCACTGGAACTAGGGCAGTACCTGAATTCGCTACTCCTGTGAATCCAAGCGATTCCCATGTTGCATCAATTGGATTGCCAACGAGGTCTTCAAATGAGACTGTAACGTCATAAATTCGGTTTACGGAATCAGTTCCTATGACAAGTGTTTGTGATGTTCCGTAATTAAACTCTCCAGCTCCTTTAGCATCATAGAATAAAGTACCAACCGAAGATGTTGCCCAAGATGTAAGAGTTGATGTAGCGTCTATCAAATTAGCACCATCTTCATGATTCATTGATGACCAAGTTCTTATTTTTACAATTGAATTTTCCATTTCAATTCCTGTATCTGATGTTCTTGTTTCTAGCAGGTCTTCAATATCAACACTTGATGAATAGGCTCCTAAGGCGATGTCGTTTGAGTCTAAGATTGACAAATCTTCAAAGGATGCTTTTGTTTCATGTATTACCATACCCTCTGAGAATCCGTTAACTGTTAGTGATTGAGCTGCAAATTCTGCATACCATGCTTCCAAACCGACTGTGTTTGTTGCGAATTGGTTGAAAGGAGTGTTTATTTGAAAATCTGTAAAAGAATGAATCCCTTGTAGGATGTCTACTCCTTTTTCAGACCCTGCAGACATGTTCAGAGTTGTTTGTGAGATATCTGTTCCAGATAAACTTGTGAATTCCATTCCCATTCTATCTGAGAAAAATTGGGAATTTTCAATTGTTACCGTACCCGTTCCACTAGCTTTCAAAGCAACATCCGATGCTTCAATTGACGAATCTGTTATCGAGTAGTCTCCACTACCTGAAAGAGCTATTCCAATCCATGGAGCATCGTAATTTCCTTGCAAAGAACTGAATGACCCAGTGAGTTCGATACCATTCAAAATTACATCACCTGAAGTAATTATGTCGATTGGAGTTTCGCTACTATCTGATTCAAAAATTGCCCCATCGATAGTTAAGTCGCCCGCCGACCATGAATTGATCAGTCTTTCACCAGACATGTCGATGTTCGATACAGTAAAGCCAGTTGAATCCATTACGGTAATTGCATTTTCAGCCATTCCCGTCATCCCATCAATTATTCCACTTGCTCCTGAGAAGATGCTTGCGCCAGCCGCTACTGAGTTTGTAAATTGAATATCTGAAACATCATAATTGCCTGCAGAAAAGGAGACTCCGTACCCCACATAAGCAAAACTAGCTCCAATTAAATCAAGATCTGAAGAGGATTTTACACCACCGCTCATTGTTGAGAAATCGATGTTTTCCAATTCAGCAATACCAGTATTTCTCATACCTTCTTGGTCGATATCGCTAGCTTCAAAATCAGTAATTGAAGCATAACCTGAATTTTCTAATCCGATGATACAGTTTTGTAAAGTTAGATTAGAAGAGTATAGAATACCATCATTAATCAAACAAGATTTAGCATTTGCAATAGACGTGTTGTGGATATGAGCCGTTCCGTTTGAAGTGATTGTTATATCATCCCAAACTCCGGATCCTGTTGATCCTGACCCTGTGGGTTGTATGGTTGACATAATCTCAACATTATTTGCAATAAGTGTGCCTTCGACCTCAATCCAGTAGGATTGCATGTCTATTATAGCCCCAGGTTTTAGGGTCAATGTTGTTCCCTTACTCACCGTGATATTTCCGTTGAGAGTATAATTGCCAGAAATTTCGGTATCGTTAGTAGTTACAGTATCAGAGGCTATAGCCGGAGAAATTGTGGACATCAGGAAAATCAGTGTCAGTGTAATCACACGTAGGCGCATGACCATTGGTATAATTCATACTCCATGAAGTCATTGCTCTAAAGTCATAATTTCATTGGTTAACATACAGGCAAATGGGCCTGCCCAGATTTGAACTGGGGTCTGACGGCCCCCAGCCGCCAAGTATAGGCCAAGCTAACCCACAGGCCCTTGCCTTTGAGTATGATTCACTCTAGTGCAGCGCTGAACGGTGCCACTTCTTCGATTAGGTCGAGATGTGATACAAACATTCGCCTGCAACAATATCTTTCGAATCCGAGGTCATCCAAAACAACATTCATTTCCATTCCTGCTGCTATGCTTTCGCTGAATTCTTCCCACTTGTGAGCGACTAAACCGCCGCAACTGAAACATCTTACTGGTATAATCATCAAATCACCTGTACGACTTTTGCTTCTTTCTTCGGGCACCGCGGCCAAGTTGGTGCTTTGGTTCCTTTCTTCTCGGGTCGTTGACAAGGAGGCTTCTGTCGAATCTCAAGAACTCATCTCTCAATTCTTCATCAATTCCTTCTGCGCCACCGTTATAGTGGACAAGACCTCTTGCAATCGCTGTTCTGATTGCATCGGTTTGACCCATGATTCCTCCACCTTGGGTGGATAGATTAATGTCAACTTTTGATAGTCTATTCATTGCGTCGGCGATGATTAGAGGTTCCATTGCTTTTCTTCTAGAAAGAGATGGTTGCAAAATTTCGATCGGTTCGCTGTTGACTCTCACACGGCCTTTTCCTGCTTTTACAGTTGCACGTGCAATTGCTGTCTTTCTCTTTCCTGATGTGTGTACAATCTTTGCTTTACGAGCCATCATTGCTCACCTCCGGCCCATCTGTGAGCAGGTGCTCCGAGATTTTCGCTGATCTCTCCTAATCTAACGAATCTCTGCGGTAGGTCTCTTCGAATCTTGCTGTCGTCGCCTGATTCGTGTCCTTCTGGCAAATCGCCTGAAAGGTGAGAAGGGCAACCGATTTCAACACGTAGGTTTCTCAATGCTCTTCTGCCACTGCTCTTAGCTTGATAAGGAAGCATTCCCCTCACGGTTCTCTTTAGAATCATGTCTGGCATTCTTGGGAAGTATGGTCCCTTTCTTGCGTGGTTGAGAGCGTATTTTTCGTGATAGTTAGCGAAAACTGCTGTTGGTTTACCGGAAACTATTGCCTTCTCAGCGTTTACGATGACCACTTTATCGGAGTTTCCTGCACGGGTGCTCTTCAGTAGCTTTTCAGCCACTGCACTTGCTAACCTACCAAGGATTAGCCCATCTGCGTCGTATACGTAAGTGACTGAATCAGCCAAGTATGTACACCCCCGATCCGCTTGGGTTTTCGTTCATTAGTTCAGGTAGCGTTAGGACTCTGCCTCCCGCTGCCTCTATCTTCTCGCGAGCTCCGGCACTTACGCTGTAGGCTGCGACGTCGTGTTTGGACGAAATTTCACCGCTGCCAAGCAACTTTCCTGGTACCAGGACTGTTGCGCCCTCAGGGCAATGGCGGCTAAGGCGGCTCAAGTTCGGTTGTGCCCAATTTTTGCGACTCTTTGAAAGACGCATTGCGACATCTCGCCACAAAGCAGTACCGGTCTCACGAGACTGTGCCTTTAGCTCGCCGATTAGGTCGACGAGATTCTGGTTTGTCTTGCTTATTGGTTTACTCATATGACTCCCTCGATGCTTAGAAGCATGTCGCCGACCGACCTCCCTGTTATGAATGCTACGCTTGGAAAAACGGTCCTCTCGCGCTTGAGTTCAGCGTTTTTTTGAAAATTAATCGAACAATATTTCGCCTTTTGCATCAAGCAACTCAACAGTCAAACCCGCTGCTCTTGCTTGAACGAGGATATCGTTATGTAGAGTATCTGAAAAATCATCCAGTGCTTCGAGCGATGTAATCGATGCAACATCTGTTAGTTGGTCAATCAGATGATTTAGGACACAAGATACGCCATACGCCTGCCCTGCTCTGAAGGCGTGATCTACACCTCCAATCTCTGGGTCTTCAGCCTTCATTCGAAGCATTACCTGTTGAGAATATGCCACAAGTGCCCCGTAAATTGATTCAATTATTTGGGCGGCTTCAAGATCCGTGAGCAATAATTGGGCTTGTGATAGAGCCGCTCTGACCGCTTGTCCATAGGTGGCATGCGCCCCGATTGTATTGCTTCCTTCTTGCATCATGGCCTGGTCGATAAGTGATTTCCAATCGCTCATATTACCACGAGAACAGACATAACACATCAACCCTACGGCTAAATTTGGGATGGTGGCTCAGCCACCAAACCCAAAATTAACTGTTTCAAATCTTGAAATTGGATTGTTCGTTGCCTTCGTCGATTCCAGCCTGCTTGACCGAACCGTCTGCCGCTATGAATTCTCCAGCTTTGGTCAATCCGCCATAGAGTTTGGATTCGTGCTGATCACCTCTTGTGATCATGCCACCATCTCCCAATGCCATAGACAGGCTTTGCGCAATAGCGTTCAATGTTTGAATCGCACGGTCTCTGTGACTTGGTCCAATTTCGTGGTCTGAATATCGTGCTTCTTCGAATATTGCCAAGAAGTTGTCTAATTGGTCTGCAGGTACCATGTGGAAGGCTCCTCTAACAGCACTCTCGAATTCACGAGTTGTTTCGTATACTTTCTTCATGAAACCATGCCTTCGGAAGTGCTTGACTAATTGCTTGTAACAATCAAAGATAATTGCAATGTATTCGTTTGCAGCTTGCAACTGGAGCATTGTGTCTGTCAAAATACCTCTTAGTGCTTCTACTTGTCTTCTTGCGACAACTCGCTGGTAGTACATTACACCAGCAATCAAAGCGCTTAGTAATACAATTATCAAAGCCATTATCGTGCTTGGAGTAAAAATTCCTTCATTTGAATCGCTGATTGATGCCTTCAGATAATGCACTTCGTGTGTAATGTTGTCTGTTGACTCAGCAAAGAATGTAGAACCTGGGTAATACGCCTTGATTCTCCATTCTCCCGTACATGGTTCTCCTGCGCAGGTTTTACCAGCAAAGTTCCACGTGAACGATGCGATTCCTTGTTCGGTTGTGTAGGATTCGTTTCTACCTTCAACGACCCACTCCATCGCAGTGCTGTCCCAGTATTCTCTAACGAAGTATACCTCTTCGTTCTCAACTGCCAAATCAAGTCGGTCTCTCAATAACGCAACCTCACCGAACACCGGGTCGTCTGTATCTAATCCGTTGTTGTTAACTGCAGACCAAGATGTCTTGACTTGCAAGTCAACACGGCTTCTAACAAGCACCCACATATCGTGGTAAGAGCCGTTTAGAACCTTGCTCGTATCCTTGTCACATCCACCTGGAACTTGGAGATCTGGCTCAAACGCTACTCTAAGCAATCTGAACCCTTCTTTCTCTCCACCTGTAGTTTCAACACCTTTCAAAGTCGGGTTTTGTGTTGGGTCTCCACTGAACCACTCAACTGAACCATCGGCATCTCTGGTTGTTATCTTGGAAAGTGGCCTCACATTCTTTTGTGGGTCAAGATAGATGTTCAAACACTTGCCACCAACTGGTTGGCCATTAGCCTGTGTTAGAGTTGCGTCTACGTGGAAGCTTTCCTTCAAGTATAATACCTGGAATGCTGTTCCGTTTGTTGGGGAAACATATGTCTCAACACTTGACTTGAAAGGCCCAACTTCTGAGATTTGCAAAGTAGAGTTACTGAATACAGCAAATTCGGTCTGAACTGTCTTGTTTTGATATCTGTATGCGTCGTTATTATCCCATGCAGAGTAGGTTACAGTTACCTTTGCTTTACCAGCCATTACGTCTGATAGTGGACAAGTGATCTCATACTTTCCATCGAAATCTGTTACTCCGTCGTAACACGCAACTGGCCCCATTGGGCTGTTCACCATTTCGTAGTTCACTCTGATATTTCTGAAAGATAGGTTTGTACCTAACTCATCAGTCAATTGTCCAGTAACCACCATCGGTTTGGATTCTACTAAGCCTGTTTGCGGGTTGGTCTTGCTCGTGTATACAATCTGATCGTCGATTGATAGGGAGGTTCTTCCAATCAATGAGAAACCGTTAGAATTGTATGACATCTGAACTCTGAAGTGGTCGTTACCGATTAAGTCTACACACGGGTCCCACTTACCTTGCATTGAAAGATATTGAACTTCAATCATCTGACATCCTTCATTAGGTAGAGTCTCTCTAAATCTAAGATATACTGAAACAGGACCGAATCCATCAGGAAGGAAGCTGTCTGGGTCGTCCCTCAACAACTGAGGGTTCAGAGGTGAAACGTTTGCTTTCAAACATCCAATCGCTTCATAGTCGTCCAACTGTCCATTTCCATCTTGATCTCTGTCTGGAACGCCGTCGCCATTTCCATCATAGAAACATAGGTGGCTTCCATCCACCTGAGGCGTAGGCAGGGATATTAGTCCACCATTAGGTGAAAGAGTTGCAACAACCTGCCTGTGATACACGCCGTCGAAATCTATACCCTCGTAAATAACATCTACAAGTCCGCCGTTAGGCGAGTTTGGTCCGTTTAACTCCTTTCCACCGGAATCTCTGATGGATGCAGTCTTATTGTCATCAGTGACTTGCGCAGTAAACTCCCATCTGTCTCCTGATTGACGGATGTTTTCGCTTGTACTAATCACATTCACGAATGTCCTTGATACAACCCAGATATTCTGGCTGTCAATATTTCCTTTCATTAACAGATTTCCATCATATTCGAATTGCAGTGAGTAGTTGCCCAACGCGTCACTTGGGTTGATCTCGAATGGAATCGAGAAGGTTCCTAAGTCGTCCGTGTAATTCACTCCGCTCCTACCATCGAAAGACCACGTCCAGGTTACTGGAGCATTTCTAATCGGTTGCAATGAATTGTCTAACAATCTTGCTTCAATTAGAGTTGTTGTGTTTCTATACAATCTTGGCAGGCTTGTCATTTGGAATTGGGTGGTACCAACGACTGATACGTTGATGTAAGCGCCAGTTGCTGCCAAATTAGTTGAATTACCTGTAAAGTAGTAAGCGTTGTTTGTGAAATCAACTCTCACACCGTACGTTCCTGCAGCGTATTGGCTGTACCATGTCCAGTTGTAATCAAATGTTGCATCTCCATCCTTCATGATTGGCCTTTGGGTGTAGGCGGTTTCTCCGCTACCCATGAATTGACCGTTTCCGTCAATATCGACTTGGAGCGCTATCGGATCTTGGTCCCATGCATCGTTAGTTCGATTGGTTACCGTGCCCTGAACTCTGAAGGTTTCTCCAGTATTCATTTCAGGAACAATTTCACATCGGATTGGGCTTGAAGGGTCGGTTGGATCAACCTGGCCACAAGGCGGTAAATCACTGTCACCGCCGTTAACCAGAGCAATCTTCCATTCCGTCATGTTATCACTCACGTCCAAGAATCCTCTGAGTCTTTCAGCCTCTCCTGTCAGAGTAGACAAGTCTCCATCCCACAAAGTTGGGTACGGCCTCAAAACCTTAGCCTCCTCAAATGTTACGCCTGCTGCGTCCAATGCAGGTTCTAAGAACAATGTAGCCCAGTTACCGAAAGTACCGTCTCCGTTGTTTATTGTGCTATCCCAATAGTAGATAGCGGATAATCCACTTACAAGCAATTCACCCTCGATATTCATTCTGTGCATTACTCTTACAGAGAATGGATCGGATGAGTCGCCATGTAAGTACGGGAACGGCCATTCGCTTGCAAGTTCTGGAATTACGTTTGCTGTAATTTCAATATCTCCAGCTGGCAGGCTTGTGTTTGTGTAGTTGTACCTAACAGGCATTCCATTACCGTCTGTCAATACATCGTGCTTCTTGGTGAGGTCGTTCCAAACAATCTCCTCGTAACCGCCCGGAATTTGACCTACTCCGTTATCCATGGTTGAATTCCAACGAACCTGTTTCCATGTTCCATTTGCACCGAGATTCTGAACGAATGTAAGAGATGCCCATCCTTCACCATCTGTTCGGTATCCGTTGTTACTCAATCCAGTAAAGTTGGATGGGTTGGTTCTGTTTCCAAACAGTCCGCCGGTTATCTCGAAAGTAATTGGTGAGTGAGTGATTCTGTTGTCGTACAATCCTCTAGTCCAATCCGCATCATAGTGCGCCTTGAAGTCGAGCCAGAACGGTTGTTCGTCACTTCTGAAGTATGTCCAAGCCGAGTAGTCCACTGTCATATTGGCTTCTACACCAACCAGATAGGATATTGACTGGTTACCATTGAACGCAAACATTTCTGTTACCTCAGCATAAACCCTGTAAGTGGTATTGTCACCTACAAGTAAGTCTTCAGGGTACAAGAACTGCCCGACTGTGAAGTTGCCCCACATATTGGTAATCACGTCGATTGTTTCTACTGCTGTTGTATTGTTGCCTGTCCATTCGATATGAACTTGCACTGGTAATCCCGGAGCATCTTCTAGCAAACCAGATGTTGGATTGACCCACTTCACGTTTCCACTGAAAATTGCAGGGCTTTGTGCATCCATCCAAAGTACATCTGGCATGTCTAAAGTGATGAATGTCGGAGCCTTGTCATCTGCATCCAAAATACAATCGTTGTCGCTATCCCAATCACTATTACAGGTATCTGATTGATAATTGTCTTCCACTATGTCGTAATCGGTGTCGACTCTTGTATCATTGTCATCATCGTTATCGATAGCATCAGGACCTGTTGAAGGGTCTGACGGGTTTGCGATAGCAACTCCGCCACCGAAGTCATCGTGGTCCCATGGATTTGTTGATTCAGAAGAGAATCTAAGAGGCCAAAGTAATACTTCGTCTTCGTCATTCATTCCGTCTTCGTCGTCATCAGGGTCGATATCGTCCCTTGTTCCGTCGTTATCGTGGTCAAATGGTGCCGTGAGTGAAATTGCAGCCTCGACAGTGTTCGATATTCCATCGCCGTCAAAGTCGTCATCTGCCCAGTTCACGATTCCATCGTTATCGTGATCAAATGGTGATTGTTCCTCACCGGAGAAGCAACCTGCAAGGAGCTCCTGATCTACATCCATGATTCCGTTGTTATCGTCATCAGGATCTTCTGCATCTGGAACTCCATCGTTATCGTTGTCAACATCGTAGTACTTTGGCGATCTGAGGCCTTGGCTCATTACACCCTTGTCCCATACTGCTTGGAACCACCCATCGCCATCAACGTCCTGGTCGTTTCCATCATCATCCTTATCCTCACAATTAGTTCCTACGAAGAAGGATGTTCCGTAATCTTGCCCTGCGTCTTCGTCTAAGTCGTCATTCGAATCGACCTCGAAGAAATCCCAAATGCCATCGTTATCATCATCAACGTCGTTCCAATCATAAATCGAGTCATAGTCTTCGTCCAAGTCGACGGTGTTATTTGTGAAATCTCCATCTACATCCCCATCTACATCGTTAGCATCTAAATCCGCTCCAAGTTCGTCTGGGAATCCAACGGTGTCTGCTACCGCAGTATCGTCAAAGTTCCACTGCCAGATTCCTGTTGCTAGACCCATCCATGTTAGGAAAGCGTCTCTATTGTCTGCAAGTTGTGTGTATGAAAGAGCGCTTTCTTCATCTCCATCTCCACCGAAATCATAGTGGTAACATCCACCCTGAGCCCCGGGCGTACAGGTCCAGGTGCTCTTTCCACCTGCTCCCTGGTCGAAGTGGAAGTCAGGTCTTGTTGAGTATGGTGAGCCGAATTGTGCGTTAGTACCTGTCAGAGGCATCTGGTATGCGATTGCGTATGCATAACCACAAGTCCAGCCGGAACCAAGTTGTCCAACAGTCATTCCACATTGGGTTAGATTCATCGTCCCGCCCATCTTTAAGTCGTTAACATCTAGAAGACCGTCATTTCCTTCATCTTGGTCCCACCAGTCTGGCATTCCATCGCCATCTTGGTCAGAGTCGAGTCCGTTAATCAAAGAGTCTCCATCAGCATCAATATCCCACTCGTTTCCACCATTGTAAGATGACCACCTCGTGAATAAGAACCAGTAGAATTCTGGAACTTCTCCGCCTGTTGGGGTTGTTGTAGTTGGGTCATACCCGTTGTAGTTTAGAATAACATCCTCGAAAGGATTTGCGCCCCAAACCATTTCCCAATAATTGTCTAGGTTGTTTCCGTAATCCTGACTGTCTCCACTTCCATCGATATCGCCACCGTCTCCAATTGGGTAGTATGGAGTTGCGTAAGCATCTGTAGCGTCGTAGTCTACTTTTCCACAATTGCCGTCATCTGGATCGTAAAGGTCGGTTAGGCCATCATTATCGTCATCCCAATCGATGTCATTATCCAGCCCATCACCGTCAATATCAGTGTCAAGGTCGTTTGGACCATCGTCTCTGTATCTGCTTCCGTTGATGCTGTGGAATAGTGCATCGTTATCAAAATCACAGTCCCAATCCATATCGAGGATGTCCATGATTCCATCTCCATCATCATCGATATCGTCCCAGTTAGAGATACCGTCTCCGTCCCAGTCATTGAATTGGGAGAAAGATGCTCTGCGTGTCAAACATCGTGGGTCGGGGTTTGTCGGGTTAGGATTTGCTAAAGAAGTACATGTAGCCATCCAAGCTTCTGAGTTTTTGTCTAGAGGATACGAGTCGTTTTCGTTTTCTATTTGATCGTCATCGATATCATATGCAAAATCGGTTGCAATAAATTGAGTTTGAACTGCGTCATCAGGAGTTGGTGTACCGCCCATGTCAGGGTCTAACCAATCCCAAACTGCGTTGTAATTTTTGTCGAATGGTCTGAATCTATCATCGTCAAGGTCAGCATCGTAATCCATTTCACAATCTTGTCCGGAAACACCGTCGGTATCCCCGCCGGGCGTCTGATAAGGTGATGAGTCAAGTCCAGTGTAGTCATTTAATCCATCGTTGTTGAAGTCGAGGTTCCAACAAACATCTGGGATTCCATCGTTGTCGTCATCAGGGTCTGTCATATCAAGAATGCCGTCGTTGTCGTCGTCAGTATCCGAGCTGTCCGGTAGGCCGTCGTTATCGTTGTCAGGGTCTAGGAAGTTTGGAATTCCGTCATCATCCAGGTCCCCGTCTTCAATTATTGTGAAGGCCGGAGTCCCTGCTGCTCCATCGCCAGAAGTTCCCCCTGCAAAGTCAAAGTCGTCATTTGCGTCGACTTTTGCGGCTTGCAAGTCGACGAAATTTACGCCTGCGGAATACATTCTGTATGAGTTGTATGGCCACACTACTGGATTGCTGAAGTTCAAATCGTCGTTAGCATCTGCAGCGGCTGCGTTTGCCATTAAGCCATCTAGTGATTCGTCATATGGGTGCTCGTCTACCCAATCTTTTGTTCCGTCGTTATCGTCGTCTTCGTCAAAATAATCCTGAATGCCATCGTTGTCGAAGTCGCAAGGCCACTTGAATTGGTCAATTCTTCCATCGTTATCGTCATCCTCATCGTATCTACCGGCACCTGAACCATCAGAGTCTTCGTCTGGTACACCATCGTTGTCGTGGTCGAATGGTAACTGGTCTGCTCTGTATGCAATGCCGACAGGTTGTCCGGTTAGCGGATGAATTGTGCTTGCTTCGACGTATCTGTGCATTGATACGTTTCGAGGGTCTAAGCCTTCAGCTTCAAGAGCGGCATAATCGATTGGTCCTTCCAAAATTCCGTCGTTGTCATCATCCCAGTCGAGATGGTCTTGGATTCCGTCGTTGTCGTGATCGTAAGGATCGGTTGATTCGCAACCATCGAATCTTTCCAACAAGTCATATATTCCATCATTGTCATCGTCAAGGTCGTTAAGATCATCGATTCCGTCGTTGTCGTGGTCGTCACTTGTTGACTCTTCCAGATAAGACCTGTATCCTGAATCAAGTCCCATAGCAGACAGGTCATCTATTTGACCGTAGAACACTCCTGGGTCTGCCCAAGCCATGTCCCAAAGAGCGTCATGCATGTCTAGGGCTAAATGAGTCGGCATCCCGTTATTCCATTCCCCCTGACCTCCTTGGTCAGTGGACTGGACTGGACTCATCGAAAGCGGGTCTGCGTCTATGAGCTCAGTATCGACTTCGAAGTCTTGGCTGATACTCGTAATCATCGCTAACCAGGTGCTTGTAATCATCAATAACACAATACCGATGGATACGGTAGATTTGCGCCTGTTCTCTATTTTTTGTATGAACTGTCTTTCTGTAAGCATAGCTAACACTTCGGAATCAACCCTTGACTGACGCTTACTATATCAAGAACACTACGCGATTGTGCACTAAAGTATCACCCTAGACTTTGGGTATCAAGCCTCAAAATAATGCTTGGAAGGAAGGGGGACTCCAGCGGGGGCGAACTCCCGCTGGAGTCGAAAGACCCGAGCCAACGGAACGGGTTATACGACTTCTAACTTGCAACTAATTACAATCAAAGTTCGAAGATATCTTCGATGCCGTCATTGTCGTCATCGTCGTCTTCGTGGTCTTCGATTCCATCGTTGTCGTGGTCGAATTGACCTGTTAGATCGTTACCGTCGTTGGCTTCGAACCAGTCAGAGAGACCGTCGTTATCATCGTCGGTGTCTGTGCTGTCCCAAATTCCATCGTTGTCGTGGTCATATCGGTATGCGCCAGTAACGCCACCGATTTCATCCACGTCTAGGATGTCATCGTTATCATCGTCGGTATCAACTGCATCATCCATTCCATCGTTGTCGTGGTCACGGGAGTAGTCCTCACCGTTTGGACCAACGTCGTTGCGGTTGTCGATACCGTCATTGTCGATATCTAAGTCAACTGCATCGTTAATTCCATCGTTGTCATGGTCGTAGATGTTGGTGTTTGGATCGCCATCTTGTGTTTCCTCACGGTCATCGATTCCGTCACCATCGTCGTCGCTGTCTTCAGCGTCGTCAATACCGTCGTTGTCGTGGTCGTTTGGATTAGAATCTAGATCGTCGACGATTCCATCGTTGTCATCATCGTTATCCAATTCGTCTGGGATTCCATCACCATCGTTGTCGTTGTCGCCGTTTTGCTCTTGGTTGTCAAGCTGTTGACCCTGTTGTTGGTCGTTTTGCTGGCCTTGTTGACCTTGCTGACCGTTTTGAGTCTGGCCTTGTTGCTGCTGGTTTTGACCATTTTGACCGTTTTGGCCTCCTTGATCTTGTTGGGACTGGTCGCCTTGTTGACCACCTTGTTGGCCACCTTGTTGTTGCTGACCTTGTCCGTTATCCTGCTGCTGACCTTGCTGACCTTGCTGACCTTGCTGGCCTTGGCCTTGTTGTCCGGATTGACCAGACTGACCTTGTTGACCACCTTGTTGACCTTGCTGTGAGCCTTGACCTTGTTGACCTTGTTGTCCTTGTCCTTGTCCTTGACCTTGTCCTTGACCTTGTCCTTGACCTTGTCCCTGACCTTGTCCTTGACCTTGTCCCTGACCTTGTCCTTGACCTTGTCCCTGACCTTGTCCTTGACCTTGTCCTTGACCTTGTCCTTGACCTTGTCCTTGACCTTGTCCTTGACCTTGTCCTTGACCTTGTCCTTGACCTTGTCCTTGACCTTCTCCTTGGCCTTGGTCTTCTGACTCACCGCCACCCTCGGTTCCACCATCTCCAGATCCAGCTTGTGACTCCTGGAAATCAGGGTCGTATGCATCTGGGATACCGTCACCATCAGAATCGCTGTATTCACCGTCGTTAGGGTCGGTTGGGTATTGATCGACATTGTCGTTCTTACCGTCACCGTCTGTGTCAGCGTTGTTTGGGTTAGTACCCATAGCGTATTCTTGGGCGTTGGTCAGACCATCTCCATCAGGATCCCCATTAGCGTCTCCGCCATTGGTTGGGGAAAGTCCATTGTTAACTTCCCATCCATCTGGTAGTCCGTCACCATCGCTGTCGGCGTTGTTCATGTTTGTGCCGTGACTTTGTTCCTCGGAATTGGTTAAACCGTCACCGTCCCAGTCTGCTCCACCGTCAGATGGATCAAGAGGGTCGGATCCGTCACCGCTAACTGCAGAAACTGCAGATAGTGCGAGGAAGAGTGCCACTAGCATGCTTACAATCTTCTTATTCATTTTTTTCATCTCCTATTTTTTTTATCGTTTGATAGAGAACCCGCTGTTCTCTCTTTCCAAACAGTTTGCGCAGCAGAACTGGACAAATCGTTCAGGAGAGATACGGAGCTTACGCTCAAATCGTTTAAAATTTGAGGGGTTGCAAAAGCACTTTCTAACAAATAATTGCTACTTAAATTACAAATTTTTAGGCTTGTAGTGTAGCGATTTGTGCCTTTGCTGTATCCTTGTGTTTTTTCCTCCGCATTCATCGTTTTTCACGGGTCAATCATAGGGAACCCAGTGTTCCCTCTAACTAATCGAGTGCTACAGGACCTATATGAACACCGCGATTCATTGCTTTTGAGAAAATCGTTTCATCATTGACC
>Ga0181589_10002076_pt1 | contig 15767 bp, 11 predicted proteins | sample 071ome_25_FD_132444 | JGI IMG/M metagenome (GOLD analysis project Ga0181589, IMG submission 132444) | Coastal salt marsh microbial communities from the Groves Creek Marsh, Skidaway Island, Georgia - 071410BT metaG (megahit assembly) | ecosystem: Environmental > Aquatic > Marine > Intertidal...
CGGCCGGTGGTCCAGCGGTTCTATGCCATCACGCCCGTCATGTACCTGCTGGTGTCAGGTAACGTAGACGAAAAAACACTGCAGGAAACCAGTCAGAATGTCAGGGATCGCATAGCCGCACTGCAGGGTGCTGAAAACACGATTCTCGATGGCGCCAAGGATTACGAAGTGTCGGTCGAAGTGTCCGAGCTGCAGCTTGAGAAATACGGGCTCACCTTCGATGACGTGGCACGGGCAATCCGCCGTTCTTCCGTGAATGTCGGTGCCGGCATGATCGATGACGCCTCCGGACAGACGCAGCTCATGACCCGCGGCCAGGCCTATGTACAGGACGATTTCATGAACATGGTGGTCGCTATACAGCAGGACGGCAACCAGATCCTGCTGCAGGATGTCGCCATCATCAATGATGGTTTTGCCGACCAGGACTGGGTGCTGCATTTCGAGGGTATGCCGACCATGCTCATTGCCGTTCTCGCAGGTGAGAACCCGGAAGTCGTGGACCTGAGTGAACGCATCAACCAGCTGCTGGAGGATGAAATCAAGCCCGCTCTGCCGGATGGCATTCGCGTGGACACCATCATTGATACATCGGAATCGTTCGCCGACCGGTTGAACTTGCTGGTCGAAAATGGCGTATCGGGTCTCATCCTGGTGTTCCTGAGTATGACCCTGTTCCTGACTCCACGGCTCGCCGTCTGGGTTACCGCCGGTATCTGCATTTCATTCCTGGGCTGCTTCTGGCTGTTGCCGTATTTCGGCATTCCCCTGAGCATGCTCAGCACCTTTGCCCTGGTCCTGATCCTCGGCATCGTGGTGGACGATGCGGTGATCATCGGTGAAAGCATCTACCGGCAGAACGAACGCGGCATTTACGGCGAGGAAGCCTCGATCAAGGGCGCCAATATGGTGGCGAAACCCGTGATCTTTTCTGCGCTGACCACCATGCTGGCCTTTTCGCCGCTACTGTTCATCCTCGGTGCCGCCAGCCAGTTCGTGATAGCGATACCCATCGTGGTCATCGCCACACTGTTTTTCTCACTGCTGGAGTCATTCTGCATCCTGCCCATGCACCTGTTGAAGAAGGAAGAGGGCAATAACAGGCGCAAGAATATGCTTGTGCGCATCCTGGACAGGGTAAGGGCGAAAGCCGATGCCGGCCTGCAGTACACCATACATCGCTTGTACCGGCCGTTCCTGGACCGGGTGCTCAAGCGCAAGGTGCTGGGATTCATGACCTTCGTGTCGGTGTGTATCTTCATCATGAGCTTCGCGATATCCGGCTGGCTCAAGTTCACCTTCGATGCCAATGTCATGGCCGATTTCATCCAGGTCAACATGGAATTCCCGCCGGGTATCCCGATGAGCATCAAGGAAGACGCCATGATGAAACTGGAAAATTCCTCTGACCTCCTGCGCGAGCAGCTGAAGGAGGAATATCCGGGCAAAGACATGATCAAGGGTTCGGTGTTCTGGGCATTCTCTGAGGATACCCAGATCGGCGCCTACATGGCCATCAACCCGGAACAGGCCCGTGAGATCGGGCCCGAGGAGATCTCCCGGCGTTGGCGTGAACTGACGCCGGACGTGCCGGAAGCCAAGGAATTCACCTTCCAGTACACGGTGAACAATAACAACCCGTCACTGAACCTGTTCGTGGTCGGCAACGACTTGCAGTCAATCCATGACGCAGGTGCGCAGCTCAAGAACAAGCTGGCGGGTTACCATGGCGTCTATGAGGTGGTGGATTCCAACGAGTCCGCCACCTCCGAGGCGGTGCTGTCGCTCAAACCGGGTGCCGAAAATCTCAACATCACACTGCAGGACCTTGCCACGCAGGTCAGACAGGCTTTCTACGGCGAGGAGGTCCAGCGCATTCCACGCGGACGTGACACCGTGAAGGTCATGGTGCGCCTGCCCAAAGTCGATCGCGAATCCTTCGCCACGCTGGACGATCTGCGCATCCGTACCGGGACCGGTGAGTCGGTGCCGTTCAACATGATTGCGGACGTCAACTTCCGTCCGGGCGTGACACAGATTCGCCGCACTGACAGGGAGCGTACATTGCTGGTTTCCGCCAAGGTCGACCAGACCATCGGCAATATCAGTGAAATCCGCAGCAACCTGGAAGACGGTTACCTGGATGACCTGCGCAAGCAGTATCCTGGCATCTCCCTGCGCTGGGCCGGTTCGCAGGAAGGGGAAAACGACTTCATGCGCTCCCTGATGCGCAACAGCATGTTCGCCATGCTGGCCATCTTCTTCCTGCTGGCAGTCGCATTCCGCTCCTACAGCCAGCCGCTGATCATCATGACCGCCATTCCCTTCGGCTACCTGGGGGCGATCGTCGGCCACCTGCTGCTGGGACTGGATCTGAGCATGTACTCCATCCTGGGCATCGTGGCGGCCGCCGGCGTGGTTATCAACGACAACCTGGTCCTGATGGACTACATCAACAAGCTGCGCGACCAGGGCTATACCGCGATCAACGCGGTGGAAAAGGCAGCAGAGGAACGATTCCGCCCCATCTTCCTGACCTCGTTCACCACCTTCGTCGGCCTGTTGCCGTTGATGGCGGAAACGAGCGTGCAGGCCCAGTTCCTGATCCCGACCGTGGTGTCGCTGGCCTTCGGTGTATTGTTTGCCAGTACGGTGACCCTGCTGCTGGTGCCGATTCTGTACCTGATGCTGGCCGACTTCCAGGAATGGGCCGGTCGGCTCATGCAGCGCAAAGCATCCGTTCGTGTATCGGGCTCCGATGTAGCCGCCTCCGATGTAGCCGCCTGATGCTCTTTGCTTGAAAACCGGCGCTATGGCGAGTCCGCAGCGCCGTTTTTTTCAGGCAGAGAGGGGAGCGGTAAAGCAGGTATAATGCGCTTTTTGACCTTTGTCTGCAGTGCCTGCTTCCATTTCACATTTGCTCAAGCTCACCGATAGCTGCCTGGCCAGGGATCAGCATGCCTTTCGCCGGCAGTTGCATGCCCTGAAGCGCCAAACCGGCAGCAATGTCGACCAGCGCCTGGATGTGCTGGGACAAAAAATTGCTGATTCCGCCGCCGTGGTCGAACGCCGGCGCCAGGCACTGCCGGTCATTACCTATCCACAGGAATTGCCGCTCGCCGGCAAGGTGGAGGACATCAAGCGTGCACTGGCGGATCATCAGGTCGTGATCGTGGCCGGGGAAACCGGTTCTGGCAAGACCACCCAGCTGCCCAAAATTTGCCTCGACATGGGCAGGGGCATCCTGGGCATGATCGGGCACACCCAACCCAGGCGCCTGGCGGCCCGCACTGTCTGCAGCCGTATCGGCGAGGAACTGGGCAGGGCGGACTCCAGTGCCGTCGCCTACCAGGTGCGCTTCCAGGACAACACGGATGAGAATACCTATATCAAGCTGATGACCGACGGCATCCTGCTGTCGGAAACCCGCGACGACCCCTTCCTCAACAAGTACGACACAATAATCATCGACGAGGCCCACGAGCGCAGCCTGAACATAGATTTCCTGCTGGGCTACCTGAAGCGGCTGCTGCCCAGGCGCAAGGACCTTAAGCTGATCGTGACTTCGGCCACCATCGACGTTGAAAAATTTTCCGCCCACTTTGATGATGCACCGATCATCGAGGTCTCGGGAAGGACGTATCCAGTGACGCTGCATTACAGGCCGCCCCAGGATACTGGTGATGAGGACCTGAATGAGCAGGTGATCCGGGCTATTCACGAAATCCGTGCCCTTGACCGGAAAAAGCCCATACCGCACCGCGACATCCTGGTGTTCCTGAGCGGGGAAAAGGAGATACGTGATGCCGCCGACGCCATTCGCCGCGACAAGTCCCTGGACCTGGATGTGCTTCCTTTATATGCGCGCCTGAGCAACCGGGAGCAGAACCGCGTATTCCAGGGCCACAGCGGACAGCGGGTGGTCCTGGCCACCAATGTGGCGGAAACCTCGCTGACCGTACCGGGCATTGGCTACGTGATCGATCCAGGCATGGCCCGGATCAGCCGCTACAGTGTGCGCAGCAAGATACAGCGTCTGCCGGTAGAGCCCGTGTCCAAAGCCAGCGCCAACCAGCGTGCAGGTCGATGCGGCAGGCTTTGTCCTGGCACCTGCATACGCCTTTACAGCGAGGAAGATTTCAACAACAGGCCTGCCTTCACCGATACCGAGATCACCCGGACCAACCTGGCTTCGGTCATTCTGCAGATGCTGGTGCTGAAACTGGGTGATATCGCTACCTTTCCCTTTGTCGAACCGCCCGACAGCAATGCCGTACGCGACGGTTTTCGCATACTCGAGGAACTGGGTGCCGTCACAACGGAAGGCCAGATCACCCGTATGGGCAGGCAGATGGCCAGGTTCCCGGTCGACCCACGACTGGCGCGCATCCTGCTGGCAGGTGCTGAATTCAATTGCCTGCATGAAATTCTCATCATCGTCAGTGCCCTGAGTATCCAGGATCCGCGCGAAAGACCGCTGGACAAGCAGCAGGCCGCCGACGCGGCCCACGCCCGTTACCAGCATGCCGAATCGGATTTCCTGTCATGGACCGCCCTGTGGGAATTTTTTGATGCCCGCCGCCAGGAACTGACCCGCAACCGCCTTGGCAAGTTCTGTCATCAGCATTTCCTGTCTTACCTGCGGATGGGAGAGTGGCGGGAGGTTTATCGGCAGCTACACCTGGCAGCACAGGAGCTGAAGCTTCATGAGAACCCGGAGCCGGCAAGTTACGAGCAGGTGCACCAGGCACTGCTGTCCGGCCTGGTAAGCAACGTGGCGAACCGGCTGGATGACAATACCTACCTGGGTGCCCGCAACAGAAAGTTCCGGGTCTTTCCCGGCTCCAACCTGCACGGCAAGAAATATCCCTGGATACTGGCGGCGGAGCTGGTGGAAACCACGCAGCTCTATGCCAGGATGAATGCGCGCATCGAACCAGGCTGGATTGAGAAGCAGGCCGGGAGCCTGCTCAAGTACCAGCACGCCGAACCGCACTGGGAAAAACGGCCGGGCAGGGTCATGGCCCTGGAAAAGGTGACGCTGTATGGCCTGGTCCTCGTGGAAAACCGCAAGGTGCCTTTTGGCAAGATTGATCCCGTGGCCAGTCGCGAGATTTTCATTCGTGAAGGCCTGGTCGCCTCGGAGGTCAACACCTCACTGGCGTTTTATCGTCATAATACTGCGTTGCGCCGGGAGATCGAAAACCTGGAAGACAGGACCCGTCGCAAGGACATCCTGGTGCGGGATGATGACCTTTACCGCTTGTACGACCCTTTGCTCCCGGCCGATGTCATTGACCAGGCCAGCCTGGAACGCTGGTATCGACAGCTGAAACCGGCTGAGGCCGCCAGACTGCAGTTCTCGCGAGAGGATCTGGTCAGGCAGGGTGGCGGTGCGCTCAGGCCGGAGGATTTTCCCGACCAGATATCCGCAGGCCATCTGACGCTCGACCTCGACTACGAGTTCCAGCCCGGTCAATCGACGGACGGAGTGTCGGTCAACGTGCCGGTGTCGGCATTGATGCAGCTGCAGGAAGCCGAACTGGACTGGCTGGTGCCGGGCATGCTCCGGGAAAAATGCATCGCTCTGGTGAAGGCGCTGCCGAAACCCCTGCGCAAGCATTTCGTGCCGGTTCCCGATTATGTGGACCGGCTGCTCCCGGCCATCAGCCAGGGCGATGGAGACCTCAAGTCGGTGCTCGCACACCAGCTGCAGAAACTCACCGGTACGGCCATTCCCCTGGAGAACTGGTCTGATTACGCGGTACCGGACCACCTGAAGATGCTGATCAATGTCATCGATGAGGGGGGCAGGAAGCGGGGCAGCGGCAGGGACCTGGCCGCCCTGAAACGACAGTTCGCCGGTGAATCGCGACAGGCCATGGCGCAACTGTCCGAAGCCACGGTGGAGCAGACCGGGCTGACCGACTGGACTTTCGACCGGCTCGAGGATGAACAGACCGTGTCCCACGGGAATTTGACCCTGAAATCCTGGCCGGCGCTGGTGGATGAGGGAGACAGCGTGGCCCTCAGGTTGCTGGATTCGCCCTACAGGGCGCGCCTGAATTCCCGGGCCGGCGTCGCCAGGTTGTACATGCTGCACAACCGGCAATTGCACAAGCACCTGCAGCAAAACCTGCTGCAGGATCCCTCCAGGCTGCCAGCCATGAAGCCTTTCGGCGGCCGCGATGCCCTGGCCGCGGAACTCATTATGGGCTGCTACCAGTCAGCCTTCCGTCTCTACGAGAAACTGCCGGTGGACAGGGCAAGTTATGACAATGTATACGAGGAGGGCAGGGCCAGACTGATTGAGACATCCGAGCAGCTCGAGTCACTGCTGTACAGGATACTGGACAGCCATGCCAGGATCACCAGGGCGCTGAAAAAATTCACGGCGCCAGCCGACATGGTCCTGCAGCGGGACGTCAGCACCCAGATCGATGCATTGGTCCATGAGGGATTCCTCGCGCATATACCAGTGGAGCAGCTCAGGGAATATCCGCGTTATTTCCAGGCCATCGAACAGCGCATGGAAAAGTATCCCCGTCAGCGTGACAAGGACAGCCAGTGGAGCAACCAGTTGCAGGTGTGGTGGCAGCGTTACCAGGACAAGCAGCTGATGTTCACCAGCCAGCACAAAAACAGTGAGGCACTGGAAGCGTTCCGCTGGATGCTGGAGGAGTTTCGTGTTTCATTGTTTGCCCAGGCACTGGGGACGCGTTACCCGGTATCGGAAAAACGCCTCGAAAAGGCCTGGCAGGACATTAACTGATCGAAAGGGGGAGCAGGGAATTCCGGTCAGGAGCTGTACCTCACACTTTATGCAAACGGTTTTTGTAAAATAGCACCCGATGAAGCGAACAATTTTGCAAAATTGTCCCAGTACAGCCCGCATCGTTTGTGCAGTGGTTTTGTGTTGCCTGTCTGCAGGCGTTGCTGCGCAAGGCAATGTCCAAAACAACGACATTGACCCGTTCATCACGGTCAATCGCGGCGTGTATGACTTCAACGAAGCGCTGGATGAATTGGTGATCAAGCCGGTGACCAAATCTTATGACTTCGTGATGCCCGTATTTGCCAAGCGCGGTGTAACGAACTTTTTCAACAATCTCGATGACATCAATGTTGTATTCAATGACCTGCTGCAATTGAAGATGGCTAATGCGATGCATGACTCTGGCCGTTTCCTGATCAATACCACCATTGGTGTAGGCGGGTTGATCGACGTGGCTGCCGGATTTGGCTTGTACAAGAACTATGAAGACTTTGGTCAGACGCTCGGCTACTGGGGAATGGATCCAGGTGCCTATATGGTCCTGCCTTTCCTTGGCACGTCGACGGTCAGGGATAGTATCGGCATGATTCCTGATTACCTGCTCAATCCGATGTTCTGGGTTAACGACAGCGAGGCCCGCTTCGCACTGTTTACACTGGACAACATCGATACACGCCTGTACTACATGGCGGCTGAGGCGATGATCACCGGTGATGAATACATTTTTGTCCGCGATGCTTAACTGCAGCGCAGGGAGTATATGGTCGCAGACGGCGAAGTGTATGACGAATGGGGTGATTTCTGAAGCAGGATGAAATGCGTCAGAACATTTCGAGAATGGCGGCGCCGACACGACAGCGGCCCTTGTCAGTGGGCAGGATATGCTTCACCTCGATCCGGGCCTGGAAGAGTTCGCGGTTCTTGAATCCATCGTGAACCTTGACCTTGCATTCAGTTCCGATCGGGACAATCGAGGACATATCCAGCCCGACACCGTTCTGACTGATATCCACACAGACACCCTCAACCACCTTATGCGGATAACCGTAATATAGAGTGACCGCGGTATTGACCTTCACGCGCTCGAAATCGCGTTTTTCATAGGCATACGACATAATGCAACCCTAAAAACCATATCAAACTCACATAACTCTACCCCAATTCGACTGATTTGTCTCCAAATTGCAGGCAAACTTTGATTAAGGTAACAGTGAATCTTGCAGGCCGTAACAGAAGGGAGTAAGGTAATTCCACTTTTGAAAAGAGTGTATCAGCCGCTTTAAATTCTTCCCAGATTCTAGGTTGGTTGCAGTTTTCAGCAATGATCCACATCTCGGTTTTCGGATTAGTTTCACTGACAACGCAATGCAAGTCTGAAAGCAAGTCTGAAAGCAAGTCTGAAAGCAAGTCTGAAAGCAAGTCTGAAAGTAAGTCCGCTAAGTAAGGCAATGAAAAACGGGGCCCATAGTGTAGTTCTGGTAATAGACGACGATGCCGTTGTTAAGGAAAATATTGCCGCTTATCTCTCAAATCAAGGTTACCGCGTAGTCCTCGCAGCCACTAACGAGAACGGCATCGATGCCTATCATTCATGCTGCCCGAACATTGTTGTCTGCGATATCAACATGCCGGACAATAAGAGCTTTGATGCGTTGACAACCATCTTTACCCAGAATCCGACCCAGGCCATCATCATCCTTTCCGATGTCGGCAATACCGATGATGTGATTCGCGCCATGCGCCTGGGTGTAAGCGATTATCTATTTAAACCTCTCGATGATCTGGAGATGCTCGGCATCTTGATAGAAAGGGCCCGCAACCGCTCGCGGCTCATTGAGGAAAATACCCGTTACCGCAGGAACCTTGAGGAAATCAACCGCGAGCTGGAGGAGCGGGTAGAAATTTTCCAGTCTGATCAGCAGGCGGGAAGGGCGGTGCAGATGCGCATGCTGCCGATTCCACCGCAGGATATTAATCGCTTCCATTTTGATCATCGGGTAATTCCCTCGCTGTACCTCAGCGGCGATTCGGTCGACTATAAGCCAATCTCCCGCAGCAAGGTGTTGTTCTATATCGGCGACGTCTCCGGTCATGGATCATCGTCTGCATTTGTTACGGTATTGCTCAGGTTCCGCATCGCTCAGATGCTGAGGGAGCATATCCAGGGACGCTTCCGCAGCGAGTTTTCACCGGCCTATATCCTGGGTCTGTTGAACCGTGATCTGCTGGACACTGGCCTGGACAAGCACATTACGGTCTGCATGGGCATTCTGGATGACAGTGACAATACACTGCTCTACAGCATCGCCGGCCATCATCCGCTGCCTATCTTGTATACCCAGGGTAGGGCGCACTTCATCGAACCACAAAAGCGCAGTTTTCCCATCGGCCTTGTCCAGGATGCGGAATATGCCAACGAGAAGATCAGCCTGCCGGATGACTTCGCCCTTTTTCTTTTCTCCGACGGCATACTTGAGCATCTTCCGGGCAATACCATGCAGGAAAAGGAGGAGCGGCTGCTTTCCGTAATTGGCTTCTGCAAAGGTGATTTTAATGAAGTGAAAACAGGTTTAAACTTGCACCGGGATATCAAGGTACCTGATGACATTGCGGTATTAAGTGCTACTAAGCTATGAATAGCGGAAGAATTCTGGTTGCAACTGTTAACAACGTTCCAATCCTGAAATTCGTCGGTGATGTCCGCGTCCTCATGAGCGGCATGATGGACAGTTATTTTTCGTCCCTTTATGGCAGGGCGATTCTTGACAGGATGGTCGTAGACATGACTGAAACACAGGGCATAGACAGCACTGCCCTGGGATTGATTGCGAAAATGGCGATCCAGCTGCGCAACCGTTTCAATGTCAGCCCCACTATCGTTTCCACCAATCCCGATATCACGCGTATCCTGAAAAGCATGAGTTTCGACCTCATCTGCGATATCGTGGAAGATCCAGTGGCGAGCAAGGTGAATTACGATGAGCTCAATGAAAAAGCTGAAAGTGAGGATGCTGTCAGGAAAAAAGTCATCGAGGCGCACCAGACCCTGATGACGTTGAGCGAAGACAACCGGATCGAATTCCAGGACCTGGTTTCGGCTTTAAAGGCCAATCGCTGACGTCTCAGCTGTTGCTGGCTTTCTCCGCCCGCGCACGGGCAATCTGCTTGCCCGTGATGAAATCCTTGTGTGACAGGTGCAGGAGTTCGCTGATCTTGCGTATCAGGTGTTCCTCGTAGCGGTCTATGCGTCCATCGGCATATGCTACTTCCCACATATTGAGGATCAGTTGCGACTTTTCCCGTGGGTCGAACCTGTCGTTGATCAGGCTGGTGAACTGGTACAGGGAGGTGGCTTCCTGGTTTTCCTGCCCTGCCAGAGTCACCAGTTCCTCAAGGTCGGCTTCCGGGAGGTCATAGCGCTCCCTGAGGATCGCCAGTATTTTTCGCGTTTCATTTTCATTCACCTGGTTGTCGGTCCTGCTCAATTCGATAAGCAGGGCGGCGGTGGCCAGTTGTAGCTGGTCGACGGTGTGGCTCTCCCCATCACCCGCACTTAAATGGCTGTCAAAGAACCGCGTGATGGCCTTCAGCATATGATCTCCTATGTCCCTTCAGGGACGGGGACGGCATGGCGGCCATGATGCCCCCGCTCCCGAATGAAGACCCCGGCCTGTTTCAAGACGTCGATGCTGGCTCCTGGCTTGTGTGCGTTTTCGCTGAGATGGCGACGAAATTGCTTGGCGCCCGGCAAGCCCTGGAACAATCCGAGGATATGGCGGGTCATGTGCTTGAGTGCGGTGCCGGATGCCAGTTCCCGTTGGACGTAGTCTTCGAAGCGTGCGAGAACTTCCTCCTGGCTGATGACGCCGGATGAATCACCGAAGATGTCCCGGTCAACGCAGGCCAGCAGGTTCGGATTCTGGTAAGCCTCGCGACCGACCATGACGCCGTCCACACGAGTCAGCAGGTCGCCGGCCTGATCCAGGGTGCGGATGCCGCCGTTGATAATGATCTCCAGGTCGGGAAACCGCTCCTTGATGGCGAACACACGGGCGTAATTGAGCGGCGGAATTTCCCGGTTTTGTTTTGGGCTGAGGCCTTCGAGCACTGCGATGCGGGCATGGATGATGAAGGTCCTGCAGCCTGCTTCGCTCACCGTGTCGACGAAGTGGGTCAGGTGCTCCAGGGAGTCCAGGTCATCGATGCCGATGCGGCACTTGATGGTGACTGGTATGCCGACGGCATCAAGCATTGCACGCATGCAGTCCGCCACCAGCACAGGCTCCGCCATGAGGCAGGCGCCAATCTTACCGCGCTGCACGCGATCGCTGGGACAGCCGGCATTCAGGTTGATCTCCCGGTAACCTGTCTGTTCGCCCAGTCGCGCTGAGCGGGCCAGTTCCGCAGGATCGCTGCCGCCGATCTGCAGGGCCACCGGCTGCTCTTCCGGGTTGAAGCGCAGAAAGCGGGCCGCATCCCCATGGAGCAGGGCGCCGCTGGTGACCATTTCCGTATACAGCAGGGTATGCCTGGAAAACAGGCGCAGGAAATAGCGGCAGTGGCGATCAGTCCACTCCATCATCGGTGCCACGCAAAAGCGGTGTGAGATTTCCGGAAAATTCATGTCATGTTGTCCTGACGCGCATTATATAAAAATGTGTGCATAAATGGGCCCGGGGGCAACCGGTAGACTTCCATTGCCAGAATGGTGTATGTTGCACGCCTTTCTGATTCCGGAGATTACCCATGAAACGTATAGCCCTCCTGGCCCTGCTTCCCATCCTGACAGTTTCCGTTGCCCAGGCCGACGAATACATCATCGACGGCACCGGCGCCGGTATGCACAGCTCCATCCATTTCAAGGCCAGTCACGTTGGGATCAGCTCTCTGTGGGGGCGGTTCAACGAAGTCAGCGGCCATTTCACCTACGATGCAGATGACATCGGTGCTTCCAGCATCATGGTCAACATCAATCCAGCCAGCGTTGATACCAATCACGAGGCCAGGAACGACCACCTCAGGACAAGTGACTACCTGTATGTGGACAACTTCCCCACGGCTTCCTTCTCCAGCACGTCGGTTGCAGATCTGGGCAACGGCCGCGTTCGCGTCAATGGTACGTTCACCCTGCACGGTGTGACCAAGGACATCAACTTCGACGCGGTGCGCACCGGCGAAGGGGAAACGCCGTTCGGTGATTACCGTGTCGGATTTGAAGGGGAACTCGTCCTCAACACCGGTGATTACGGCATCAATGCCGGCCCGGTTGAACTGGTGCTTGCCATCGAAGGTATTCGCCAGTAAGTCCAGCCCGATCAACCTGGCAGTGGTCAGCCTTTGGCCAGTACCGCTGCCAGGATGTCCTCCATCGGGGGATCCTCCCCGACATCCTTGAACTGTTCCTGCCGCGCGTAAATTTTTGCAGCACCAAGATGGAAGTCCGGCGGCATGCCGCAATCATCCAGCGTGGCAGCAATTTCCGCCATTTCGCCAACAAAACGCCAGGATTTGCGTGCGACCTGGCGGATACGGGCGTGGCTTTTCGCGGTAAAACCGGGATTGTAGACATCCCACTGCCGTTCGAGTGAGTCACGGACCCCCAGGGCTTGCGCAGCCCCGAGGATGGCCGTGTGCAGTGCGGCGGTACCCTTGCTGTTGGCGGCAAAACATATCTTCAACCCCGAAGCCTGGCCGATATCATCACCCAGGATGGTGGTTTCCAGCGGGCCGCCGTTGAAACAGTCTGCAACCGGGGCTGCGTCGGATCCTGAAAGGTACAGCCAGGTTGTTCCGGGTTGTATGGGCGGCAGTCCGATAATGCCACCATCGACAAAACGTATGCCTGCCGCAGCCATGCGGGTGCCGATTTGCCGGACGGTTGCCGGAGAGACGGCATTGAAGTCGGCATAAATTCCACGGAAGCCGCAGGCAATTACGGCATCGGCCTGGGCGGCAGCGGCATGGGGCGGGCAAACAGACACCAGGATTTCGCAGGAATTACATAGTTCTGCCAACGTATCCACGGTCTTGAGGCCAAGACTGTTTGCCCTGGCGAGGGACGCCTCACTCCTGCCTCCCTGGCACCAGTAAACATCAATGCCGCTGTTCAATGCAGACGCCGCTATCGCGGTTCCCATTTCGCCGGGATGCAGTATGCCGAGTCGTGAGGTCATGGCTGGGTCCTCGTTTCAGGATTGGATCAGTGCGCCCTGGTTGAATAGTTGCGCGAGCAAGTTCAGACAGCTCTCGTTGCGCTGAAAGGCTTTCAGGTCGAGGGGGCGTCCGAACGCGGACTGCAGTTCTTCGTTGAGAGCGAGCAACTTGTCATTCAAGGGCGACAGGACGATGGCTTCCCCGTTCACGAACAGGGTAGAGCTGTCACCCCGGTGATGGCATGCCAGACGTGTGGCCGGATGCCGCGACAACGTCATGCCTTTCTGGAGAAATACCGCAAGCTGTGCCGGGGTTATGGCCGATTCCGGTTCTTCCAGCAGTTCGGGCAGGCGCGGTTCTGTCATGAGGTTGCCAAAGCTGTTGAGCAGCAACTCGTCATTCGCCAAAGCATGCTGCAACAGTGCCCTGACCTGCTGGAGGGCCTCCTTGCTGATTTCGCCTGCGCGCAGAGTCGTGGCCAGGGTGGGATCGCGAAACCGGACATCCGGTTTGTCCGCCAGGGAAACCTCGATACTGAAGGCGGTCAGCAGTTCAGCCAGGTCGGGGGCGCGAAAACCGATGGAATAACTCAGGCCAGCCTCGATGGCCGTACCCCAATGAGAGACCCCGGCGGGGATGTAAAGGATATCGCCTGCCCCAAGCTCGATGGTTTGCTCCGCCGTGAATTCCTCCAGTATCTTCAAGCCGGATTGCGTATTGAGGGGCGTGGTGCTGTCGCAGGCGGCACCAAGCTGCCATTGCCTTGAACCTGCACCCTGGACCAGGAAGACATCGTAATAATCGAAATGCGGGCCAACACCGCCATGGCGTGCGGCGTAACTGATCATCACGTCATCCAGGCGCCAGGCCGGGATGAAAGACACTTCCTGCAGGAGGGTTTTCACTTCCGGAAGCCAGTGATCGACGGACTGTACCAGCAGTGTCCAGTTGGTTTCGGGGAGGAAGGTGAAGTCGCGTTCGGAGAAGGGACCGGATTTCAGTCTCCAGCCGCTGGCGTCATTGAACACCAGGCGTGATTCCACGCCATCTTCACAGGCGAGACCTGCCAGTTCCTCGGGACTGAGAAAGTCGCTGAAGCCGGGCAGGCCGGCCTTGATAAGCAGGGGTTTCTTTTGCCAGTACTCGGCAAGAAAGGCGGCCAGGTCGATACCCAGTTCCACTGAGGCCCCCTAAATCTTTCTGGCTTGGGCGGCAGCGTTACCTAGGTAGGTGTCAGGACGCATTTTTTTCAGTTCTTTCTTCACGTCATCCGACAGGTCCAGGGTATCGACGAAGGCTGCCAGTGTCTCGGCATTAATGGCCTGGCCGCGCGTGAGCGCCTTGAGTTTTTCATAAGGTTCGTCAATACCATAACGGCGCATGACCGTCTGGAACGGTTCGGCCAGGACTTCCCAGCTGTTGTCGAGATCGGCCAGCAACCGGTTCCTGTCGATGAGCAGTTTGCCGATGCCCTTTAGGCTTGCCTGGTAAGCGATAATGCTGTGGGCCAGGCCGACACCGATGGTGCGCAGGACCGTGGAATCGGTCAGGTCGCGCTGCCAGCGCGAGATCGGGAGTTTCTGGGCAAGGTGCTGCATGAGGGCGTTGGCAACTCCCAGATTGCCCTCGGAGTTCTCGAAGTCGATAGGGTTGACCTTGTGCGGCATGGTTGAGGAGCCCACTTCACCCGCCACGGTCTGCTGGCGGAAATAGCCGAGTGAGATATATCCCCAGACGTCGCGATCGAAGTCGATCAGGATGGTGTTGAAGCGGGCCAGGGCATCGAAATGCTCGGCGATGAAATCATGCGGTTCGATCTGCGTCGTATAGGGATTCCAGGTCAGGCCAAGTCCGGTTACGAATGTCCTGGCATTGGCTTCCCAGTCCACGTCAGGATAGGCAGCAATGTGCGCGTTGTAATTGCCGACAGCGCCATTGATTTTGCCGAGGAATTCCGTCTTTCTGATGATGTCGAGCTGCCGTTGCAGCCGCGCCACCGTGTTGGCAAATTCCTTGCCCATGGTGGAGGGCGTGGCTGTCTGGCCATGGGTGCGCGAGAGCAGGGGGGCATCGGCATACTCGCGGGCTTTCTCCCGGATTGCGGCAATGACTTCCTCCATCATCGGCGCGATGACGGTTTCCATGCTTTCCTTGAGCATCAGGGCATAGGACAGGTTGTTGATATCCTCGGATGTGCAGGCGAAGTGAACGAACTCCATGATCTCGGCCAGTTCCTTGTTGGCGACCAGTTTGTCCTTGATGTAGTACTCGACCGCTTTAACGTCGTGATTGGTGGTCTTTTCCCTGTTCTTGACGATAGCGGCCTCTTTTTCATCGAAATTGGCGATTAGTTCGTCCAGAAACTTGTCAGCGGCGGCTGACAGGGCGTGCACTTCATGGATGCCGGGGTTTTCAGCCAGGCGCTGCAGCCAGCGAATTTCCACGATCACGCGGTAGCGGATTAGGCCGAACTCGCTGAAATAGGGTTGCAGGGCAGTGGTTTTGCTGTGGTAACGGCCGTCGACCGGGGAAATGGCGTTCAGCGATGTCAGGATCATGAGGGGTATTCGCCAGGGCTCTGAAAAGCACGGCATTATACGCCAATGGCAGCATAAACGGCAGTCCTAACCCCTTATATTTGCTGGTATAAAGACTGTTTTTGAAATCAGGTATATGCTTGACATATCATCTCGTCGGGTATACTTTCCCCGATATCCTGCCCAGGCTGTTCAGGGTAGTTCCAGACCATACATACCAGACCATACATACCAGACCATACATACCAGACCATACATACCAGACCATACATACCAGACCATACATACCAGACCATACATAC
>Ga0181589_10002091_pt1 | contig 15740 bp, 17 predicted proteins | sample 071ome_25_FD_132444 | JGI IMG/M metagenome (GOLD analysis project Ga0181589, IMG submission 132444) | Coastal salt marsh microbial communities from the Groves Creek Marsh, Skidaway Island, Georgia - 071410BT metaG (megahit assembly) | ecosystem: Environmental > Aquatic > Marine > Intertidal...
ACTGCGGATGATCAGGGTGAGAGTCTGGTTGCCGGCAACCCCCCCCATACTGGCAACAATGCCCATAAGAACGGCCAGGGCGACAACCTGGTCAATGGTTTCAGAAAACTGGCTTATCACAACCGAGGCAATGAAGGCTGTTACCAGGTGAACGCCCAGCCAGATGGCGCGACGTTTACTGGTTTTCAATACCGGGGCAAAGGTGTCGTCCTCTTCATCCAGGCCCGCCATGCCCATCAGGGAGTGTTCGGCTTCTTCACGGATAACATCCACCACATCATCAATGGTGATACGTCCCAGTAATTTGCCCTCCTCGTTTACCACCGGTGCTGATACCAGGTCCATGCGCTCGAAAAGCTGGGCCACTTCCTTGGCGTCCATGGCCACGGGGATGGCGTTGTAGTCGGTCACCATTACATCATCGACTGTCAGGTTCGGATCCGATACCAGTAAAGTGCGCAGCGGCAAAATGCCCACAAGCTGGTCATCGCGACTGGTTACCAGGATGTTGTCGGTCATGTGCGGTATTTCGTTGTGCCGACGCAGGTAGCGCAGGACGACATCAAGAGTATGGCTTCGGCGAACGGTGATCGTGTCAGTGTTGAGCAGTCCGCCTGCGGTGTCCTCTGGATAAGACAGTACCGCTTCAAGCCGGTTTCTGTCCTGCTCGTCCATGGCCAGCAGAACCTGGTAAATCACCTGTTCAGGTAATTGCTGAAGGATGTCAGCGATGTCGTCGGTATCCAGACCTTCGGTAAGAGATACCACTTCCTCCGGACTGAGGCGCCCAAGAATATCGGCCTGTATGTTTTCGTTCAGGTAGTTGAGTACTTCCCCCTCATTGTTCTTTTCAATGAGTTGCCAGAGTACTTCACGGGCGGTGTGCGGTGAGGATTCCAGCAGGTGGGCAATGGTGGCTGCTGGCAGCGCATTGAGCATGCGCCGGACACGAACGAAAGCACCGCTCTCCAGGGCGGCACTCAGCTCCTGGAGATGTTGTTGCGTCTGGATGCTTTGATCGTTTGTTTCAAGCATGGATACAGCCTGTCAGTTCAACGGCAATGATGTTTACAATCTGGCTGTTCCACCAGGTAGCGGGTTATTTCATGGCAGTGGCCTGCTCACTCATCCTCGCCGAAATTATTTTCAACCAGCGCCCTGATGGCTTCCAGGGCTTCGGTTTCATCCTGTCCATCTATCATCAGCAGCAGTTCAGTGCCTGGCGAGGCCGCCAGCATCATGACTGACAGTATGCTTTTGCCATCGGCTTTACGATCACCATGGCTGATTTCAACCGAGCTTGTGAAACTGGATACCGCTTCCACGAATTTGGCGGCGGCCCGGGCATGAAGGCCGGTTTTGTTTTTTATCGTTATTGCGGACTCAATCATAAAACTGTACTGCTGTAGCGATCAGCGGATTTCCTTGTGTCTGACCTGGACTTTTATCTGTTGGCTTGCGAAATGCTGTTTAAGTTTTTCGCACAAGTATACAGATCGATGCTGGCCGCCAGTGCAGCCAACCGCTATTGTAATATAACTTCGGTTATTTTCCTCAAATCGGGGCAGCCAGCGTTCCAGGTAATGGCAGATATCGTCATACATTTCCTGTACTTCATGCTGGCTGTCCAGATAGTCAATGACCGGTCTGTCCAGCCCGGTTTGTCCCCGCAGCTGTACCACCCAGTAGGGATTGGGCAGACAGCGGGCATCAAAGACGATGTCGGCATCAACGGGAACCCCGTTCTTGAAGCCAAAAGACTGGAACTGAACTGCCATGCCCTTGGCGTCATGGTTGGCGACGCGATTCTTGATAATGTCCCTGAGCTGGTGCAGCGACAGTGCGCTGGTATCGATGGTGAGGTTTGACAGCGTGATTATCGGGTTCAGTAATTCCTTCTCCCGTTGAATGGCTTCCATCAGGCCGAGGCTGTCATTGGTCAATGGATGGCGGCGACGGGTTTCGCTGAAACGCTTTAACAGGGTGTTGTCATTGGCATCCAGGTAGATGATCTGGCGGTCTACGGTGTTTTTGTCGAGGCTCGCAAAAATGTCCGGAAACTGCTCCAGGTCCTCAATGATGTTTCTGGCATCAATGCTGACAGCAACCTGCCGGAATTCGGCATGGGTGTCCTTGCTGATTCTCTCCGTCAGTGTGCCCAGCATGCTTGCCGGCAGGTTGTCCACGCAGTAGTAACCGATATCCTCAAGTACATGCAGGCAGGTACTCTTGCCAGATCCGGAACGTCCACTGATAACGATAAGTTTCATGAAAACCTGTCAAAAGCTGAAATTGATCTCTGGTTTGCTGCTCATGCTGCCAGCCCGGGGCGGCGCTGTCAGTCATGGGTGGACCAGGCCCGAATTATCTGGCGTCGCTTCAGAACAGCAATGGCCAGACTCAAGCTTCAGTCTTGTCCTTGCCTGGCAGAGGAGCTGTGGCAGCAGAAAAAAGGTCTGCATGGCTTGAGCAGCCTCTCAGGCTGGCGCAGTAATCCGGATTATTGAAACGCTCAGCCAGATTACGCAGGACTTCCAGGTGGCCTTCGATGGTGTTTTCCGGGACCAGCAGATAAAAGAGCAGGTCTACCGGCTTGCCATCGATGGCATCAAAGTCGATGCCGCTTTCAAGCTTTATCAGACAGCCGATGGTTTCCTTGCATTTGGGTACCCGGCAATGAGGTATGGCAATGCCATTGCCAAGACCGGTGCTGCCGAGTTGCTCGCGTGCGAGGAGGGCATTGAAAATCTGCAGTGCGTCAACGGATTCCACCCGGCTGGCAATCAGGTCGGCTGAGGTTTCAAGCAGACGTTTTTTGCTTACACCCTGTACGTTGCAGAATGTCAGTTCAGGGGAAAGGATTGTGTTCAGTTCCATGGATTTTTCTCTAATGCGTTATCAGCAATGACAGCGAAAAGCCTACAACAATCGTTTGCGCTCATTGGAAGGGGCGATAGAAAGGGATTCCCGGTATTTTGCGATCGTACGGCGGGCAATATTGATGCCCTGTTCCGAAAGCAATTGGGTAATCTTGCTGTCGCTCAAGGGTTTCTTGGGGTTCTCTGCAGCGACCAGTTTCTTGATCAGGGCCCTGATGGCTGTGGATGAGCATTCACCACCACCTTCTGTGCCCACATGGCTGGAGAAGAAATATTTTAACTCGTATATACCCCGGGGAGTGTGCATATATTTCTGCGTGGTTACCCGGGAAATGGTTGATTCATGCATGCCTACAGCTTCGGCGATATCGTGAAGTACCAGGGGCTTCATGGCTTCATCGCCATAATCAAGAAAGCCTTGCTGGTGTTCAACGATTTTGCTGGCCACTTTCATCAGGGTTTCATTGCGGCTGTGCAGGCTTTTGATGAACCAGCGTGCCTCCTGGAGGTTTTCCTTGATGAAGTTGCTGTCGGACTCTGAGCTCTTGCTGTTGGCGAGCATGGCGTATTCAGGATTAACCCTGACTCTTGGTGCCGTCTCGGGGTTCAGCTCCACCAGCCAGCGGCCGTTTTTCTTGCTCACGAAAACATCTGGAACAATATAGGTGGCATCTGAAGGAGTGATTTCCGAGCCGGGCTTGGGATTCAGGCTGAGGATAATCTTGAGCGCTTCCTTCAGTTCCGACTCCCTGACTTTCAGGGATTTCATGATATGGGCGTAATCATGACTGGCCAGTTGTGACAGGTAATCATTGATGATCAGCCCGGCCAGCTCCACGTCTGCTGTTTTTGGCTCCATATGGGCCAGCTGCAGGCTCAGGCATTCCTTCAGGTCGCGGTAACCGACACCGACCGGGTCAAACTGCTGAATGCGGTGCAGGACAGCCAGAACCTCATCTTCTTCGATATCCAGTTCCCGCATCAGGCTGGCGTGGATGGATTCGATGGTGACTGTCAGCTGTCCGTTGGGATCGATGCCGTCGATAATGGCCATGGCAATCAAGCGGTCGCTGTCGGACATGGGCGTCAGATTAAGCTGCCAGTCCAGATGATCCTGAAGGGTTCCACTTTTGCTGTTGCGGGATTCAAAGTCGAAATCGTCTGCATCAAGCATCGGTCCGGATGCCGGCAATGTGGTGTTGATGTAAATATCTTCCCAGTCGCTGTCTACGGAAAGTTCATCCGGAATATCGTTGTTTTCCCAGCTGTCTTCGCCCGAATAGTCATCTCCCATGGCCTGGTCGGCCTCACTGGAGGATGTTGAGGCGCTATATTCGTCACTTGAGGAAAACTCATTTTCCTGACTGTTGGATTCCGGGCTGTCAGGGGAGTCTGATACTTCTTCCAGTTCCAGCAGGGGATTGGATTCCAGGGCTTCCTGGATTTCCTGCTGCAGATCCAGTGTGGATAGTTGCAGCAGACGGATGGCCTGTTGCAACTGAGGGGTCATCGTGAGCTGCTGACCCATTTTTAACTGGAGTGATAATTTCATAAGACCTGTGTACTTGTTGCCTGCAGCTTGCTTGAGGTTATCGTTTTCGGCTTGTCTTGCCGATTTTCATGGCCGCAGGCAGGCTGGCAAGAATAGCAAATTTCGCCATTATGTAACAGTAAATGCAGGGTAGTGTGGAATGTAAATTGCATTTGCCTTGCATTATGCCTGCCGCTTTGCTAGCCCTGATTTGCCGGGTTGTTTCCATGATGTGCGGCTGATTATCTCGGGTTTCGGCTGCACTGGGGGGGGGAGGCTGGCTGGTTCAGCGATTGTTTCTGGGTGTGATCACCGCGCGTGATGGCTCACCGTTTTCACAGCGCGGTGTGGAAAGCTGCCTGGTCTCCATGTAGTAATCCACATGACAGCCGGTCCAGCTGTCCTCGCCCTGGGTGAATCGCACATTTCCATCTGCGGAGACGTGCTGAGTCTCATAATTCATGATGATGGTGTCGCCCTCGGCAGTGACCAGGGGCTGTGACGCTGAGGGTATTTGCTCAAAATGTGCCGGTGTCCCGGAAACCGTGGCGTTCCTGATTTTACCGTCCTGACGTTCTATGGTGATTTCCAGTCCGCGAATCCGCAGGGTGCCCTGGGTGATTTCGGCAGGTGCCTCAGCGCTGCCATAAAATACCTGTTTGCCTTCATCCAGCAGCATCAGGCTGGATTCATAAACCCCGATAATTGGCTGTTCACTGTCTTCTGGCAGCGCCTGGAGGCTGCCGGATGAAGCCAGCAGGAGCATGCCGGTCACCGCACCGTACCGTACTGTCTGTTTACGGGTCATAACGGATGTGACCATTGGCCAGTTGTCTGAAGGTTCCCTGTTCCAGGTCCGCAGAAATGCCGGTACTGGATGAGAGCAGGCCTTCGGTTTCAAACCTGACCTCACTGGAGGAGTGAATGGTTTTGGAATCAGGATACAGCGTCAGGCTGTCTGTGAAGATGTTTACCCGGGTGCCGTCCCTGAGCTGCCCCTTAATGATCACGTTGTCCTCCAGAACCAGCCGGTCCTCAAGGGTGGCAGGATCAGGCTCGACTCGGCCGTTCTCCGAGTCCACCTGCCAGGCAGAGTCGTCTTCCAGAAAGATCTGGAACCGTGGTGTCTCGATCAGGCTGTATTCGGGGTTTGGGTAATGGGTCAGACGCTGTGCCTGGAACCGGTATTGGGCCTTGCCGTCGGCAGCATAATGGACGCTGTCGATATCCTGCATGTAGTAATCATATTCCTGCGCCTGAAAGTCCAGTAATCGGCGGATGTCGAGGACTTCATCATCAGTCGCCGAATCCAGCAGGTAATAAACGGCCACGGACAGGAGCAGGATGGCTGCCATGTGATAACGCAAATCACTTTTCCTGACGGGGTCCGATACTGGCGTGTTCATGATCAGGATCAGGCGGCCCGCATCAGTGATACGGCGCGATGATCTGCTCCAGTTTGCCCTGGGCAATGATGAGCCAGTCGCAGATTTCCCTGACAGCACCTTCACCACCGGATTTGGAGGTCATGACACTGGCGGCTTCCCTGACCAGGAAATGGCCGTTGGGCACCGTAATGCCGAGTTTCACTCTGCTGATGCAGGCCAGATCAGGCAGGTCATCGCCGGCATAGGCTACTTCGTCGTAGTGCATGCCCAGTTTTGCCAGGAGGTCGTCCAGCACGTTCAGTTTGTCATCCCGTCCCTGAATCACATGTTCTATGCCAAGCGACCTGGCGCGTTCGGCCACGATGGTGGATTGCCGGCCGGTGATCAGGGCTACCTTGACCCCTGCCTGCTGCAGCAGTTTGATGCCCAGGCCGTCCTGGGTGTTGAAGGCCTTCAATTCCTCGCCACTGGCAGAAAAATACAGGCGGTTGTCTGTCAGGATGCCGTCTACATCGAGGACCAGCAGGCGAATGCCATCTGCTATCGGCTTGATGAATTCTTCGATTTGAGAGTAGTTCATAGGGTTCAGGGAAAATACTGGTCAGGATAGTTAATGGTTACACAACATTGGCTTTTAACAGGTCATGCATGGTGATTATCCCCTGGGTGGCGTTGTCGCTGTCCAGGACCACCAGGGTATAGATTTCATTTTCCTGCATGATCCGGGCGGCTTCCGAGGCCAGGGCCTGGGCGCTGATGCACTTGAAGGAGTCAGTCATGGTGTCTCCTATGCGGGTGTTGTGAATGTCCTTGCCGCTGTCAAGGAAGCGGCGCAGATCGCCGTCTGTGAACACGCCGCAAATGACACCCCGGTCATCCGCCACAGTTGTCATACCCAGTTTCTTGGATGAAATTTCCAGCAGGGAATCACGGATGCTGGTATCCATGGTGACGGTGGGAATATCCCGGCCACTGTGCATGATATCGCCGACCTTGAGCAGTAGTCGGCGTCCCAGCTTGCCGCCGGGATGGGAAAAGGCAAAGTCCTCAGCGGTAAAGCCCCTGGCTTCCAGCAGGGCCATGGCCAGCGCATCACCCATCACCAGTGCTGCGGTAGTACTGGTGGTGGGGGCCAGTCCCAGGGGGCAGGCCTCCTGCGCCACACTCACATCAAGATTGGCATCAGCCTGTCTGGCAAGTGTGGAATCCGTGTTGCCTGTCAGCGTGACCAGTTTCACGCCCTTGCGTTTGAGGATGGGGAGGATGGATTCAATTTCCAGGGTTGTTCCGGAGTTGGAAATGGCGATAACCACATCCTGATCGGTGACCATGCCAATGTCACCATGACTGGCTTCCGCAGGATGGACAAAATGCGCTGGTGTGCCGGTGCTGGCCAGTGTGGCAGCAATTTTATTGGCAATATGGCCGGATTTTCCCATGCCCATCACAATGACCCGTCCCTGGCTGGCAAGAATCAGTTCACAGGCATGCAGGAAGCCGTCATCAATTCGATGTTCAAGCGCACTGACTGCCGACGTTTCGAGGGCTATGGTGCGCAGGGCACTGTTTTTGAGTGCGGTAGGATCCATGGAATATCAGCAGTGCTTTACTGGCTAATGATCAGGGAGGCAGTGTAAGCGATATAGATACCCAATAAAACACTGCCGCCGATCCGCCCGAACTGCTTGCCCTGGCGTGAGCGCCGATACAGGAAATAGGCACATCCCAGGGTGATGATCATCATGGTGGCGTAATCGCGGGTCAGAACCTGTTGCTGGACAACATAAGGGGCCAGGAAAGACGGTACCGGCAACACCAGCAGAATATTCATGATATTGGAGCCGATAATATTGCCCAACACCAGGTCGTAATGGCCCTTCAGCGCACTGGTGATGGACGTGGCCAGCTCCGGAAGGCTGGTGCCGACAGCCATGACAGTGAGACCGATAACCAGCTCGCTCACGCCAAGGCTCAGGGCGACATTACGGGCACCAATCACCAGGATGTTGGAACTGATGACAAGCAGCACCAGGCCGAACACCAAAAGTCCCAAAGCCTTTGAGGTGGATATATCGGCAATGAATTCATCGGTCACTTCATCCGGGTTGATGATGGCGTCGTCATTGTGCTTTTTCGCAGACTTTTCCATGGCTTCCATGTTCTGGTACATCTTCCAGGCAAATACCAGAAGGATGACAACGAGAAAAAGGCCGTCAAAGGTATTCAGGGTGAGGTCGGCGAAAATGATGAAGCAGGCCGCTGAGACAATAAGCAGGGCAGGCAGTTCTTTTTTCAGCAGCGACAGGGGTATGTCAATGGGACGGATAAGAACGGTCAGTGCCAGGACTATGCCCAGATTGGCAATGTTGGACCCCAGGGCATTGCCTATGGCGATGCTGGGTGAGCCCTGGATGGATGCTGTGGCTGAGGTGAAAATTTCGGGTGCGGAGGTGCCGAAGGCGACGATGGTAAGACCGATGACCAGCGGGGAAACACCCAGATTTCTTGCTGTGGTGGACGCGCCGAGCACAAAGCGGTCAGCACTCCAGATAAGTCCCGCAAATCCAAAAACGATATAGACTGCGGATAAAACAATACTCATTTGAAATTCCTGGGGGGCAAACTACGCCGGTTTGCCCACCCTGCGTAAAAACGCCGCCAATATGGCAAGTATGTCCTGAATAATCAAGAGCCGCCCCCTGAAAAAACGCGCCATGTGCAGGAATAGCGATCGACGGAAAATTTTTTTTGCCGGCCAATTTCCTGTAATATAACCGACCCTGAAATCCACTGAAACTTTCCTGCGAAATACCGTTCTATGAAGGTGACGTACGTAGGTGACTAAAGTAACGGCAGTAACCACAGTTTTGTGAGTTTGTGAGTTTGTGAGTTTGTGAGTTTGTGAGTTTGTGAGTTTGTGAGTTTGTGAGTTAAAGGTTCAGTAAATCAGAATTAACTAAACATGTACCCATCGTGCATATCTGGAGTATAGACATGAATACCTTGCGCCGCTGGTTGATGACAGTGGGTTTGATGGCAGGCTTGACTACGCTGGCCATGCCGGCATTCGCACAGCAGTTGAGTGCCCAGGAGGCTGTAGACCGGTATATCACCGCCTTGCTGACCCGAATGGATGAGATCAGGCCCCTGTTCGATTCGGATCGTGAAACCTACTTCAATGAAGTGGAAGTAGCCCTGACCGACCTGGTGGATTTCAGGGAAGTGGCCAGAGGGGTCATGGCGAAGTACAGCCAGGGGCCTCGTGGTGCCACACCAGAGCAGCTTGACCGTTTCGCGGAAGTCTTTCGGGCATCGCTCGTGGATTTCTATGGCAGCGCACTGGCAGGGTTTGATGGCGTTGAATTTGAGTTCAAGGAAAATCCGCAGGCCGATCGTGACAGTGACCGGTCCACCAATATCCTGATGGATGTGAAGGGGCAGGATGGTGACGCCATCAGCGTTCAATACACCATGTTCCTGAACGATGACAAGGTCTGGAAGCTTCGCAACCTGTACGTCGAGGGCGTCAACCTCAGGCGCCAGTACTATTCCCGTTTTGACAACCTGATGAACCGCAACGACTTCGATATCGACAAGGTCATTGACCTTTGGGGCATCGACGAGTAAACACCGGAATTAACCTGAATGAATATTACTCCAGCCGAAATTGAGACCCTGCTTGCTGACGTCTTCGTCGGTGCTGCCATCACTGCACAAGGTGAGGGGGGCAGCTACCAGGTAAAAGTGGTCTCTGATGAATTTGAAGGCCTGAATGCTGTCAAACGTCAGCAGGCGGTTTATCGCGTGCTCAATCCCCATATCGCCAGTGGCGTGATTCATGCGATCAGCATGAAGCTGATGACGACTGGGGAGGCAGCGGCAGGCGGAAACTAGATTATCCGTTTTTAGTATAAAAGGCCCCGATAAGGGGCCTTTTTGTTTTGTGCGACTCTAAATTAATTCAGCGGCAACAGGGGAATCTTGCTAGAATGGCGCCCTGTTGCACACCGGCATAGGAACGAAGCAGACAGTGGATAAACTGGAAATACACGGCGGAAAAACCCTGAGTGGGGAAATCCGAATTGCAGGAGCCAAAAACTCGGCATTGCCGATCATGGCCTCCAGTCTGTTGACCACGGAAACGCTCATGGTCAGCAATCTGCCGCACCTGTTTGACATTACTACCATGCTTGAATTGCTGGGCTGCATGGGTGTGGAATCCATTGTTGGTGAAAAGCTGGGGGTGGAAATCTGCAGTGGTCCTATCAAGCGCTTCAATGCGCCCTATGAGCTGGTTAAAACCATGCGTGCCTCCATCCTGGTGCTTGGCCCCATGCTGGCCCATTACGGCCAGGCTGAGGTCGCCCTTCCCGGTGGCTGCGCCATCGGCAGCCGTCCGGTCAATCTTCACCTGTCGGCACTCAAGCGTATGGGGGCGGACATCACCGTGGAAAACGGTTATATCAAGGCCCGCACGAATGGTCGCCTGAAAGGCGCACATATTTTCATGGATCTGGTTACCGTGACTGGTACAGAGAACGTGATGATGGCGGCCGCACTGGCGGATGGCCAGACCATTATCGAAAATGCGGCACGTGAACCGGAAGTGGTGGATCTGGCGCGTTGTCTGCGCGCCATGGGTGCTGAAATCAGCGGGGAAGGAACGGATACCATCACTATCAATGGCGTCAAGCAACTGCATGGTTGCGAGTATCCTGTAATGCCGGACCGTATCGAAACCGGGACCTACCTGATTGCCGTGGCTGCCACACGTGGCAAGATCAAGGTCAAGGATACCCGCCCATCCACACTGGAGGCGGTATTGGCCAAACTGGAAGAAGCCGGAGCCTATATCGATACCGGTGACGACTGGATTGCCCTGGATATGAAAGGCAATCGGCCCAAGGCGGTTTCCCTGACCACGGCACCTTACCCGGCTTTTCCCACTGATATGCAGGCCCAGTTCACGGCCCTGAATGCAGTGGCAGAAGGCAGTGGACATATCACCGAGACAGTGTTTGAAAACCGTTTCATGCATGTCCACGAAATGAATCGCATGGGGGCTGACATCACGGTGGAGGGCAATACTGTGATCGTGAATGGCAAGGAGAGTCTCAAGGGAGCGCCGGTCATGGCCACCGACCTTAGGGCATCTGCCAGCCTGATCATTGCCGGCCTGGTGTCAGAAGACAAAACGACAGTCGATCGTATTTACCACATTGATCGCGGTTATGAATGTATTGAGGAAAAGCTCCAGTTGCTGGGAGCCAAAATCAGACGCCTACCTTCCTAGGCGGGAACGTAAATCATGAGTGAAGAGAAACTGGTCATTGCCCTGACCAAGGGCCGTATTCTGGATGAAGTGCTGCCGCTGCTGGAACAGGCAGGGGTGATTCCTGCAGAAGATTTCAATAACAGTCGCAAACTGATTTTTGACAGCAACCTGCCGGACGTCCAGCTGATGGTGATTCGTGGTTCCGATGTGCCCACCTACGTGGAACTGGGCAGCGCTGATATCGGTATCACCGGCAAGGACATCCTGATGGAAAACGGGTCCGATGGCTATTACGAGCCGCTGGACCTGAAACTGGCCACCTGTCGACTGATGACAGCAGCTCCGGTTAACCAGACCAGCACGCCCAAGCGTCTGCGAGTGGCCAGCAAGTTTGTGAATATCGCCAAGAACTATTTTTCTGAACAGGGACGTCAGGTCGACATCATCAAGCTCAATGGCGCCCTGGAGCTTGCTCCCATCATGGGACTGGCCGACTGTATTGTGGATATTGTCGATACGGGCAACACACTCAGGGCCAATGGCCTGGAGCCCCGAGAGTTTATCGCTGATGTCAGTACCCGGGTCATCGTCAACAAGGCGGCCATGAAGATCAAGCATGATCGGGTCCAGTCGCTGCTTGAACGTCTTGGTGCCGCTGTTGCCGGCAGCAACGCCTGAGTTCGGGAGCGTTGCGTATGGCTGTTTCAATCAAAAGACTCAATTTCAAGGATGCCGGGTTTGAAGGTAACCTGAAACAGGCTCTGTCCTGGGAGACCATCTCGGACCAGAGTGTGCAGGATACCGTCGCGACTATTCTGGCCGATGTCCGTAACAGGGGTGATGATGCCCTGGTGGCCTGGACCAACAAACTGGACCGTTTGTCTGTTGAATCTGCCGCCGAACTGGTTGTGGACCGCGATGAACTTGAACAGAGTCTGGAGCTGATAACACCTGAGCAAAGGCGGGCACTGGAAGACGCGGCTGAACGCATTCGCCGCTACCATGAAAAGCAGAAGCAGGGATCCTGGGAATACACTGACCCGGATGGCTCTGTTTATGGACAAAAGGTGACGCCCATAGACCGGGTTGGCATGTATGTGCCTGGTGGCAAGGCAGTCTATCCATCGACTGTACTGATGGATGCCATTCCGGCCAAAGTGGCTGGCGTTCAGGAGATTATTGCCACCCTGCCAACCCCGGGTGGTGAAAAAAATCCCCTGGTTCTCGCAGCACTTTTTCTGGCTGGCGTGGACAAGGTCATTACCATTGGTGGTGCCCAGGCAGTGGCTGCTCTCGCCTATGGCACTGATACGGTTCCCCGGGTCGACAAGATCGTGGGTCCTGGCAATATTTATGTCGCCACTGCCAAGCGCGCGGTGTTCGGCCAGGTCGGCATTGATATGGTGGCAGGGCCTTCTGAAATTCTGGTGATCTGTGATGGTCAAAGCAATCCTGACTGGATTGCCATGGATCTGTTTTCACAAGCTGAGCATGATGAAGATGCCCAGTCGATCCTGGTCAGCACTGATGCAGGTTTTATCGATCAGGTTGTGGCCAGTATGGAAAAGCTGCTGCCAGATATGCCGCGCAAGGCCATTATTGAAGCTTCGCTGTCAGGTCGCGGCATCCTGATCGACGTAGCGGATCTGAAGGAAGCCGCACAGGTCTGCAATCTCGTTGCACCTGAGCACGTGGAATTGTCTGTTACCAACCCCGAATCACTGCTGGCGGATATCCGCCATGCCGGTGCCATTTTCATGGGCAGGCACACGTCGGAGTCACTCGGGGATTACTGTGCCGGGCCCAGCCACGTCCTGCCAACGTCCGGTACTGCCCGCTTTTCATCTGCTCTGGGGGTATATGACTTCCAGAAGCGCTCGTCGATTATCAACTGCTCGGCCCAGGCGGCACGTCAGATGGCGGGAATAGCTTCCGTGCTGGCAAGATCGGAAGGTCTTGTTGCGCATGCCCGCTCGGCAGAAATGCGGGACGAGGATTAACGCAGCAGCCCGTTTCTGAAGGGGTCCGGATCAAGGCTCTGATCTTCTTCTGAGAGCCACAGGACTGCCTCACCGACCCCAAGAATGATGGGGAGAGTCAGAATTTCCCCTTCACGATTGATGGTGGCAACAACCGTTTCACCGGGCCTCATGTTATTGGTGGTCTGAATGGCCTGCATGGCGGTCAGGTCGTCGGTGATGTTGATGCCTTCCAGTGACAGAATGATGTCGTTGACTCTCAGGCCGGCCTTGTCTGCCGGTCCGTTTTTGGAAACCCGTTCAACCCACAGGCCGGCAGCGGTCGCATCCAGCATCAACCGGCTGAACCCGCTGTTGACGAAACGGCCGCCGACACCCATGAATCCGCCGGGGCCCTGTTCGATATATGCCTGCATCAGGCCAACAGCCTTGCTGGCCGGTATGGCAAAACTGATTCCCTCCGATCCGCCTGATTCACTGACAATGGTGGAGTTGATGCCCACCAGTCTGCCATTGATGTCCACCAGGGCGCCCCCTGAGTTGCCGGGGTTGATGGCGGCATCCGTCTGGATAACATAGCTGTCGCCGGTACTGAGCAGAGCACTGATAATACCCAGGGTAATGGACTGCCCGATATTGCGTGGATTGCCGATGGCCAGAACGATGTCACCGGCATCCAGGGTGTATTCATCCGCCTGGCTCAGGTAGGCCAGGTTGGTTTCGTCAATTTTCAGGAGCGTCAGGTCGTTGGCTTCATCCACTGCCAGGACGTTGGCCTCAACGTTGCGACCGTCATAAAGGGTAACGATGACTGTGGGCAGGGGGTCGTTACGGTTGGGGGTCAACTCAGGGTCAGGGAGTTCAAAAATATGGAAGCTGGTAATAATGTAGCCGTCCGGGGATATGATGACGCCTGATCCCAGGCTGGTGCTTTCATCAGAGGCAAAGAGTGGACGTGACTGGAAAGGGTTGACGCGCTGAACCCCCAGGTACCTGTTTACTTCCGTGGTGGAGTTGATGCTGACAACTGCCGGTGCTGCCTTGGCAAAGGCATCGGCAAAGGTAAATTCGCTGAGATTGAATTCCTGGCCGGTATCCCCGGGCAGATAAGCAGAGAGTCCGGGGATGTCACCGGCAAAGCGGGGCAGCTGCAACAGGACCATGCCAAACACCAGTCCTGCGATTGCCGGCCAGATGATGTAATTGAGTATCCTGTTCATAGAAGTCCGTGAGTCATCCAGGTTGGCGCTGGGTTGACCTTCCCAGGTAAAAGTCAGGCGGGAGGTCGTTTCCCATGTCCCTAAGCCATAGTTAAGCCATAGATAAGCCATAGATATGACATAGAGGCAGCATAATGACTTTGTTATGATTGTGTGCCCGCAAGGACGGGGAAGTATAACGTAAATTGCCGGTTGTCACATGGCCGGTTGCCCTGAACAGGCACAACATCTGGAACAGGAAAATATTATGGCAGTCCGCCCATTTGATCTGGAACGTACCCTGAATGCCTTGCTAAGGCCGGCTGATTTTCGTGATTACTGTCCCAATGGGCTGCAGGTGGAAGGTGAAGGCGAGATACAAACCCTGGTCACTGGTGTCACAGCCAGTCAGGCGCTGCTGGATGCAGCTATCAAGAAGGGGGCAGATGCCATTCTTGTGCATCATGGTTATTTCTGGCGTGGTGAGGAAGGCATTGTGACCGGTATCCACAGGAATCGTCTGAAAACCCTGCTCGATCATGGCATCAGCCTGTTTGCCTACCATCTGCCCCTGGATGCCCACCCGGTGCTGGGCAACAATGCCCAGCTGGCCCTGAAACTCGATTTCAGCATCCAAGCGGACCTGGACCCTTACCATAAATCCCGTGTCGGGGTATGGGGGGTGCAGGAGCAACCCTGTTCAGGTGAGGAGCTGGCTGCGAGAATTACCCAGCGTCTGGGCAGGGCTCCCCTGCACATTCCGGGCAAGGCGGAAATCGTGGAAAAAGTAGCCTGGTGCACAGGTTCTGCCCAAAATTATATCGATATGGCCTATGCCGCAGGTGCTGATGCCTATATCACCGGGGAAGTTTCGGAGCAGACCGTACATTTTGCCCGTGAAACCGGCATGCATTTTTTTGCAGCGGGTCATCATGCCACCGAGCGTTATGGCGTGCAGGCTGTAGGAGAACATGTAGCAGGTGAGCTTGGCTTGCAGCACGTGTTTATTGATATTGATAATCCTGTCTAGGAGGCAGGAGGCAGGAGGCAGGAGGCAGGAGGCAGCGACTGTCCCAACTGGCAGGTTTAATTTTATTCAGGCAGCATCGAAAAGAAACGTCATGAAAGAAAGCAGATCCGTATATTCAACTGAGTCCGGGCGGCTGTGTCCCGATTGTGGCCAGGCTATTTCAGCCTGTTCTTGCAAACAGGGCAAGGTCCATTCCGGTGGTGATGGCATTATCCGGGTATCCCGGGAAACCAAGGGCCGCAAGGGAAAGGGTGTTACGCTGGTGACCGGCTTTCAGGGTTCAGATGAAGCGTTGAAAGCCCTGGGTAAACGCCTGAAACAGGTTTGCGGTACAGGAGGCACGGTCAAGGACGGTGTCATCGAAATCCAGGGTGATCTGCGTCACAAAATTGTCGAAGAATTACAGGCCAAAGGTCTTAAAGTGAAGCTGGCTGGCGGTTAAAACCCTCATTCAAGGAG
>Ga0181589_10002109_pt1 | contig 15637 bp, 15 predicted proteins | sample 071ome_25_FD_132444 | JGI IMG/M metagenome (GOLD analysis project Ga0181589, IMG submission 132444) | Coastal salt marsh microbial communities from the Groves Creek Marsh, Skidaway Island, Georgia - 071410BT metaG (megahit assembly) | ecosystem: Environmental > Aquatic > Marine > Intertidal...
ACCGGCGGCCGCCAACTCCTCAGCAATCCGACCGGCGATAAAGTCACCCATCCCGTCATTGATGCGGCGCCCCGACAGAATGACGTCCGGATGGTGGCCCAGCGCGGTCGCCGCGTGCGCCAGATAAAACGGATCGACCCCGATGCAATGTCCACCGACAAGACCCGGGGTGAAATTCAGGAAATTCCATTTGGTGCCAGCGGCCTCCAGCACGTCATGGACCGATATCCCCATTTTCTGGAATATCATCGCAACCTCATTCACAAAGGCGATGTTGATGTCGCGCTGTGCGTTTTCGATCACCTTTGCCGCTTCCGCCGTCCGAATGTCGCGTGCCTTGAAGACACCGCCCGTCGTCACCGCCCCGTATATATTTTCCAGTACCGCCGTGACCTCTGGCGTCTGACCGGCGATGACCTTGGTAATACGGTCAACCGTATGTTCCCGGTCACCCGGATTTATGCGCTCTGGCGAGTAACCCAGGAAAAAATCCGTACCGCAGGAAAGGCCGGACGCCGCCTCAAGTTCGGGCCCCGCGACATCTTCCGTAACACCGGGATAGACCGTCGATTCGTAGACGACGATTGCGCCCGGCTTCATAGCGCCCCCCACCAGCCCGCTTGCCGCCCGCACGGCAGCGAGATCGGGCGTGTTCGTATCGTCAACGGGCGTCGGCACTGTAACGATATAGATGTCGAAGCCTTCGATGTCCGATACCTCAGCCGATATGGCCAGAGAAGACTCCGCCAGGCGGCGTTGCTCAATTTCTCCGGTGCGGTCATGGCCGTCCTTCAGTTCCGCGACGCGGCCCGCATTCACGTCAAAACCGGTGACGCTGAACTTCTTGGCCAGGGCGACGGCAAGCGGTAACCCGACATAGCCGAGCCCGATAACGGCAATCGTTGGATTTGAACTCATGAACTACTCCTGAAATTGCCACATTCGTCTAAGGCGCGGCCCGCCCGGTGTCAATCGCGGCGTCCTTCGGTCGCGGATCGAATTCAAAGGGATGAAACGGCGCAATAGGTCAATTATATTAAACCATTGTTCCTTTCGGATTTATTGGCTCATGGCGACAACAAAAAAGACATTGATTTCGGACGTTGCGGAAAATCGGCCGGCTTCAATGGCAACGCTGCTGAGGACGCTTCTTACCAACGGGGAAACGGAATTCCTGATGGAAGCGCATGACGGGTTGTCTGCGAAAATCGTGCAGGAAGCCGGGTTCCGCGGCATCTGGGCGTCCGGCCTCACAATGTCGGCGGCGCTGGGCGTGCGCGACAGCAACGAAGCATCCTGGACGCAAGTGCTGGAAGTGCTGGAATTCATGTCGGACGCCGTGTCGATCCCGATCCTGGTCGATGGCGACACGGGCTACGGCAATTTCAACAATGTCAGGCGCGTCGTACGCAAGCTGGGCCAGCGCGGCATTGCCGGAATCTGTTTGGAAGACAAGCTGTTCCCCAAAACCAATTCCTTTATCGGCGACGGACAGCCCCTGGCCGATGCGGATGAGTTCTGCGGCAAGATCAAGGCCGCCAAGGACACGCAGGACGATCCCGATTTCTGCGTGGTGGCGCGCATCGAGGCACTGATCGCGGGCCGCGGCATGGACGAAGCATTGCGCCGGGCCGCGCTTTATCACGAGGCCGGGGCGGATGCCCTGCTGATCCATTCCAAGCAAAGGACACCGGACGAGGTGCTCGCTTTCCTGAAGGAATGGAATAACCGGTCTCCGGTAGTCATCGTTCCGACGACCTATTATGCGACACCGACAGAAACATGGCGCGAGGCGGGCGTTTCCACAGTGATCTGGGCCAACCATAATCTTCGGGCCTCGATTACCGCGATGCGCGCGGTCTCCGAGCAGATTGCGCGGGACCAGTCTCTGGCCGGGGTCGAAAACGGCATCGCGACGGTAAAGGACGTATTTTCCCTGGCCGGTAATGCCGAGCTGGCTGAAGCCGAGAAACGGTATCTGCCTGTCCGCCCTGAAATGCCGCGCGCGCTGATTCTGGCGGCCAGCCGGGGCGCCGGACTGGGCGACCTGACCCGGGACATTCCAAAATGCATGCTGGATATACGGGGAAAGCCCCTGTTGCGCCGGCTGGTCGATACGTTGAGCGCGGGCGGGCTGTTCGACATCACCGTGGTGCGGGGTTATGCCAAATCGCGTGTTGATCTGCCGACCGTAAAGACGGTCGATAATGACGAGTTTAACAATACCGGCGAAGCCGTGTCGCTTGCCCGCGCGCTGGAGGGCGGCTCGGGTGACTGCGTCGTGTCCTATGGCGACGTGCTGTTCCGGGAATATATCGTCGACCGGCTGCTTTCCGTTGACGGCGACATTGTCATCGCCGCCGACGCGTTATGGCAACAACACGACCCCGATCCGAAATCACGCACGCGCGATCTTGTCGCCTGCGCCGACCGGTTCAGCGCGGGCTATCTGGACGATGACACGACAGCGCTGACCACCATCGGTCCGGATCTTGCGCCGGACGCCATTTCCGGTGAATGGATCGGGATCGCGCGCTTCAGCGGAGAGGGCGCGGCGGCGCTTCATCGGACAATCACCGACATGGAAGCGGACGGAACCCTCAACCAGGCGAGCATGATCGATATTTTCAACGCCCTTCTGGATGGGGGACATGAAATCCGGACCGTCTATGTCACCGGCCATTGGCTGGATATCGATAATCCGGAAGATCTGGCGCGCGCCCAGGCCTTTATCTGACGGTAAAGAAATCGATTGACGTTCATTAACTGAACGCAGTAGTGTTCGCGCCGTGAACAACATGGCCCGGACATGGCTCAGCTAGGCGATACCGATACCGCTGAACGCGGCAGCAGCGAGGAGACCCGCATCACGCTCGGGCTGCTCAACGCGGTGGAAGCCAACAGTGCGCTGACGCAGCGGTCTCTGGCGAGCGATCTGGGAATAGCGCTGGGGTTGGCCAATACCTATTTGAAACGCTGCGTACGCAAGGGGCTGATCAAGGTGACCCACGTACCGGCCAACCGGTATGCCTATTATCTGACACCTAAGGGGTTCGCCGAAAAAAGCAGCCTGACGGCCCGCTATCTGACGATTTCATTCAATTTTTTCCGGCGCGCGCGAACCGATTGCGCCGACGCCATGCGATATTGCGAAACCAGAGGATGGCATCGGATTCTACTGGCGGGCTGCGGCGATCTCGGCGAAATCGCCACATTGTGCGCCGCGGAACAGGAGCTGGAGCTGGTCGGGTTTCTTGATCGCAACGCCGGCGCGGACCGGTTTGCGGGCCTGCCTGTGTTTGCCGATATCGCCGGTCTGCCGGAATTCGACGCGGTGGTGATCACAGATTTCCTGGACCCGCAGGGCACGTTTGATGCGCTGGCGCGGATCACCGATCCCGACCGGATCACCGCCCCCGCCATCCTGCGGATTTCCCGCGAACGCCCCACCCTGATGGAGTAGTGCAATGGAAGACGGGATACGTTGGTATGTGGTCCATACCCATGCGCGGGGCGAGCAGATCGCCTGCGAAAACCTGGAACGACAGGGCTTCACAACAATTATGCCGCGCTATCGCAAGCGGCGGCGGCACGCGCGCAAGACAGACTGGGTCAAGGCGCCCCTGTTTCCGCGCTATCTCTTTGTCGCCATCGATATGGCAAAGGCAAGGTGGCGGGCGATTGCATCGACCGTCGGCGTCAGCCACCTGATCTGCGAAGGCGACCGGCCGCTCGCGGTGCCGGAACGCGTGGTCGAGGAATTGCGGTCACGCATGCGCCGCGACGGTATTGTCGATATCGCCGAAGCGCCGCCTTTTGCCCCGGGTGAGGTGGTAAAGATGACGGGCGGGGCGTTTTCCGACCATACCGCCCTTTTCCGCAAGATGACCGACGATGAGCGTGTGGTGCTGCTGTTCGATCTGCTGGGGCGGCAGGTAGAGGTAAAGCTGCCGCTGAACCAGGTGGCGGCCTATCCCTGACATGTCGGATGCCACCTGGCTTATCACCGGCGCCGCTGGTTTTATCGGCTCCAACCTGTGCGCCCATTTGCTGAACGCGGGTGCCCGCGTGCGCGGGTTCGACAATTTTCGAACCGGAAAGAGAGCCAATATCGACTGGTTGGAAACCCTCCCCGGAGCCGATTCCTTCGAATTCGTAGAAGGTGATATCCGCGACAGATCCGCCATAGACCGGGCAGCGAACTGGGCTTTGATCCGGCCGTCGGACTGGCGGGCGGCATAGACGAAATTCTGTCGCAGGAATATGGACTTAAGGAATTCCGGCAAGCCGGTGATTCTTGACTTTCCGCCTGCGGCGGTCATAGTGTTCGTGACGTGAACGCTTTAAGTTCACGGGATGAACAAAGGGGCTGAACAGCCGGTGCGGCGCACCGTGAACGGCCTTCGAATCCGGTGGTCGGGTGAAACGATTTCACCCGGACTGCGGTAGCATGGAAAAATCCGGCCAACCGTGATTTCCGATCTCAAATCGATACTGGACGCGCGCGATCTTCGTGCCGCGATCTTTTTGCTTTGCGTCATCCTGCTGATGTCGGGTTTTGAGGTAATGGGGATCGGCGCGGTGTTCTGGTTCATGAAAATCGTGCTGGAACCCGGCCTGATCGCGGCCCATGCCCCGCTGGTCTCGTTGCAGGAATTTCTGGCGCCGAAAGACGCCAATCAGTTTCTGATCTGGCTCGGGGCCGGGTTGTTCGCCGTGATGCTGACGCGCAACGCCATCGCGGCACTGGCGGTCTATGCCCAGGAACGGTTTGTGCTGGACCGCAACATGCGACTCAGCGTGCGCCTGCTGCGCCGCTTTATGCGCAAACCGCACGCCGAATTCGTCACCGAAAATTCCGCCGATCTGACCAAGCGCATCATCAATGATGTCTGGCGGGTATCAACAGGCATTATCCTGCCGATCGTGGAGATCGCATCGAAGCTGCTGATCAGCACCGCCGTTATCCTGTTGCTGCTGGCTGTGGACCCGCTATTGACCGTCTCGGTTTTCGCAGTACTTGGCGCGCTATCCGCCTTGATTTTTATCGCGCTGCGCAAGCGGCTTCACCGGTTGGGCGAAATTTTGCTCAAGGCGGATTCGGCTCGTTTCATGTCGGTTTCGGAAGCGCTCGGCGGGCTCAAGGAAGCCCGCGTCCTGGGACGGGAGGATTTTTTCTCCGACCGGTTCCGCGACGCGGTCCGGCAACACCGGTCGACGCTGCTGCAACACAAGGTGCTTTCGCAACTGCCTCACTTCACCCTTGAATCGATCGCCGTGGCGGCATTGCTGGGGGTTATCCTGTTCACCCTGGCGCGGTCGGGCGATGCCGCCGCGGTGGTATCGACGGCGACGCTGTATGCGATCGCCGGGTATCGTATCCTGCCCGCGGTCAAATCGATCGTGCAGGGCGCCAATGACATCCGGTTGAGCCGCCCGTTCCTCGAGTCGCTGAAAGAGGATTTGCGGCGCATCGAAAACAGGCGGCAACACCAGCCCGTGGACAAAGAACCAGCCTTCAATCGCGACATTGAATTCCGGCACCTCAATTTCAGCTATGGGGCCGGCGGCGGTGCCTTGCGGGATATTTCATTGATCATCCCGAAGAACGGCAGCGCCGGCTTCGTCGGCCCGACGGGAGCGGGAAAAAGCACCCTGATCGATATCCTGCTGGGTGTCTTGCGGCCCGGCGGCGGCGGCCTCCTCATCGACGGGATTCCGCTGGATGACTCGAACTTGCGGAGCTGGCAGGACCGGATCGGCTATGTGCCGCAGCAGATATTTCTGACCGACGACACAATCCGCCGCAATGTCGCCTTTGGCGTGCCGGACGCCAAAATCGATGAGGCGGCGGTCCGCCGCGCGATTCGTCTGGCGAGCCTCGAACGGTTTGTCGAAACCAACCTGTCCGACGGGTACGACACGATGGTCGGCGAGCGCGGCGTGCGGCTGAGCGGCGGCGAACGCCAACGTATCGGTATCGCCCGCGCCCTCTATCACAAGCCCGACCTTCTGGTGCTGGACGAAGCGACCAGCGCGCTTGACGGGCGAACGGAATCGGTAATCAGCGATGCCATCGCCGCGCTGGGACAAGAGGTGACACTGGTTGTCATCGCCCACCGGCTGACCACCGTGCGAGATTGTGACCGCATCCACCTGATGGAAGATGGCCGCATCGCCGCCAGTGGAACCTACGACGAATTGCTGCAAGGCAACCGGACCTTCCAGGAAATGGCGCGGGCCTGAGACCATGGTGGACACAATCTCCATAGACGGCCGCGGGATCGGGCCGGACCAGCCGCCCTATATCATCGCGGAAATGTCAGGCAATCATAACGGCGATATCGGACGCGCCGTCGCCATCATGGAAGCCGCGAAACAGGCGGGCGCCGATGCGGTCAAGCTGCAAACCTACACTGCCGATACGCTCACCATCGATCATGACGGGCCGGATTTCAAAATCGAGGGTGGTTTGTGGGACGGGCGCACCCTGTATGAACTTTACGAAGAAGCGCACACGCCCTGGGACTGGCATGAGCCACTCTTCGACAAGGCCAGAGAAATCGGCATCACCGTTTTTTCAAGCCCGTTCGACACCACCGCGGTGGAACTTCTCGAAGAACTGGGCGCCCCGGCGTACAAGATCGCGTCGTTCGAGATGATCGATCTGCCGCTGATCGAGCGCGTCGCGGCGACCGGCAAACCAATGATCATTTCCACCGGGCTCGCCAATGCGGATGAGATCGGCGAGGCGGTTACGGCGGCGAGAGATGCCGGCGCCCGGGGGATCGCCCTGCTGCATTGCGTCAGCGGCTATCCCGCGCCACCGGACGACAGCAATCTGGCGTCCATCGCGGAAATCGCCGCGCGCTGGGATGTCCCTGCGGGACTTTCGGATCACACGCCCGGAACCGCCGTCGCCATCGCCGCCTGCGCGCTGGGCGCGACGATCATTGAAAAGCACGTCACGCTGCGGCGCGAAGATGGCGGGCCGGACGCCGCCTTTTCCCTGGAACCGGAGGAACTCGCCGTGCTGGTCGATGGCTGCCGGACCGCGCGCGCCGCCGCCGGCAAACCCTGGTTCGGCCCGGTGCCGAGCGAAGAGGGCAGCCTGGTCTTCCGGCGTTCACTTTATGCGGTCGCGGATATCGCGGCGGGAGAACAATTTTCCACGGCCAATGTACGGTCGATCCGCCCCGGCTACGGGCTGCCGCCCAAACATTTGCCCGAAATCATCGGGCGCGTGGCCGCACAAGACATCAGCCGGGGCATGCCCCTGGATTGGAACCTCATCAAATAAGAAACAAGGCCGATATGGATATTCCCGCAAACGCGTCTTTTGTTGAAACGCTCCGCAGCTTTACAGACCCCGAGCCAGACCTTGAGGGCGCGAGCGTTCTGGTGACCGGCGGTACCGGATCTTTCGGGCAGGAAATCGTCAAGACACTGCTGGCGCGCTTTAGCCTGCGCAAACTGATCGTTTTTTCGCGGGACGAAATGAAACAGTATGAAATGCAGCTGCGTTTCCCGGTCGAGCAACATGACTGCATGCGCTTTTTTATCGGCGATGTGCGTGATCGCGATCGGCTGGAACTCGCCATGCGGGAGGTTGATTACGTCATCCACGCCGCCGCGCTGAAACACGTCCCGGCGGCGGAATACAACCCGTTCGAATGCATCAACACCAATGTCTATGGCGCGGAAAACGTGGTGCAGGCGGCGCTCCGCACCGGCGTGAAGAAAGTCATCGCGCTCTCGACCGACAAGGCCGCCAACCCGGTCAATCTATACGGCGCCAGCAAGCTCGCCTCCGACAAGATTTTCGTCGCGGCGAATAATCTCAGCGGCACGCTGGGCACGCGCTTTGCCGTGGTGCGTTACGGTAATGTCGCGGGGTCGCGCGGCAGCATCGTTCCCTATTTCCGCAAGTTGATCGCCGACGGCGCCGCGGAATTGCCGATCACCGATGAGCGGATGACCCGGTTCTGGATCACCCTGCCGCAAGGGGTCAACTTTGTTCTGTCTTCGCTTTCCATGTCCGTCGGCGGGGAGATTTTCGTGCCCAAGATCCCCAGCGTCCGCATCGTCGATCTGGCAAGCCATATGGCGCCCGCCGCCGGACACAAGATTATCGGCATCCGGCCCGGCGAAAAAATTCATGAGGTGATGATCACCTCGGACGATTCGCGCGACACGGTGGAGTTGGATGACCGCTATATCATCCGCCCGCGCCCGGTGGACAATATGGTCACGGCAGCGGCCTGGGACGACCTGCCGCCGGTCAGCGAAGAATTTCAGTATGCCAGCAACACCAACCACGAATGGCTGAAGAACGAGGCCATCGACATGTTGCTGGGCGCGGTCTCCGATGGCTGACACGGCGGATTCCTTTCTGCCCTACGGCCGCCAGTCCCTCGACGCGGACGATATCGCCGCCGTGCGCCGCGCGTTGGAAAGCGATTTCCTGACCACCGGACCGGAAGTCGCGGCGTTTGAGGCCGAACTGGCCACAGCCACCGGCGCGGCGGAAGCCGTGGTCTGTTCCAGTGGAACGGCGGGGCTGCATCTGGCCGCCGCGGCATTGGAACTTGGTCCCGGAGACGCGGTCGCCGTTCCGGCGATTACCTTTGTCGCAACCGCAAATTGCGCGCGCTATTGCGGCGCGGACGTGGTGTTTACCGATGTCGATCCCGATAGCGGTTTGATGACGCCGGAAACGTTGGAAACGGCGATCGCGGGCAAGGAAATCAAGGCGGTGTTGCCGGTCCATCTGGCGGGACAAAGTTGCGACATGACCGGCATTTCGGAAATCGCGCGCAAATACGGCGCGGCCGTGATTGAGGATGCGGCACACGCCATCGGTACGACGGGCGCGCCCGGCGATCCGGATTGCCGCATCGGCGATAACCGCCATTCGGATATGGCGGCTTTTTCCTTTCACCCGGTCAAGACCATGACCAGCGGCGAGGGCGGTGCGGTCACCACGAACGACGCCGGAATGGCGGAGGCGATGCGGCGGCTGCGGCATCACGCGATGTCACTCGACCCGGAAAACTGGTCCGATTCCGGCAGACGGGAAGAGGCAATCGACGGTCGCCACCCCTGGTATTACGAAACCGCGCAGCTGGGCTTCAATTACCGGATCACCGATATTCAATGCGCGCTGGGCCGCAGCCAGTTGAGAAAACTGCCCGGTTTCAAGGCAAGGCGGTCGGCGTTGATGGCCCGCTACACAAACGCCCTCATGCCCCTGGCACCCACCGTCCGGCCCATTACAAGAATACCGGATTGCGATCCGGCCTGGCATCTATGCCCCGTGCTGATCGATTTCGAGGAGGCCGGTGTGAGCCGCGCCGATGTCATGCGGCGGATGCGCACCGCCGGAATTGGCACCCAGGTCCATTACGTGCCGGTGCCCGATCAGCCCTATTACCGCAATCTGTACGGACCCGGGGACTATCCGGGCGCTCAGGCCTGGTACGAGAGAACCCTCTCGCTGCCGCTCCACCCCGCGATGAAAGATGCCGATGTCACCCGGGTCACGGACGCGCTTGCGGCGGCGCTGAACCTTTCCCTTTAACCTTCAGGAATCCCCATGCTGAATACCTGCACAAGCTGTGTCATGCCGGAAACGGCGGAGTCGCTCTCTTTCGATGATAACGGCGTCTGTTCCGTCTGCCGCCAGATCGAATACAAGCACACCAACATCGATTGGGACGAACGCGCAAAGGATTTCGACCGGGTGCTGGATCAGGTGCGCGGCAAGTACGATTATGACTGCATCGTGCCGTTTTCGGGCGGCAAGGATTCGACCTTTACGCTGTGGTATCTGGTCACCCAGAAAAAGCTGAAGCCGCTGGTCGTGCGGTTCGATCACGGTTTCATGCGCAGCACGGTGATCGACAACAATATCCGCACCTTCCGGACGCTGGGCGTCGATGTGCAGAACTTCACCCCCAACTGGCAGGTCGTGCGCAAGCTGATGTTCGAATCGCTGCGCCGCCGGGGCGATTTCTGCTGGCACTGCCATACCGGCATCTTTGCCTATCCCATGTGGGTGTCGATCTGGCAAAACGTGCCGCTGGTTATCTGGGGCGAACCGACCGCTGAATATGCGAGCTTTTATTCCTATGACGAGGAAGAAGAGGTCGATGAGCGCCGCTTTAACGCCTTCGTCAATCTCGGCATCAACGCGGAAGACATTCACGGCATGCTGGATCACTCGATTTCGGATTACGAAGTCACGCCACGCGATCTCAAACCCTATACCTACCCGCCGGCGAAGGAGCTTCGGAAACGCAAGGTCCGATCGGTTCTGCTGGGCAGTTACATCCCGTGGGATGTGAAAAAGCAGGTCGAGATCATCAAGGAGGAGCTCGGCTGGCGCGGCGATGAGGTCGAGGGCGTTCCGCCGCAATATGACTATGAAAAGATCGAATGCTTCATGCAGGGGGTGCGCGATTACATCAAGTATCTCAAGCGCGGCTTCGGACGGACGGCGCATCTGACCTCAATCGACATCCGCAACAAACGCATGACCCGCGAGGAAGGCAAGCAGCTGACGGAAGAATATGACGGCAGACGCCCGGCGGCACTCGATCTGTTCCTCGATTACCTCGGCATTGATGAAGAACAATTCATGGAGATTGTCCGGCCGCATGCGGTCGCGCCCCATGAAATGCCGGAACTGGACGATGTCAGGCGGACCGACTGGAAGCCCGGGGATTTCGATGACTGGACCCGCGTCACCGGCGACCGCAAGAAGGACGCCGCCGGCTGATGACAGAGATCGCCATCGTCGATTACGGCGCGGGCAATCTGCAATCCGTGCGCAATGCACTGGAGATGGCCGGAGAAGACCCCGAAATCGCAGCCACACCGGAAGAAATTCTGGCCGCAAACCGGCTGGTTATTCCGGGTGTCGGCGCGGCGGGGCATGCCATCGGGCGCATGCGCGAGGCCGGTATCGATCAGGCTTTGAATGAAGCAATCCGTGAAAAGGCGCGCCCGGCGCTCGGCATCTGTCTCGGCATGCAGCTTGCCGCGGCAGCGTTGTATGAACATGGCGAGAATGACGGGTTGGGCTGGATCGCGGGCGACGTGAAACATTTGAGGGAAGTCGAAGGCGTGCCCGCGCGCGTGCCCCATATGGGTTGGAACGAGATCGAGCCGGCGGATGGCACGGAGGAGCTGTTTGACGCGGTGCGGGGAAAACGGAGCTTTTATTTCTGTCATTCCTATACGCTGCGCGACGCGCCGGAGGATACCATCGCCGCAACGGTGGCCTACGGCGTCCCCCTGGTCGCGGCCATCCGGACCGGCACGTTTTTCGCGACCCAGTTCCATCCCGAGAAGAGCCAGATCAAGGGACAGCAATTGATCGAGGCGTTTCTGGAGTGGAAGCCGTAGATATCCGGGTACTCCCCGTCTCCTAAAGTAAATGCTCCACAACCGTCTTATTCCAAGTCTGCTTCTCGAAGGCGGGCGGCTCGTCAAGGGCACGAAATTCCAGGACCGGCGCGATGCGGGCCGACCGGAAACCACCGCCCGGGCGCATAACGCCCAGGGCGCGGATGAACTGCTCCTGCTGGATGTCACGGCGTCACGGGAGGGCCGCGAACCGGATTTTGAGACCATCGCGCTTGTCGCCGAGGAATGCTTCATGCCGCTTTGCGTCGGCGGCGGCGTGTCCTCAGCGGAGACCGCCATGCAATGCATGAATTGCGGCGCGGACAAAATCTTCGTCAATGCGGCGGCGATGGACCGGCCGGAATTGATCAATGAGCTGGCGGAAAGGTTCGGCAGCCAGGCGGTTATGGTCGGTATTGATGTAATGGAAGCAAATGGCGAAGCAGCGCTTTACGATCACCGCACCGGCGAGGTTGCCCCGCGCGGCTGGAAAGACTGGATGAGAGAGGCAGCATCGCTTGGCGCGGGAGAAATCCGGCTGATGTCGGTCGACCGCGAAGGGACGCGCCAGAGCATGAACACCGATTTACTGCGAGAAGCGGAAGCGCTGGTCGATCTGCCGGTGATTCTGGAAGGCGGCGCGGGAAACGTCGCCGATATCGATAGGGCGATGACCGAAGGCGCAACGGCGGTCGCCATCGGCACGATGCTGGTCTTTTCCGACAACAACATCATCCAGATCAAACGGCATCTCGCCAATCACGGACATAATATGCGGCACTGAATAGGTCGTTGCCACGACCATCGCACCGGCCCTCTCCCCCTCCCAACCACCCATAAGGATACTCCCGTGGGTGGTTGGGAGGGGGAGCGGGCCGGAACCGATATGTTCAATGAACAATATTTCCATCGAAACAGAACGGCTGATCCTGAGATCAATGTCGCGCGCGGACGCCGTCGGGCCGTATCTTCGCTGGATGCGGGATCCGGAAATCCTGCGCTATCTGGAGGCGCGCTTTCTGGAATTCACCGAGGACGGGCTCGCCACCTATATCGAGCGCTGCAACGATGATGGCACAGTAATGCTGCTCGCCATTTGCCTGAAGGAAGACGGCACCCATATCGGCAATATCAAACTCGGCCCGATCAACGGCGCCCATTCCCGCGCCGATGTCGGGTTTCTGATCGGCGACAAGGGTCAGTGGGGAAAGGGCTTTGCTCCCGAAGCGATCGACGCGGTCGCGCGCCATGCCTTCGACCAATTGCGCCTGCACAAGGTCACGGCGGGAATTTATGAAGAGAATACGGGATCGCGCCGCGCGCTCGCCAAGGCCGGTTTTGTCGAGGAAGGCTATCGCGCTGAACAGTATTTCTGCGACGGCAAATGGACCGGCGGCATTCTGGTTGGGCGCGTTGCCGGCCGCGAAACAGAGGACATGACGGCATGAGCAACCGCGTTCGGTTCGGCGGCAAGGAAATCGGCGATGACGCGCCCTGCTTTATCACCTATGAGGCGGGCCCGACCCATGACGGGGTGGAGAGCGCCTGCCGGCTGATCACCCTGGCGGCGGAAGCCGGTGCCGATGCGATCAAATTCCAGATCATCGATCCGGACCGGCTGGTCGCCGACCGCAAGCAGCTGTTTTCCTACGAAGTGCTGGCCGACCGTCAGACCGGCGCGACGGAGAAGGTGTCGGAACCGCTATACGATCTGCTGGAGCGGCGCTCGCTCGATCAGGACGGCTGGCGCGCCGTTAAAGCTCATGCGGATGCGTGCGGGCTCGCCTTTTTCGCCACCATCGGGTTCGAGGACGAAATCGAATTTCTGCAAGAGCTCGGCTGCGATTCCATCAAAATCGCGTCGGCGGACGTCAATCACCTGCCGCTGCTGCGTCAGGTCGCGCGCACCGGCATGTGCATACAGCTCGACACCGGCAACGCGACGCTGGGCGAGATCGAAACAGCGGTGGACGCCATCCGGTCGGAAGGCAATGAGAATATCGTCATCCATCAATGCCCGTCGGGATATCCGGCGCGGCTGGAAAGCATCAATCTGCGTATCATCCAGACGCTGAAACAGATGTTTCCCTTTCCCGTCGCCTATTCGGATCACACGCCGGGCTGGGACATGGATGTCGCGGCGGTCGCCATGGGGGCGAATCTGGTCGAGAAAACCATTACCGAAGACCGCATGACCCGGAGCGTCGAGCATATATTCTCGCTCGAGCCGGCGGATATGAGGGCTTTCATACAAACCATCCGCGATGTGGAAATCGCGATGGGATCGCCCCGCCGTATCCTGCACCCCGAAGAGGCGGAGCGCCGCGTCGCCATCCGGCGCAGCGCCTTTCTTGCCGCCGACGCCAAGGCGGGTCAGAAACTGGCCGATCTGGATATCGATTTCCGGCGGCCCGGCCATGGAATCGCACCGGATGTATTCAAAAGTCTGGGCGATCGCGTGCTGGCGCGCGACTTGGCCGCCGGTCATATGCTGGGGCATGGCGATCTTGCCTGACGCCGTCGCCATAATCCCGGCGCGGGGCGGGTCGAAACGCCTGCCGCGCAAGAACGTGATGCCGTTCCGGGGAAAGCCGATGATTGCCCATACGATAGAGGCGGCGCTGGAAAGCGGCGTCTTCACCGAAGTTGTGGTCTCATCTGACGATGCGGAGATTCTTACCGCCTGCGCGGGTTATCCGGTACGGGCCCTGCAACGCCCCGCGGACCTCGGCAGCGACACGGCGCGCGTCGTCGATGTCTGTATTCATGTGCTGAAAAATGAAATTTCCGTATTGCCGGAGGTGTTCGCCTGTCTCTACGCGACCGCACCGTTGAGAACCGCTGCGGACATACGGGCAGCGGTCGGTCTGGTCGTGCCGGGCAGGTGCGATTTCGCCATGGCCGTGACCGCCTATCCCCTGCCGCCGCATCAGGCACTGAAACGAGGAGAAGACGGTTCTCTTTCCCCGATGTGGCCGGAACTCGTGAACAGGCGCGATGACGAAATCGGCGCGCTGGCGGTCGATAACGGCAGCACCTATGCCTGCGCGTCCGCAGCCTTTATTCGCCAACGCAGCTTTTACGGGCCGGGGTTGAAAGGCCATATGATGCCGGCCTCCCGCTCTGTTGATATCAATACCGCCGATGATCTGGCGCTTGCCAAATTTTACGCGGAGCGCGCGGCGGCATGAAGATTCTGATTGCGGGATACGGCTCGATCGGGCGTGTCCATGCCGCAAATGCGGCGGCACATGGGACAGTCGGCGTATTCGATGTGAATTCGGATGCCATCGGTGACATCGAACACCGGTTCGCCGATCCGGACAGGGCGCTTGCCTGGGGACCGGATGCCGTGATTGTCGCGACACCGCCGGAAACCCATCTGGCTCTTGTCGCCAAAGCAGCAGGAGCGGGCCTGCCGGTTCTGATCGAAAAACCCGTCGCGGCAAGCTGGCCCGAAGTTCTGGAATATGAGGAGCGGCTGCGCGGCACGAAATGCTGGGTCGTCTGCAATATGCGGTTCCACCCGGCAATCGCCGCGATGACGGAACATCTGGACGATATAGGCGCGCCGATGTTCGCCCGCGCCGATTACGGTCATTATCTGCCCAACATGCGGCCGGGCGCGGATTACCGGACGCTTTACGCCGCGCGGCGGGCGGCGGGCGGCGGGGTGGTACGCGACGCAATCCATGAGATCGATTATCTAATGAGCTGGTTCGGGCCGGTGGCGGAGGTCTCCTGCAGCGCCGGAACGCAAAGCGATCTGGATATCGATGTCGAGGATTGCGCGGCGATTACGCTGCGCCATGAAACCGGCATGCGGTCGGAAATTCATCTGGATTACCTGCGCCGCCGCAAACGGCGCGGCTGTGAAATCTGCGGCGATGCCGCCAGTCTGGTCTGGCTGAGCGACGGCAGGGTGCCGGAAGACTGTGCCGTCACGCTGGATCACGACAATGACAATCGGGAGACCATTCTGACTGATCCGGATCTGGACGGTTCGGTCATGTACCGCACGCTAATGTCGGAATTTATCGCGGCCGTTCAGCAGCACCCGCATCGTCTGGCCAGCCTGGCGGAGGGTATTGACGCTTTCGCCGTCGCGCTGGCGGCGCTGCAATCGGCGGAAAGCGGCCGCGCGGTCGAACCGGTCAGGATGGCGGCGTGAGCGGCGCGGGCGGCAATCGCTACGCGGAAAGCCTGTCTCTGCTCGCACGGGCGGAGC
>Ga0181589_10002133_pt1 | contig 15547 bp, 15 predicted proteins | sample 071ome_25_FD_132444 | JGI IMG/M metagenome (GOLD analysis project Ga0181589, IMG submission 132444) | Coastal salt marsh microbial communities from the Groves Creek Marsh, Skidaway Island, Georgia - 071410BT metaG (megahit assembly) | ecosystem: Environmental > Aquatic > Marine > Intertidal...
AACGCGCTGTTCGTACCATCCCGCATCAACCCGGTGAGCGTTTACTACCTCAACAAGAGAATTTGGAGCCGAACTCTTGTCAGCCACCGGCATATCTACGCTCACGAATCGGTGTTTTGCCTGCCCCACAGCAACCGATCGAGGACCATCAGGCTTCCAGTCGATACCCGACTTCTCAAAGCTCTTTACCAGCGACAGCATTGCCGGGTAGGTGTCCTTGAGAAATGACGGGGTGATCGTTGCTGAAATCGCGCCGTCAGACCGATTCATGAAAATGACCAGCATGCGCAACCGGGTGAGGATTTGCTGCATGTCTTCATCCTCATGAACATCAACCGTGATAGTCCGTCCTTCACCACCCGACACACTCTTGATCACCGAAGACCAAACACCGTTCAATTGCTCTTCGCGTGCTCGATCTACTGCCTCAGAATCACTCTTCAATAGAGAAGATACTGGCTTTACGGGCTGGACTGGCGTGATAATTGCGGCTGCAGTGGAGTTCATGCGGACCTCGTTTGTAGGACTGGCGTTCATTTAGAACGATTGTTCTATTATCGAACACTTGTTCTAATAACGTCAACACGCGTGTCACTCCGGTTTCAGCAAAAAAGGAACAGCCAGAAAAATGAACGCGGAAATCGTTTCGATCGGATCAGAGTTACTACTCGGGCAAATCGTGGACACGAACGCCTCGTGGATAGCCCAGAAGCTGGCTGAGAACGGTGTGAACCTGTTCTACAAGACCACTGTTGGCGACAACATGGACCGCATGGTCGACATCCTCGACCGTGCACTGGATCGGTCCGACGTTGTAATCACCGGAGGTGGCATTGGCCCGACCCAGGACGATCTAACTCGCGAAGCAATCGCAACGGTTACAGGCAGACAGGTTGTTACCGACCCTGAATCGCTAGAGGAACTTCGAGAACGATTCCAGAAGCGCGGGTTCATTCTCACGAAGAACAACGAGCGACAAGCCCAAATACCCAGCGGTGCAATCGTTGTAAAAAATCCGAACGGAACCGCACCTGCATTCATTGTCGAAACCGACCGTGGTGTGACCATTAGCTTGCCAGGTGTGCCATTCGAAATGAAGTGGCTCGTAGAAAACGAAGTCATTCCATACCTGCGAGAAAAATTCGGTCTCACCCAGATGATTCACTACCGGGTGCTCAAAGTTGCCGATATCGGTGAAAGTGCAGTTGATGACCGAATTGGTCACCTGATTGCCGATTCAAAGAACCCGACAGTTGGAGTTCTCGCTCATCCAGGACAGGTCGATGTTCGAATCGCTGCGCTCGCGGAGAGCGTAGAAGATGCGGATCAACTCATCGATGGCGTCGACGCGAAAGTACGCGAACTGCTTGGTGACAACATATTTGCGGTCGACGATGAAACGATTGAGTCTGTCGTTGGCGACCTAGTTAAGGAAAAGAACGCCACGGTCGCAACCTGTGAAGACCTGAGCGGTGGCTCAGTGGCAGCTGCTGTCCAAAATGCAGCCAATTCAGGCTTCCTCCAAAGCGCAATAGTTAACTCCAACGACGCACTCGAAAAAGTCGCTCGTAATGGCGGAGAAACACCTCCATTCGAAGACGGAGCTTCTCGTGCAGCGGCTCTGGCACGGGCAATTAAAAAGACAGCCAGCGCAACTTACGGCATTGCGGTTCATGGTGCTGAAGAAGGTGATCAGCGGACTGAAAATCTTGGACGTGGTGAAACCTTCATAGTTGTTTCGGGTCCAGACGGAGAACGCACTCGTCACGTCCGGTCAGCCGGCCGTGGTGGACCTGACCGACAACGCGCTGCAATGGGGGCATTAAGCTTGTTCAGACGTGAGCTACTCGGACTACCAGAGTAAATTCACGATAGAAACTCTCAGCAAACCGTAAGAAAGTCCTAAATATTTTCCTAGTTATCCACTAATAAAATTAGTGGATCGACACGGTGCCTGAAATCGGGCCTGGATAAATGCGACAGAAAAAAGTAATTACCTTCTTCATTCTCGCTGTATTCGCAGCGGTAGCTCTGGCTGCCTGCAGTTCATCGGAGCCACCAACTCCAACCCCGACACCTACTCCAACGCCAACGCCGGTTCCGCTTATTAACGTGGACCCTTTTGCACAAACCGCGTTATTCATAAGTTCACTGCCCGAGTCAGAAGTGAAGTGTGCGATTGAGGCAGTTGGTGAAACTTCGTTTGAACATCTCGTCAAAGGCGATAAAACCAAAGCTGCCCTGACAGAGTCACAGGTCGACGAACTGGTCGCCTGCGTGAGCAACGAGACTGCACAGAAGGTAATCCTCACACAACTTGCTTTCATGGCAGGTGGACTCTCTGACGCAACGGTGGCTTGTGCGTATGAAAAGACCGCGCTTATCACCGCCGAACTCGCATTTTCGAACAATCCTGAACCGACCCAATTATTCGCTCTGTTCCAGGGAATCTTCTGCCTGGATTCGGAAGAACGAAGAGCACTTGAGTCCAGCACTTACGCATACGGATTTAGTGAGTCAGGTGGTATCGATGCAGTCGAGTGCGCAGTCGACAGCATTCCGCCAACTCAGCTCGGAATAATCCTGGGATCAGGCCCGAACGAATTCACTGATTTCGGGATGATCGCTGACCTGCTGCCTGAGTTCATCAAGTGCGGTGTGATCACAGATGAAGCACTTGCCGAAACCGGACTTACCGTTGAGCAAATGACCTGTTTGCTCGAAGAAATCGATTTCGAAGCAATTCTCGGTGTGACCGGTAGCAGCAGTTCACAGGACCTCGATCCGGCAAGCTTCCTATCGTTGCTCGGTGCGTTCGGAACCTGCGGAATCGATCTCGAAGAACTAATGTCAGCTCAAGGCGAAGCTTTACCTCCCGGAGATTCAGCGATTCCAACGCTCACCCCGGTGACACCGACTCCTTCGATTCTTGTACCACCAACATCGTCTGACGAACTTCCGTTCACGCCAGAACAACTGGAATGTCTCACGGTAGAGATCGGCGAGGAGACCATGCAAGGAATCATCGACGGAACTGTCACGCCTGATCTCAGCTTGCTCAGTGCACTCGGAACCTGCGGAATCAGCCTGACAGACCTACTGGGCGCGTAATCCGAGTCACCAACCTCGCCGAACTCCCTGCTAAACTGCGCTCCAGTTCGGTTTCGGGTGCTCAAAAACGCCTCGAAACTCTCCGTAAACACGCAAGCTAGAGGTACTGGCAGAGATGAAGAGTAGAGCAGCCATTCACGTCGGTCACGGCAAAGAGCTCGTGGTCGATGAGATCAATATTCCAGATCCAAAAGACGACCAGGTCGTTGTGAAGCTCTACTCGTCAGGTGTGTGCCACTCGCAGCTTCACCAGATGCACAACCCTGAAACCCCGACCCCGAGCTTACTTGGGCACGAAGGTTTCGGTGTCGTCACCCAGGTCGGTAAAGACGTTACTCACCTCCAAGAAGGCGATGCAGCAATCGTCACGTGGGTCCCACGAGAACCCGTGAAAGGTCGTTGGAAGCCGCCAGCAGGAGGCGCAACCTGGCAGGAGGAGCCGCTCGAGGGTCCAACCTACACATGGGGTGAAGACGTAATTGTCTGGGGTGGTTACGCCGTCAAAGTTCCCGATGACTCTCCAAAAGATCTTTCTTCGATTGTCGGCTGTGCTGTCCTAACGGGCGCCGGAGCAGTTCTCCACACAGCAAATGTCCGACCGCAAGAATCCGTTGCGGTGTTCGGTGTCGGTGGAGTTGGAATGTCCGCCATTCAAATGGCGTCGATTCTTGAGGCATATCCGGTTATTGCAGTTGACCTCGACGATTCAAAACTCGAGTTCGCTAAGCAGTTCGGTGCAACACACACCGTCAACGCTTCAAAGGTCGACCCAATTGAGACCATCATCGAAATGACCGATGGCGGAGTTGATTACGCATTCGACGCAATTGGACTCCGAGTTACGAACGAGCAAATCTTGCCTGTCACCCGAAGCGGTGGTTCCGGTGCTGACAACATTGGTGGAACGGCAGTTCTGATAGGAATGCCAGGGCCTGAAATGACCATTTGGCCTGGGCACTTCATGTTCCACCAGCGAATTTACAGAGGTTCGCTCGGAGCTACCTACCCGGACAAAGACTTCAATATGTACTTGCGCCTCCACAAGGAAGGCAAGTTCCCGCTCGACAAGCTCGTAACCAAGAGTTACAGCCTCGATCAAATCAATGAAGCATGTGACGACCTGCAAAGCGGAAAAATCCTCGGTCGCGCAATTCTCGAGTACTAATCAAAGTTGGAATACAGAAAATTAGGTAATACCGGTGTCGATGTCTCACTCCTGAGCTACGGCACCGGCGGACCATCCCAGTTCGGTCAGAAAACGGGCGTAGATGATGAGGGTCGAAAGGCCCTCATCTCGCGAGCGCTCGATCTCGGCATAAATCTCTTCGACACAGCAGCTGCGTACGGAGAAGCCGAAGAACTTCTTGGCAAGGCACTTGAAGGTCATCAGCGCGACAAATACCTGATCGCCACCAAATGGACGTATCGTCCGGCTTCAGGCCCCGTGACCGACCCGAAAATCCCCGTCGAATCGCTCGAAGCTAGTCTTCGAAACCTGAACACCGATTACGTCGACATTTTCCAGATTCACGGCGTTATTCCAGAACACTACGACCAGGTAGCCGAAACGTTCATCCCTGTAATGCAGAAATTCCAAACCGAGGGAAAAACTCGGTTTCTTGGCGTGACCGAAATGCTAACGATGGATCCCAAACACGAAGGAATGTCGGTCGCAATGGAACGGCATCCCGACGTTTGGGATTCGGTAATGCTGAAGTACGGAATCATGAATCAGTGGGCAGCCAAGAAAGCTTTGCCCCTAGCTAATTCAAGTTCGACCGGCATCCTAAACATGGCACCGGTACGCCTAACTCTTACTCGCGAAGCCAAACTTCAAGAACGTATGTACGAATGGGGACAGGAATCCGGCGGAAACGCTCTCGATTGGCTTTCCAATGGCGACTCAGCAACTCTCATCCAGAAGGGATACCAATTCGCTTCCGAACCCTCGGCAGTTTCAACGGTCATTACCGGAACATCGAGCATCGCTCATCTGGAAGCAAACGTTGCTGCGCTGGATGGTTCACTTTCTCAGGATGAACTTGAACGGTTGAAGTCTGAATTCGGTGACTCAGCCTCACCAGATTAACTTCACCAAAATCAGTATCACGATGTATGGTTTAGATTCGCGTGAATCGTGTGATTAGGTTAATTAATGGCTGGCACAGAACCTGAATTGAATCATAGGCGCAATGGACACGAGCAACCTGCAAAGTCGCTCTTGGTCGAACTGTTCTCCGAAACAGCCCATAGTTACGACCGAATGGTCCGCATGGCAACTCTGGGCATGGATCTGTGGTGGAAGCGGCAGATGATCAACATCCTGCCTTCCGGCAAAGAGTTCCGTCGAATCCTGGACATCGGTTGCGGTACCGGTATTTCCACATTTGCACTCGCTAAACGCTTTCCAGAAGCCGAGATCGTTGGTATTGACCTTGCTTCCTCGTATCTAGATGTTGCACGTGAAAAGAGCAATCACAAAGGGTTTCGCAAGATCAACTGGATCCACATGCCCGCCGAAGAACTTGCTGATCTAGATGGTGAATTCGACCTCATGGCAGGTTCGTACATGCCGAAATTGATCGATCTCGAAAAGGTCGCGTTGTCAGCCAGAAACAAACTGGAAATTGGCGGGTCGGTTGTGATGCACGACTTCATCGTCCCTACCTCGAAACTGCTGCGGATGGGATTCATGGCGCACTGGCAGTTGGTTCGACTAATAATGCGAATCAGCCCCGGGTGGCTTCAAACGTCACAAAACCTTTTCCGCATCATTTGGGAATCGCGCTGGCCTGATCGAATCGAGCCGATTTTTGCTGCCAACGGATTCGGGAACTTTAAGTACCAGACTCAACCTTTGCAGGTAGCGCGCATCATGTACGCAGAACGAACGAGTTAATCGTCGTCCTGCCGACCATTCTCCGTATATCCGAAGGTGTTTACTAACGCCCAGATAAGCTGCTCGCGCTCCCAACTGGTGAGGTTTGGACTGCGTGGTCCGTTCTCGTAATAGCCAGGTGGCATTTCGCCTTCCATCACGCTTTCTGCAATCTCGTCAAGCTCGTCGTAATCCCACGACCACTCCGAGAAATTGAGTTCGTCGCGACCTTCGTCTACGTGGTTTTGAGTCCACCACGAAACAGGAGCAATATTCGAGTACCACGGCCATTCGGTCTCGTTGGAATGGCAATCGAAACACGCCCGAGCCACGAGAGCTCGATCTGATTCACTACTCCACTCTGGTTCGTTGATGACTGGTGGATTATCGTGATCTCGTCCGTAAGGAGCGAGTTGAATCAGAACGGCTCCGATTACAACTACAGCCAGCAGACGGATTACCAGTTTCTTCAAAGCGAGAAGTTCCTTCAGCCCTGAGCAGTTGATCTGTATTTCTGATGAATTCTGCTCTTGAGCTGGAACGCCGCGAAAGAATTCGCGTCAGGATTACGTGAGAGAACGCCACAGGAATCGTCGACGCGGCGTTGGACTAGCCTTGCGTAACCTGTTTCAGCAGAGCGAGCTTCTCGGCCGACAAGTACCCGTAGCGGTTGATCCACATTCCGCTATCACCTGCTTCCCACCCGATTCGCCAACGACGTTCAACGTCGTCCATTGGGCCGTAAGCGTGCACAGAAGGCAAAATGGGCTTCCCACCCGCCTCTGAGGTCGCCTGTTTGATCTTGCGAATCTGGGCGTCAGTTCCCGCACGATGTGGGTCATCTGGCCCAGGGAACACATAGTCGTCAAGGTTCGCTGAAGGATCATCTTCCATATCGAAGGCGTTCGAAACAGCGCGTGCAACTAAGCCCGGATCTAGCGATGGATTCACTCGCGTCAAAGACTCTGTCCAGTACGTGACAATCAGCGGCCAGTGCATCGTGAAGAACTTGATCATCATTGCGTCAGCAAGCCCTGCATACTTTGCGAAATCAGCACCCGTTAGCAACGAAATTGGCGGTGGGAACGTTGCTGGGACCAACTCAACACCATCCCGAACTGAATCGGCTGAATCTCTGAATTTCTGTAGGTAGCTTCGAGTTATCGCTGCCCTGAACTCAAGCAGCTCCGCCATCGCAGGATTAGTGCGAAGCGCTGACATTAGAGCGTATGGAACTCCACCAGCTTGCTGCGCAGGAATAAGATCGGCGTTTGTGACATTTCGTAGTCCGTCGATCACCGATTGAGCTGCGCTTCGCATCCTCTCGAAATCGAAATTGTTCTCATTCGCGAATTTGCGCGAGTAGGGACCGAAGTCCAAAAACGCATCGTCGAACGAATAAACCGACTGCTCCATCCTGTCCAGCATCACGCCATCAAGTTGTGGATACGCCGTTAGAACGTCTTTAACCAGCGCAGTATTGAACTTGTGCAGCTCGGTACTGGTAATTGGCGGGAAGTTCACCATTCGTTCGCCGGGTGACTCACCGTTCGGTAGTCGCGGCGTTTCAAGATCGAGCGCATCTTGGGGTGCGTCAGGATTAATTCCCGGTCGACCCGAAGGTGCAACCTGCATGTAGACCTTCATGCCGCGCTTCTTAGCTTCTCCAATGAAATCCGCAACAACGTGACCTTGAGACGATGTCAGAGCGTTAGGTTCAGGTGGTGCGAACGCGACACACTCTTCGTACAAAGATCGGTCGTGCTCGAACGAAGGACCAGTTCGCAAGAACTGCTCACGTTTGCCCCACAGTGGACGATCGACGATGCGATCCATTCCACGCCCACCATCCTCCGGTGGCTCGCGCCTGATTCCGGGTCCGAGCTCAGTTACGCCTGCCGGTTCGGCAACATACGACGTGGTCGAAACAGTGTTAACACCGGCTTCTTGCAAGTTATCAAGAACAGCATTTACACCTTCAGCTTGCACATGAGGTGACCAGCAGTAGACGGCGAGTGTTTTGGTGTTTTCAGGCATGGGAGTTGGACCAGTGAATTAGATGTTCATCTCGGAATCGATATCGTCCTGGAAAGCCGAAGCTCGACCTTCCGCAACGTCATCGACCGAAACTGGTGCGCCTTGTAGCCCTGATTCCATCAACGCGTAAGCGAGCGCCAGCGCATCCATTCCTTCTTTCGGACCAACCTCAGGTTGTCCTCCGGATTCAGCTGCGTTGACCATATCGAGGTACTCGTAAGCAAGGATCTTTGAGTCGATGGTGTGGAAGTGCATATCGTACGAACCGAGTCGGCGAGCACCGTTCCAGAGCTTCGAGGTCACATCATCCAGCTCGAATTCAGGAACAAGATCAAGAAGTGCATCACCGGTGATTTCGGAACCGTCGTTTCGTCGAATAATCGGAGACTTTCCTGATCGACTCCGAGGCCGGTAGAGCGTTCCGGTACTTCCAGACACAGTTGATACACCGACATTCTGACCATGCGAAGTATCCGTCATCGACAGCTGTCCAATGGCACCTGATTCGAAACGAATAACCCCAAACGCTGTATCGACCGCGGTTTGCTCGACTTCGTCGCCAGTCGAGTACCCGTCTTCTCTCCGATGGTCGTACATTGCCGCAAGCGTTGGAGCGACTTCACTCATTGGTCGCAAGCTTCTACTTGGCTCAAATATCGATGTTTCTGCGAATACGGAATTCGCGGGGCCCATCAGGTACAGCAACATGTCGGCGTTGTGCACACCTGCGTCGAGGACCATCCCGCCGGCCTGCTCTTTCTTAGCTCGCCAGACGGTCGAGTGCATCACCGCACCATCGGAGCTTCCGACGTGCATATCGACAGTGAAGTAGGGATTTCCTATGGCGCCTGTCTGGATAAGTTCACGAGTCAAACGGTTCATTGGATCACGGCGATAGTTCTCTGCAACTGCCATAACCTTGCCGTGCTCCTGGGATGCCATTCGCATCATCCGGCAGGCCTTGAGCGTTAGACCCATCGGCTTTTCAGTGATTACATGAAGTCCAGCTTCCATTGCCTGGATAGCGAAACGGTGGTGCATCGGTGTGCTGGTAACGATCGCCACGCCGTCAAGATCAGCTTTTTCAAGCATTTGGCTGAAGTCTGTGTAGATATCCGGACGTGATCCTGTTGCGTCGGAAATTTCGTTGGCTACGGTTGTGGCTACATCTTCGTGCAGATCACAGATCGCCGCCATCTCGACAGTATTGAAATACTTTCGAAGTTCGATGTAACCATGTGCGTGCCGGCGTCCCATTCCGCCGGCTCCAACCAAAGCAATTCTGAATGACATTCGTGTTCCTTTATCTCCTTGCGGAACGGCGAGACTTAGCAGTCTGTGCTGAGCCAGTCGAAGTAAGGGAGATAGTGCGCTTCAACAATTTACGAGTGAACGACGCCTACGGAAGCATATCGATCATCGGCCTGATGTGCTTCAGATCACCGGTAAATTCGATTCCGAGATCGTGAACGATCTCGACGATCTTGTCGTTGAACGGAGTTGCTACCCCAACTTCTCGCCCCATGTCCGACACATAACCGTTCAAATAGTCGATCTCTGTGCGGCGACCTTTTCGTACATCCTGTCCGAACGAAGGCACGCCACCTGAACCAGCTTTCTTGGCGGTTTCCAGGAGCGCTGCTTCTACATCTTCAACGTTACGACCCTCAGCTGCGTCGATTACCGCTTCAGGAGATAGTCCCAGCACCGAGTGAAGATCCTGCCCGTGAGCTTTTGCAACTCGGGCAACTTCAGCACCAAGTTGAATGCCGATCCTGCGAGTATCGTCTTCAGTACGCACAGCTGCAGTACCCAGGCCTGTAACGCCAGAAAGAGCGTTGTTCATGCAGTTGACCATCAGCTTGGACCAACGCTCACCCCAGAGGTCATCTGAGAACTCCGTGTCCTCGACGGCGTTCATTACTTCGACCAGTTCACGTGCTCTAGCAGTGTCAGAACCATCGTGCTCGGCAATCTTGAAGCCCGGCACGTTCACGTCTGTACGCAATCCTCGACCAGGTTCGTAAACAGCTGCGCTAATAGTGATGATGCAGGCCAATGACCGGTGAACTCCGGCAACTTCTGCCATGCGTGCGTCGTTAATTCCGTTCTGGAAATCCACGAACACCCCGTGGTCGGGATCGACGTAGTTCAACATCATCGTGGTCGCCCACTCTGTGTCGTATGACTTCACAGCAATGAATGCAGCATCGAACGGCTCGGTTTCGAGTTGCAGCTCGTGAAGGTGAATGGCCTTCGGATGGGTGAGATGTTCCTCAGTACGAGTCTCGACGATCAGTCCATCCTTGCGAATCTTCTTGACGTGCTCAGGCCACTGGTCGATGAGCGTGATGTCGTGGCCAGCCTTGGAAAGCAGTCCACCGACAACGCTTCCGATTCCACCGGCGCCCATGATTCCAATTCGCATGTTTTTAGAGTTCTCCGCTACTCGATTTTGCTGAGTGACATTGGTCTAAACGCTGTTCGAAAACCGCGTCAAAACAAAAACGCCACCGAAATGATCTTCGATGGCGCAGTTTATTCGAGGATTAGATGGTTGTGTTCAGCAGCGCTAACGATTTACCCACCAGCGAGTGTTGCTATGGCTGAACCTATGAGCGTGATGAACTGAGCACCCACGAGGGTCATAGTCCAACGCAGGTCGCTCTCGATACGACGTAGTTTGCGGTCGTGATAACTCTCAACAAGATCACGCAGAGCAAGCAGCTCGTTCCAAATGGCGTTTAGGTCAGCGAACGTTTTCGTCTCGCGGGATTCACTCGCCGGAACCTCACGAGTTGCATCAGGCAGCACAGGTCACCACCTTTAACTCAGCAACCAAATGCTCGATTCTACCGATCTTCCGACGTTCTATTCCGGTCGACGAAACAACTGTGCAACCCGCATAAGTATCGAGTGCGACTTTGATCGAACTGCTACCAACAGAATCAAGGTAGGGATGCAGCCCTGGCTCTGTCTCCGACATATCGAATCCGGTCGTGATCAGAAGCAACGCAAATGTGAAGGTCTGGTCGGTGTAGTTCGCTCCAGACAGACGCATAACGACAGCCGGCGTTTCACCAACCTGATCTGGCACATGGTCAAAGACACTAAGACCACCAATCGAGTCGATTGCGCTCGCTATCCCATCACGCGCAGTTACGAGTCCCACTAGACACCCACCCCAACGGGCAGTTTCCGAAGTGGTGCGAGAAGTAATTCAACCGGCCCATCCAACCCAGAGTCGACAGTGATCGATCCAAAGCCAGATATTCCAGCAAAGCTGTTGCTGGTGGCGTCTTTGCTCTTCCAATATCGAGCTGCCAGTAACGCTACCGCCTGACTAACCTCCTCTGGCGGGACTACGAGCTACATGCCGGTCGCATCTGGATGTGTACTTGCCTGAGATCCGTTGACCGCCCTCGCAACGGTAAGGGTCGTTCCGGATATTTCTCGAATGAACATTTGTTCATCCTCGATCAGCAAGGTCTGACCTGCTTTCAGATCTGCTGCAGTATCAACCGGAATCGAAGTAACGATCGAGCTAATACCACCTGAAACTGAAATGCTGCTTGTGGTCGAAACAACATGAAATCGGTAACCCCATCGGCCATAGATTTTCAATCTGCTCCGACCCAGCGCAAACGGTTCCGCCACATCTGAAACATCACTCCTGATTTCCGAGAACGGCCTGCCGGCGCCAGATCCGGGTGAAACGTTCAAAGGGTAAAGCGAGTAGGCGTTCACTCCACGCGTAGTTTCGAAAACGCGGTCGCCGTCACGATCTTCGAGTACCTCAACGATTGAGATCAGATCTGGGAGCGAAACGGATGATTTGTCTTCAACATCGAATCGACGAGTCGCATCAACGGCATAAAACGTTCGATTGCAGTACCGATCAACAGCCCGGCTCACCGCGTGGAGCACCGACCACAAAACAAAATCGTTTGTGGTGCTTGAAATCCCCATTCTCAGTTTCAAATCGTCGAGAGGAAGGTATGTATTGAGCACGTTAGATGGTGCTATCAGAGTCATGACCCACCTTTCCTGATTCAGAGTCGCTAAAGCCACTTTCAATCAATGCCCGGTACTCAATTAGGGCAGCGTTGTATCGCTCCGACAGCACCCTTGCATCGTCAAGTGCGGAACCAACTCCTTGCCGCGCCTGCCAAACGGCATTTGCTATTGCGGGTTTTGTTGCACGAATGTCAGAAGCAACCGCGTGAAGTGCCAGGGTTTGTAGTTCTGCGGGGTCAACTTCATCACCAGTACCTGCGGTGATCGAGTCCATGGCAGCTTTCAGTCGGTCTTTCCAATGCTCTGAACCGCTGGTCGAATCAAATGCGTGTGACGCCTTTTGAAGACTTCGCACAATCGCAAGGTCGAGCGCGTCGCAACCGGCGTAAGGTCCGCTTTCAACTCGAATCTCACCTGGGTTTGAGATCTTTAACAGATCGTCTCGTTGGCTCTTTCTGGCAGATGAAACAAGCGTCTCAACTGCACTAGCAAGGCGGCTCGTCTCCTCGTTGAGTCGCTGCTCGCCGCGCTCTTTAACGAAAGCTGAAATATCTGCGAGTTCTTTCTTCACCGCTTCCAGTTCTGCAGTTGTCATAAATGTGTAATTTCTCCTGAAAAAAAATCTGATGTCTTTGAAAAGTTGAGTTACTCCATTAGCGGAGTTGCCGTGCGATGAGCTGTCAAACATCGGTGAGTTCCTGAAACAACCGTGTGATCTCGAATTCATCGTTCGATCCGGTGCCCTTCCCGCCTGCGAGGGCATGCGGATGCATTGGAACCGGTGCTGCGCTAATTTCCAGCAGCTCTTGTTGCTCAAACACGGTGCCCGGTTTTCCATCGGGACGACGTGAAGATTTGAGTGATCGAAAGCCGACTGAAACCCCGCGCAGGAAACCCTCGGTGAACAGTTTTTTGACCTGCTGGGCGAAGTCGGTTGGGGCGAATTCGATACTTGCCATCAGGGCATCGCCTTCTACCCAAACGTCGACACTCTTACCAACTGGGAGCAAGTCGTGCCTGTGCCCCCATAGCACAACAGGATTCGATCGATAGTTGTCGAGTTCCCATCCGCTTGCCCTGATCACATCGCCTACCCGATCTTCTGATTCGATAGAAGCCCTGAACGTCAGAATTTCTTGCTCGTTTGAGTTGGCGGTCGATCCGGCATCGCTTGAAGGTGAAGCTTTTACATTGGACACATCAAGCCATCGCCTGACGTACCAGCAACCATCAACGCTCTCATCCGAATCTTGTGATCGATCAAATATCGACGTAATAGACAAATTCCCTCCTGTCTTAGTTTTTTCGTGACAACAAAAAACCCGGCACAGCACGCGATGCGTGAGCTGCAACCGGGTTAGTCCCTGTTGTCGATCATGTTTAGTTATTTACAGAACATTTGTTCTAATTCATAAGTTATTCCAGGTTCTCATATTGGTCAAGGAGTAGATGGCACAGGCTCGCGAAAACACCCTCACACAGTATTTATTTTCATGGGCGTTGCGCTCACGGCGCACTCACATGTCATCGGTACTATTGACTACGTCAACCAAATATCGAGTTCTAGTCGGGGAGAAGCGTCTCGAGTCTCTTCTTCAAAAAGGAATTGAGACTCTCAGGCCCCGGCACACAAGTCGCAACTGGTCAGAAACGTGCTTCACGGATGGGGTGAAGTGATACAGGTGGCACAGGGAGCGAGGCGGAAGCCTGCTCAGCCAGGCCAAAAGCGACACGGAAACCAGAGCTGGATCTGATGGCAATTTTAATCAGGTACGGTTCTGGAGACCCGGCTCACATGCCGGGTTTTTTGTTGGTTGGTTTTTGGGCTCGGTCGTCAGCTCCGGGCGTGACGAAGTCACTTGGTCGCGCGTCGCAGTCTCCCCCTCTAACTCCCTCCGAGTCCCGGAGGGAGACCGTTGGTCGGGACACGTCATTCTTGCCGAGGAGTTGAGTGACTCCGTCACGATCGCGTTCTACCTAACCTCCCCCGAAGCTAACAACACCCGCGCCATTCGCACCATTAGTTTATGTGATTATTTTCACAAATACTTCATTTCGACACACTCTCTGTTCATATCTGCCTCATTATGCGTGCGTAGTCTTGTTCTCAAGCAAGTTGGAATGGCTAAGGGAGTTATTCAACACAAGCACCGGGAGCGAATCGCAGATCGATCTGACCTGCGTAGCTAGGAAGCCTGGTGGGCTGGCAATTGCAGGAGGTAAAAGTAGCTATGTTGTCGCGATACAACTACATAACGTATGCGGGGATTTTTCTAGTCGTTAGCGGAATAATCGGAATCGTCCTTGGTGTGTACTTGTACACCAAAGCCGACGGCGGTTTGAAATCCCTTGAAGCTGTTTACACAGCGCAAGGGCAAACGATGCCTTACAACGATGACGGCGAGTTTGTTGATCGAGGAACCGTTGAAGGCGGAGACAAAATCCTGGCGATGATCGAAGACGACTGGGAATTCCCGCTCAACCGAGCGAACCTTGACCCGGATGACGCGCTGGTAAACACTCCAGACGAGTTGATGGTCAGGTACGCAACGATCATGTACCACACGCTTCACGGCACCCAAACGGTAGTTCTTACTGAAGACGTTACCTACAACGACGAGTTCTTCGCAGCAGGCGAGTACGAGGTCGATGTCGAAGGACGTTACTTCGGTGACCTCGACCGCAGGCACCCGCTTGAAGGCCCGGTACGAACACAGGCATGGAGTCCACTGGCTCTGTCACTGACCTCCAGTCTTATGGATGGAGTAGCAGCTGACAACCTGGCAGGAATGGCTCATTTCATGTCCTGGAGCATCTTCATGGGTCTTGGTGCGATGTTCGCAGTTACCGGTGTTTTCGTAACACTTGGTGGCATGCAACTCCCTGCGCCTCGCAAAGAGTAGCACCTACGAAGCAGTAGAAGTCGGATCAGCTGTTAGCTCCCGGTCCGATGACGAGGAAACCCGATCTTAGGATCGGGTTTCTTTTTCTGTCTCTAAACCACAATCATGACAAAGTCACTCAGCTACGCGCCGCATTAATCCCCCTTACTTCGACAAGCTCAGCACAGGCCTCTAACTCTCCCCGTTCCACAGAGAGAGAGCTTCCCCCTTCCTTGATGGAAGGGGCCAAGGGTAGATGAAATGCGCTGCCCGCGACCAAGGGCGCATGCCCGCCTGGAGCTAACGCCCCTGCTCAGCCTTCCAGTCACGGAACCGCTGCTTGGTCTCTTCAGAAATCGGATAGTACTGTCCCGGTGGCACCTGCTCCGAGTCGATAAGACCGATAACGAACTCCTCTGCCTCTTCCTGTTCCTCGATCCAGTCGATCACTTCTTCTGCTCGGTCGGCGGGACAAACCACCACACCGTCATCATCGGCAACGATCACGTCACCCGGCATCACGAGCACCCCACCAACGTTTACCGGACGTCCTTCTTCATAGGACTCAAGGTAAGGAAGGTTTCCGGCGGGTGACCTGTTCGAGGCGAAGACAGCAAGGTCG
>Ga0181589_10002145_pt1 | contig 15499 bp, 8 predicted proteins | sample 071ome_25_FD_132444 | JGI IMG/M metagenome (GOLD analysis project Ga0181589, IMG submission 132444) | Coastal salt marsh microbial communities from the Groves Creek Marsh, Skidaway Island, Georgia - 071410BT metaG (megahit assembly) | ecosystem: Environmental > Aquatic > Marine > Intertidal zone...
ACGGAACGGAACGGAACGGATGATGTCAACGAATCGACTGTCGAGTCGTGAACGGTGGTGAAATCGCCACTGAATGTTGTTGGGAGAGGAGCAGGAGAGCGAGAGGGAGGAAAAAGAGAGGGAAAAGGGAAGACGGAACGAGGGCGGGGGACATCCGCCTCTTTGCGACTCGTTCCAGCTAGAACCATGGCCGCGCAGCTTCAACTCCGAGGCGTCCTCAAGGGGTGAGTAGAGTTTCTGTTTCGCTTTTTTACTTGAATAGTTCCCTCGTCTTCGTTTCCCGTCGAGAGCGCGCGCGGCGATGGATCCGACGGCACCGGTGTCGGGCGAGCGCGAGGGAAAGGAAAATAGGGTCTGAGCGCGCGAGCGTTTCGCCCATCAATCGCGCACCGATGTCGCGATCGCGCGGGACGGGATCTGGCGTTGCAGACGGTGAAACGGAAACGATTAAATTCTCTCCTGCGACCTTGTTCCTCGCGGAGACGGCGCACTCGAGCGCTTCGAACGCGGGATCTGATCGACTGACTGTCGTTGACTCTCGCGAAACAACGCCCGCCCGCAGACACGAAAACTGGGTCACGTCCATCGCGACCCCGTTGGACAACAACTCTGACATTTTGTTGTCCTCCTCCCGCGATAAGACTGTTATCCTCTGGAACCTCACCCGCGAGGAAGAGAACTACGGCTACCCGCGCCGCAGCCTTCACGGTCACTCTCACTTCGTCCAAGACGTCGTGATCTCCTCCGATGGCCAGTTTGCCCTCTCTGGCTCCTGGGACGGTACCCTCCGCCTCTGGGACTTGAACACCGGTACCACCACCCGACGCTTCGTCGGTCACACTAAGGATGTGTTGTCCGTTGCCTTCTCCGTCGACAACCGTCAAATCGTCTCTGGCTCCAGAGACAAGACTATCAAGTTGTGGAACACGCTCGGCGAGTGCAAGTACACGATTCAAGATGGCGACGCGCACTCCGAATGGGTGTCCTGCGTTCGCTTCTCCCCGGTGACTAGCAACCCGATCATCGTCTCCGGTGGCTGGGACAAGCTCGTCAAGGTCTGGAACCTTACCAACTGCAAGATCCGCACCAACCTCGTTGGTCACACTGGCTACATCAACACTGTCACCGTCTCTCCGGATGGCTCCTTGTGCGCCTCTGGTGGCAAGGACGGTGTTGCCATGCTCTGGGATCTCGGTGAAGGCAAGCGCCTCTACTCCCTCGATGCCGGTGACATCATCTACGGTCTCTGCTTCTCCCCGAACCGCTACTGGTTGTGCGCGGCGACCGAATCTTGCGTCAAGATTTGGGATCTCGAATCCAAGTCCATCGTCGATGAACTCCGCCCTGAGTTCCCGCCGGTCGGCAAGCGATCCCAACAACCGTACTGCACGTCCCTCCAATGGTCTGCGGACGGTTCCACCCTCTACACTGGCTACACTGACAACGTCATTCGCGTCTGGTCCGTTGGCTCTGTCGGTACTGGCATGATGTAAATAGCCTGCATTCGAGTTATCAAAAGTATGTACGCTCAGTGTATGCGCCCTACTAGGTATTAGTTTGAAATGAATCTGATGACAAACTATGCACAAATCTACGTTACAAGCCGCTCTATCTAATTTCTTCTCGCATTATCGCCGACGTTTTGCGCCCACGCCGCTCGGACCATCCTCATCCATGTCGGTGGAGTGTGTCGTCGGATCGACAACTTCTACCTTGAACTGCGCCTTCAACGCCTCCACCGTTTGATCAATCTCTTCTCTGTGCGCCACCGACTTGGCTTTTTCGCGCTTGACGGCGCGATTCTTCTCCGAGATGCTCTCCAGCAAATCTCCCGAGATTTCATACCACTTTTCCAGTCGATTTTGTAAATTCTTGAGTCGCGACTTTGGACAGTCGCGCGTCAACACTCTGTCGACTTTGAACACCCTATTCTTCGGATCGAAACGACCTCGAATGATTCCTTTGGCAACGCACTCGTCGATGATAAACCTTTCGAGCTCTCTGTCTTCCCCAATCTCCACCGCTCGCATCAAATCGTCGTACGACACCGTCTTCTTTCCGCTCGCACACGCCCCGCACGCCGACAGCCTCCTCAACTTGATTTCCTGATTAGTCGTCAGCGCCGGTAAATCCCCGCGTTGGGCGCGGTAATCCCCCAAGTTTCCAAAGGCAAATATCGCAGCCACCCTTCGTCCGACGTCCTTCTCCCCCGCCACCCTCTCCAGCGCATCCGAGATGCTTCCAAAGTGTAAAACAGACTCGCTCTCGAGCGCTCGTTCTAGGATTCCCCAACGTTTCCTCTCGTCCGTCTCCCTCGACAACGTCTCCGCGACGTCGCGCTCATCCAACCTTTCCGTTTCGTCTTCATCCATCGCCGACACCGACATCATCGTCCTCTGTCGTCGTCCTTTACGCGTCGTCGACTGACCCGATTGGTGACCATCGACTGCACACCTCTTCAACTGGAAAGAAACGTCGCAACGACCCGACCCGACCCGACACTGCGCGACCGCGACGGAGGAAGGAACGGAAGGAAAAGGACGGGATTGGATCGGGACGCGGGGTCGATGCGACGCGGTGGAGGTGTCGCCATCGATGCCGTCGCGCGAACGTCGACGCTGACCGTGCGAACGACGACGACGACGTCGGTGTCGGTGTCGTCGTGGCGGTCCTCGACAGCCTCTGGGAGAGTCTCGCGTCGAGCGTTGACGTCGACGAGGTCGTCTTCGTCCACCTCGGGAGGAAAAGAAGGCGAAGACGGCGTGGATATGCGCGTCGGAGCGTTCGCGGTGTGGGGGGCGAACACCGGGGTGGGGAAGACGCTGACGTCGGGAGGGCTGGCGGCGGCGGCGCGCGCGCGGGGGCTCGGAACGCTTTTCCTGAAACCGGTGCAGACGGGGTTCCCGGAGGACTCTGACGCGGGATTCGTGGCGCGAGTGGGTAAAGGAATAGAGAGTATGGGTGAACACGCGGCTGTGGCGGCGAATGCGAGCGCGACGACGCCCGAGTACGATGGAACGGAGGGGACTTGGGCCCACACGACGTACGCGTGGAAACTCGCCGCCGGACCACACGTGAGTGCGGGCAAGGAAGGGAGGCTGGTGATGGACGAAGAGATTGTTAGGACTACGAGGGCGGCTTTAGGAGAATTTTCGCAGAACATGGAAGGGGCAAAAAAACGGGCTCTAGCCCTTGTCGAGACGGCGGGCGGGGTCGCGAGTCCGGCGCCTTCTGGAACGCTGCAATGCGACGTTTTGCGCGCACTTCGACTTCCCGCCATACTCGTCGGCGACGGTAAACTCGGAGGAATTTCTACCACTGCCGCAGCTTATGAAGCGCTCAGAGCTCGAGGCTACGACGTCGTTGCCGTGGCCATGGCGGACGATGGCTTGGCGAACCACGAAGCTGTGGCGAAAATTGTCGAAAGCGGAACGCCCGTCGCTGTGTTGCCAGCTCTACCACCAGAAGGTCAAGCAGACCCTTGGTTGGAGCGAGCAAAACCAGTGTTTGACGATATTCTCGACAAAATCATGGCCTGGCACGAAAAGCGCATCCAAACGCTGAAAAACCTTCCGAATGAAGCGATGGAGAAGATTTGGTGGCCGTTTACTCAGCACGCCATGGTGGATCGCGAAGCGGTCACAGTGATTGACGGTAGATACGGCGAAGATTTCGCCATCTATGGACAGGACCCAAAAGGTGGAGACGGTTCAATCTCTTTGCGTTTCGATGGCGCGGCCAGTTGGTGGACGCAAGGTTTGAGTCCGGAGTTGCAGCAAGAGTTGGTGCAGACGGCTACATATGCGGCGGGTCGCTACGGTCACGTAATGTTCCCAGAAAATGTGCACGAACCCGCGGCGGAAGCTACAACTGGGTTATTAGAAGGACCTGGGCGAGGATGGGCGTCCCGTGTATTTTACTCGGACAACGGATCGACTGCAACCGAAGTTGGGCTGAAAATGGCTTTTAGAAAGTATTATGTTGATGCTGGACTGGTATCAAAGGATGGCAATCAACGAGCGAAAGATTTGGTGAACAAGGGCGCAGATGATCTTCCTCCACTCCGAATAATGGCGTTAGATGGATCATACCACGGAGACACTCTAGGTGCGATGGACATGCAGTCGCCGAGTGTCTTCACTGGTCCGATGCAAACTCCGTGGTATCAGCCGCGAGGCTTGTTTTTGCAACCGCCATCCTTGGCGATTAGACACGGCAAGTGGACGGTGGCGCTCCCATTCGAAGGACTCTTAAACGACGGCACGCGCCTGTTCGAGGGAGTCAGTGATTTGGAGGCGCACACGAGCTGGGACAGCAGGGAGGCAGCCTTTGACATGGCGCAACGCCAAGACAGCGAGCTTGCGAAAGAGTACAGAAGGGCGATCGATCAAGTCTTGGAGCGCGCAAAAGCCGATGCAAAGGCAGGAAACATGCCCAGAGTAGGAGCTCTCATCATGGAACCGGTTCTTCACGGCGCTGGCGGCATGGTTCTGATCGATCCGCTCTTCCAAAATATTCTCATGAAAGCTTGCCGAGAGAATGGCATTCCCATCGTTCTCGATGAGGTTTTCGCCGGCATTTGGAGATTGGGGACGGAGGGCGCGTGGGAAATCATCGGCGAAAAGCCAGATATTTCATGTTACGCGAAACTGCTCACGGGGGGCCTGATGCCAATGTCAGCAACACTAGCGACGTCGGATGTCTTTGCCGCTTTCCATGGTCCTGGTAAAGCTCAGGGCTTGCTACACGGTCACTCTTACACCGCTTATCCCATGGGATGCGCGGTGGCGGCCAAAGCGCTCGAAATGTACAAAAGTCCCGCGAAGAATCCAAACTTGGTGGAAAAGAAACAGAAGAAGAGCTCTTCATCGGTTGGCCCGACTCTCGAGCTTCGTGAACTTTGGGACGAATCCAAGCTACGAGAGATATCGATGATGGGCAACGTGCGCCGCGTTATTGGTCAGGGATGCGTTCTCGCCGTAGAACTCGAAGTTGAAGGCGAAGGGGGCTACAGTTCCAACGCCGCGAGAGAGGTTGTCATGCGTCTTCGTCCTCACGGCATTCAAGCCAGACCTCTCGGCAACGTTGTCTACCTCATGTGTGCTCCAACCACCTCAAAGGACAAATGTGACCGCTTGCTCGACTCCTTGACCATTGAATTGTCCGAACATTAGTCATCCATCGTTTATTTCTCTTTCGTTTTTCTTCTTTGAACTCTTTAATTATTATCCATAGACACGTGCGTTGACCCCAAACCTCTCCAAGTCGTGTCGTCGGCGCCCAGCGTGCGCTTTTCAAAAAAATCTTCCTCTAGGAAGGCACGCGTTTTACAATTCGTTTGTGACGGTTCACAAACCTTGAAATACCCCCTCGATGATGAAAACAGTTGAAAAAAGTTGCCAACCGCGTCGCGTCGGATTACGGCGCACTGATTGGAACGATCGATTGGAACGACGACACTCGTCGTCGCGCCGGCTGCGAATCGTAAAACAACGCTTCCTCGACGAGAGCATAATGGCGGAACAGGTCATCGTCCTCGGTGGCGGTCTGGCGGGTTTGTCCGCCGCGCACACCGTCATCGAACACGGCGCCCGCGTGGTGTTGCTGGACAAATGCTCGTTTCTTGGCGGGAATAGTACCAAGGCGACTTCTGGTATCAACGGGGCGCTGACTCGAACGCAGGCGAGATTGAACATTCCCGATAGTGCGGATAAATTTGAAGACGACATCATCAAGGGCGCCGCTGGGGTTGGTTTCACGACGCCGCCGGAACACACGATTCCGTTGGCCAAGGTTTTGGCGCAAGGAAGCGGTTCTTCGGTGGATTGGTTGACTGAAAAGTTCAAGCTGGACCTCTCCCTCGTCGCACAGCTGGGTGGACACTCGTTTCCGCGCACGCATCGCGGGAAAGAACGATTTCCTGGTTTCACGATTACTTACGCGCTCATGGAGGCGCTGGAGAAAATCATGGAGGAAACAAACGGTGAGGTGGCGCGAATTGTGACAAAGGCAGAGGCAAAGCGCTTGTTGACCGATGGGTCTGGAGCCGTGATCGGGGTGGAGTACGAGAAGAACGGGACGATGCACCAAGAATTTGGACCCGTTGTCATCGCCACGGGTGGCTTTGGCGCCGATTACAAACCAGATTCTCTGTTGAAGCAGTACCGCCCAGACTTGCAAGCGTTGCCCACCACTAACGGTGATCATTGCACCGGGGACGGTATCAAGATGGCGATGGCTATCGGTGGGAAAACGATCGATATGACTTCTGTGCAAGTGCACCCCACTGGCCTCGTGAACCCCTCGGAACCAGACTCAAAGGTGAAGTTCCTCGCCGCTGAAGCGCTCAGAGGTGTTGGTGGTATTCTCCTGGACGCTAACGGAAACCGCTTTGCCGACGAGCTCGGTCGACGCGATTACGTGAGCGGAGAGATGAACAAGAACCAAGGCCCCTTCCGTCTGATTCTCAACGGCAAGGCTTCTACGGAGATCGAATGGCACTGCAAGCACTACGTCGGTCGTGGTATCATGAAGAAACACAACAGCGGCGCCGAGGTTGCCAAAGAAATGGGAATCTCTGCTTCGAAGCTCGCCGACACGTTCAACAAGTACAACGAGGCCGCGAGGACGAAGAAGTGTCCCTTTGGTAAAAAGTTCTTCACGAACGCTCCATTCGAGATGAACGACTTTTTCCATTCAGCAATCGTGTGCACTGTCGTGCACTACACGATGGGTGGTTTGGAAATCAACTCAGATTCTCAAGTCATCGGAGCCTCTGGTCCTATTCCAGGCTTGTTTGCCGCTGGTGAGGTTGCTGGTGGAATCCACGGTCGTAATCGTCTCGGCGGAAACTCTCTTCTCGACTGTGTCGTCTTTGGACGGGTTGCCGGCGCATCCATATCTCGTCATTTGATGGCGACAGCTATCAAGGCACTCAGAACTGGTCAGAGCGTCGCCATGAACCGCGTGGCCAACTTGAATGATAAGATCAACCCAGCCATGACGATGGTACCGGCTAAAGCTGTGGCACCTAGCGGTGGAGGTGCGCGTACTATTACCATAGATGAAGTGAACAAACACAACTCAGAAGGTGACCTTTGGGTCATCCTTCATGGAGATGTTTACGATTTGACGACCTTCTTACCTGACCATCCGGGTGGTAAGAAAGCCATCATGCTCTTCGCTGGAAAAGATGCGACGGAAGAATTCGACATGCTCCACCCGCCAAACGTGCTGAAAAAGTACCTGTCTCCTGATGCCAAAGTTGGCTCGCTTGCTTAAGATTTACGAATAGTTACGACTGTGTACAACCTTCTTGTGTTTCAATAACCGATGCATCAATTTTATGGCTTTATATTACAAAGCGCGCGTTTCTTAGCTAACAACAAGCAAAATTATCAAGCCCATTAGACTTGCGGTCGAGTTTGAACGACCCAGAGCGTACCGTCTTCCGCGATCGCCCCTTCAATATCCTGTGCCGAACCGAGAAGTGTTTCAATCTCGAGCGCCACCTTGGAAATGGTGGACAACAATCTCTCCCTCTTCGATTCGTCCGTGATGATGTTATCGGTGGAATAATCAACGTTTTTCAACGTGGCTTCTTCCATCGTAATGCTGTCGTACAAACCAGCTCCGGCGAATCCTTCAAGATCTTCACCATTGCTGTCTGAGCGGAAGATGAGAGTGTCGGTTTCCATGAATAAGCCTTTCGACTTGGAGGGGTATCCAACGACAGTAGGTTTTCCCAGATCCTTTTTGGAAGTCTTGAACGACAGAGCCCGTCCAGAAAAATTACCGACGAGCGCTTCACCGAGACCGCACACGAGCTCACCGTAGATTTCATCCTCATTATTATTCTGAGGATTCACAGTGTGAAGCACAAAAGCATATTTTGCACGCACGACAGGCTGGCAAAGAACAGCCATAGATAAGTCGCCATGGTTCAAAGATGCCTTTTTGCAGCTCAAAACGGCTCGTTCGTTATATTTGCTCGCCCACACTCCGAGAATCGTTTGCCAAGCTTTCTGACCATTCGCAGACGTAACGAGATCTCCGGGCCACGCCAAGGATTCAGTGTCGAACGCCTGCTCCAAGGTTGCCGAGAGGTTTGCTGTAGGTTTCAAAGTCTTGATGCAAGTCTTCACATCCTTAATGAGAGACTTGAAACCATCACCATCCGTGGAATCATAAGCTTCCAATGCACCGATGAGCTGTTGCAGTTGCTTCTTCGTTTCCGCGTTTTCAGGTTCGTCAAGCACAGCGTCAAACGTGCCGAAAGGTAAAGCAACGGACGGCGGTAACTTGATGAGGTTAGAGACACGACCACGAAGAAGTTGCAAGTTTCTCGATTTACCGCCAACGAGATCGGGAGTGAACTCAGAAGAAGTAACGACGAATTTACCCTGGAACGGTTTCTTCACGATGGCAATATTGGCAGACTGCACGTCCTTAGAAGGTGTAGCGCTGTTGGATATGACGCCATCGACGACTTGAATCCGAAGATCATCGCCTTGAGAAGACGGGTCAAGCTTGACTGATTTTCCAGCCATGCCCTTCATCTGCTCCAGCACGTTAATATCGAAAATAGTGGCAAACAATACCTTTTCGTTGCGAGCACGCACAGCGCAATGCGAAAGCACGTCTGGCATGTCAGGAGTGATAACGGCGACGACGCCGACTGGAACGTCCTCTTCACCGCCAACTCGGTCTGCAACAATTACAGTGGGCTGAGAATACTTGACATTTTGCACCTCAGCCAACGAGTTGACGGAAACTACGACGCCAGAACACGCCGCATTACTCACAATTTGCCAGCTCCCCATGTTTGCAACGTTACGGATGACCGGATCGAGGACGCGTATCATCTGAGACAGCGGCGCTGCAGCTGTGCCTCTGATGATTTCTTCGGAGAAGACGTCAAGTACGTGTCCATCAACACCAAGTTTCGAGCCCATACTTTGGGCAGTAGGCTGTAAAGCATCAATATAGCGCTGGGAGATTTCACCGAGAGAGTTTTGGAGACGATCACACACCGCCTTCGCTTGCAGTGCCCAATCGCCCTGGCGTCTCGCTGCTTCTAGGACGCTTTGCCATTCTTTGAGACAAATTCTCAACTCTTGGTTGCCGCTCGCCGACAAGCAGAGATTTTCGAGAACCAAACTCATTATTCTCAGGACGTCGTATGGTGAGCGAGTGTGCATAGACTCCAAAGAAGACTCTACGACCGACCGCGCAGCACCCTCAAGGGCAAGGTCGAGATAAATAACGTCTTTGATGCGCTCATTTGATTTCCCGTTAGGTCGAGTCCAAGTCCAAAGGTAGCGTCGAGCCTCAATCATAGACTCAAGCGCAAGCATTGGATCCTCTGAACGCAGCTCTCTCGCTGCATTCAATAGCTCCTCCAACCGGTCACTGGCGACTTCGTGGATGGGAGGAATGTTGATTTCCTTACCCTTACACGCGTCTTGATGGTATCCAAGGCAAGCTTCCGCAGCCGAATCCAAATCAGCGCCAGAGTGCACCGCCTTGAGTGTGCGCAGATATTCAGTCAAGTCATGTGTGAGACCTTCGTACTGATCACGCGAGAAGCTTGGTTCGCTGCAGATCTGACGATCATAAGATTTCATACGCTCGGCATCGATACCATTTGCATGTAGATGATCCCAATAAACTTTAATGTCGCAGTCAGATGCGATAAACTTGAGGAGAGCCTCGCAAATGGGAACGTCATCGGGAGAAGTGTTGTTGTGAAGCTTTTGGTGCCATTCTTCCATCATACCACCTTTGCAGTTGTTTTTCTGCTGGACGGCGAGAATTTCGTCTCTAATACGTTGTCCAACATCACCATCTCCACCGCGTCCGATGGTTGCCATGATGAGTCTCACAATATCCCGATACTCTGGATTTTGACGATAAATGCTGCTGAGACCTTCAGTCATTCGTGCTTGCGCGGCACTGATTTCCCTTGGTTTGATGTTGTAATCGTTGTTCCAGACGAGCTGTCTCAACGCCATGAAACGGAACCAAGAAAACAAAGCCACGAGACCAGGTTCTCCCTTTCCGTGCATCTCACCGAGCATGTCTGCTCCAGCGTTATATCTGTGCATAAGAGAGCGAGTTGCTCCCGACTCAGCGTCGCAAATCTTACTGACAGCACCATCATCAACGAAACCACCAAGGTTCTGGAAAACGCCTTGCTCAATCGCAATATCATCGGTATTCCATTGTTGCCGCGTGATTGGCTTCACACTGACCTTTGGTTTCTCTTGTTTTGGTTGCTTTTCGACAGAGCTAGACTGGACTTGCTTGACGCTTTCGTGTCGTTCGCGTCTTTCCTTCTTGGGTTCTTCCTTGCGCTTTGGGCGATCCAAGTTCCACGCATCGAGAGAGGCAAAGAAATCTTGGGAACCATTTTTGATCCAGTTATTGGAAGCCGTTCTCAAGACGAAAGTGATTCCTTCCTGCGCGTCCGCCTTCACCGGTGCTTCCAAAGTAACGGCGTGGACATCCCGACTCACGCGTTCAAACTCCGTCTCCCAGCTCTTCCCAGACGACGCCCAAGAACGAGCAGGTTTAGTGACAAAACCATCTGGCGGGGATTTCCACGTGCCGTCTTTGACGGTCGTGGAGCCCCAGTGAATAATTAAATCCTCCTTGGATTGAGCGATGACGTGGAGTTCAAGTTTTCTATCTCTGGTTTCACGAGCTTCGACGAAAATCTTCCCGCCATCGTACTCTTTGGTCCATTTGACCAAAGAGTCACTGGAAGCGCGTTTGTTGACGATGTCGCCAAAGACTTCCTGAACCTCAACAGGTTCCGCTCGCGGCGAGGCGGCGTCCATCTTTTTCCCGTCAAATTCGGCGCGAATTTGCCCCAAACTCAATCCCGACGACAACTTCGACGTAATCGCATCTGCCGCCCGCTTCATCATCTCATCTCTCGCGTCGACGTCGAGAGAAGGGCGACTCATTCGTTCCCATTCGGTGTGTGCCATATCGGCGATGAGCAACTCTACCGGATCTTCAGGCGCAGAGGAAATGTGCTTTGTAGGAGTCATCGTCGGCTCCTTCGTTACCACTGGCTTGCTCATCGTCGGCTCCGTCTTCACTGGCGCCGTAACGACTTCACTCGCTCCGAAAGAAATCTCAAAGTCACCTCTCGACGCGTTGATCCACTCATTCGTCTTGGGCAAAAAGAGCGCAAAGGACACCGCCGTCACGCCGGGATCGAGGACGAGATTCAACGCACCCCAAACCGGAAAAGCGCTTCGCATCGCTTTTCCATCTCCATACGCCGTCGTTCCCGGTGGATGCAGCTCGGTCGGCAGCGTCTCCCACTCATCTCTCCCTCTCTTCACTCCCCAGTGAAAAATAACGTCTCTCGGTTTGGCGCCCACCAACTCGAGGCTCACCGTTCGCACGCCTCGAGCGTTTGTCGTCGTCTTCACCCCCAAAGCGATCTTCTCGCTCGCTCGAATCGTCATCGCCGCCGTTTTTATATCCATCGCCTCCCTCTTCCTCTTCTCTTCATTCTCCATCGCCGCCTTTCGTCCGTTCGTCTCGTCGAACGACGTCGTCCGTTCGCCGCTCTCGCTCCGAGCCGCTCTCGTCCTCGTCTCCAACCCGTCGCCTCCTCTAACGATTCCTCGCCGCGTCGTCGCCCCCGAACCTCTCGACCGCACTTTTCCGCGGTCTCCATCGCCTCTCACTCCGCCGCGCGCGCGCGACCAAGCGGTGCACCGTCGAGACCGCCGTCGAGGTTGACAGCGTCATCTTGTCCCTCGTGTCGGCGGGCGGTCAGGTGACCCAACGACTCGAATCACGACGAAGAGCGAATGAGTGAGTGCACGCGCGCAGGAACGACGGCTTCGATCGCGGTCGGCTTCGATCGCGGGGTGAGGCGTTATCCACCTTAGTCGTCTTCTTTCACCGCGTCGTCGTCGTCGTCGTCGACGTCCGGGACGCACGCGCGGGAAGGGTCGCGCTCTGACGACGGTCCGAGTCGCGCGAGAGCCAGCTGTCGCACGTTGGATTTAGATTTATTAACTCACTGTTTACTCATACTATGATGGTACACTACTCGTATGTATGAGATTGAATGTGCGGTACTGTACTCCTTACTTGGCGAAAGTTTTGTGTGGTGGTGAGCGACGGGTCGGTGGGAACGATAGAACCAGACGCGACGTCGTCAGCCGCGATCGCGCGCTCGGATAGCGACCGGGATAGGTGAGTGACTACGTTTCGTGCGCGTCGTCGTCGTCTTCGTCGTCGTCGAGGGGGAAGGCGAACGAGTCGTGAAGCGGGTGCGCGTTTTTGTGTGCGAGTCGAAATCGAAATCGCTCGCCAGGTGGCGCATGGATGCGCTGGAACGAGCGTCGGATGAGACCCCGGGATCGGATCACGCGGGATGGTTCGCGAGAGAGTGCGATGATGAGACGTTTACGCGGGCGATGGGGGCGCGAGATGACGATGGACGGTCGGCGTTGCATAGAGCGTGCGCGAGAGGGAGACGAGGAGCGGCGACGGCGCGCGCCATCTTGGAGCGGTGCGGCGAAGGGGAACAAGGGCGAGCGCTGTGGGACGTCAAGGCGCTGGTGAGACAGACGGATGAGGGGGATTGGACGCCTCTGCACACGTCGGCGTCTGTGGGGGATGCCGAGACGGCGGCGGCGCTGGCGAGGTGCGGAGCCAAGGTGGACGCGCGGACGCCGGGAGGACAGACTCCGGGACATTACGCCGCGTCCAAGGGGCACTTGGACGTGCTCGAGGTGTTGGCGAACGCTGGAGCAGACATGACGGCGACGGATAACGTCGGGGCGACGCTTCTGCACCGCGCCTCTGGACAAGGGCGCTTGGGCGTCCTTGACTTTTTGATGGAGCGTTTGTCTCCCACGGCGGAGTTGTCAAAGGAAGCGCGCCGAGCGCTCGAGGCGCGGGATAACGGCGGTCGAACGGCTCTTCTAGTCGCGTGCGAGGCGGGTCAAGAGGAGGCAGCCATTAGGCTTGCCCGTCACGGCGCGGATGTAGAGGCAAAGGATGCCGATAAACGAGGCGTCGCCGAGCTCGCGCCCAAACTCGTCTCAATGCTGAAACAAATAGCCGCCGAGCGATGAGACCGATGAGTGTACGTCAATGTATTCAATGTACTAAATTTTCAACCCTTCTATCGCTACTGCACAGTGGTCACGCGTGCGACTCACTGCGTCTTTGCTACGCAACTCTTCAAGCCATTGGCGAGCGAAGCTTCGTCTAAATTTCTTCCGATGAGCACCACCTTGTTCATCTCCTCCTCTCCATCATCCTTCCTAGGACCATCTGTGATTTCGTACACTTCGCGAACTGCCTGCAGCACGCGGCGCCTATCACACCCTTGCGTGTAGAGTAAGCCCTTGGCGCGCAGAATGTCGGGGCCGCCTTCCTCGTTGCGGCGCTCCCATAGCAGATCTTCGAGCCAGCATTGGAAGGCTTCACCATCCAAGGCACCGCTCTGAGCGACGCAAATAGTGCGAATCTCTTCATTGTGCGCGCTCGACATGCTCGCTGGCGCGTACTTTTCCACCCCTTTGGCCCAGAAGCCACCGCCAGAGGCTAAGACGGCGCTCGGAGGCGCCGCCGCAAACTCGCTCAAAACTGGTTTTCTACCGCGACCACCTCCCGTGACGGTGCCCTGATTGAGCACCAGACCCAAATCTACCATGGACTTTGTCGTGACGATGACTTCGGCTTCGGCGTTGATCTCACCGAGACGACTCTTCACGCGCTCTAGTGTTTGTTCGTCTACCAAGTCGCTCTTGTTCAGCAAAATAGTGTCCGCATACGCTACTTGCAAGGTTGCCTCCTTGTTCTCTTCAATCTGTCTCTCAATGTTGGATGCGTCCACGAGTGTCACAATGGAATCTAACACGGCACCGTCCTCTTCCACGAGTTCATCATCGACCCAAAGCTCTCTCGCAACCGGCCCCGGGTCGGCGAGTCCCGTAGTCTCCAAAAGAATGAAGTCAAACTTCTCTCCCATCTCCTTGCGTTTTTCGAGAAGACCCTCTATCGTTTGTACCAAGGTGCCCTTGACGGTGCAACACACGCATCCGTTGTTCAACTCGACCCAATCTTCGACGAGAGTTCGAGACTCGTTGTCTCCATCTACGCCGTCTTGCTGAACGAGCATTTTTTCCACACCGAGTTCGGCGCCGAAATCATTCAGAATGACCGCGATGCGGTAGCCGTGATCAGCCTTGAGGATGTAGTTGACCAGCGTGGTTTTCCCGCTGCCGAGAAAACCGGTGATGACGCATACGCCCACGGGCATGGTGGGTCGAGGTGTGAGGTAGCCTGGACGTGAATGCCTCGACGCAAGCAGGCTAGGGTTGTAATCGTGACTGGATCGGTCGAAATGCAGCTATGATATTAAACAACGACTAAAGTGCGTCTAAATAATTCCTTCTATACGTTTGAATCTTCCCTGGCTCGCTAAACTTACGATGGCGGCGTCAAAAGACGCGCCATGTCCAACACGCCGGTGGGCGAGTGCGCTTTGGCAGCCGATCCAGACTTTATCGGCGTCTTTTGCTCCATCAATGCACCCATGGCGAGACGTAAGAAGGCGTACGCGCTGGAGCAATGACCAAATTGATCATCATCCATCGCATTTGCCATTACATCGTCTTTCTCGTCGTCATCTCCAACGCGATTTGACGCGTTCAACCAGCGCAAAGCGAGCTTTGCGGCTTCAAATTCCGCCCTTGTGCGGATCGCTTGCCATCTATTTAAAGTTTCTTCCAAGTTTTCGCGCTCTAAAACGAGCGTTCTCTCGTATTCCTTTAACATTTGCACCCCCATTGCGCGTTCTCGCGCTTCATCCTCGTTCTTCTCGCCCTCATCATGATCCTTTTTGGCTTCGCCGTGCAATTCGAGCGCGCTCTCCACGCGCTTCAGGCTTCTATTCAACGCCGCGGCACGCGCTCTCACATCATCCAGCGCCACATCCGTCCACTCTCGAACCTTTTCAATAACTAAATCCGGATGTTCCATCGCCAATTCCTCCACCGCAACCGCCATTTCCGCCTCTCCAAGCGTGGCTCGCGTCGTCTTCGTCGTCGTCGTCCCGTCCGCGCCGCGCGCGTCGCTCTTCTTCTTCACCTTTGTCTTCACCGATACCGCCCGTCCCTTCTTCCCGCGATTCTCCTTCACCGTCGACGGCGTCATTTTCTTCCTCTTCGTCTCTCTCGTCGACGCCGTCCGTTTCCTTCCGTGAACGACGTCGTCGCCCGCGCCACCGGCACCGGCGTCACCAATTTCAAATTCAAAAGCGGGCGTTCGAGGCGTCCATCGCTCACCCACCGACGCCGTCGCCGTCCGCCCCCGCGGTTTCCCCGCCAGTCTCGCCTCGTGTTCCTCCGCCGCTAACAACAACAGGTTCAATCCTCCATCGGCGTCGTCGCCACCGTCGCCGACCCGCGTCCCCATCGTCGTCGCGTCGCGGCGTCACCAGCTGACGACAGAC
>Ga0181589_10002147_pt1 | contig 15493 bp, 8 predicted proteins | sample 071ome_25_FD_132444 | JGI IMG/M metagenome (GOLD analysis project Ga0181589, IMG submission 132444) | Coastal salt marsh microbial communities from the Groves Creek Marsh, Skidaway Island, Georgia - 071410BT metaG (megahit assembly) | ecosystem: Environmental > Aquatic > Marine > Intertidal zone...
ATTGGGCCTTCTTAGGTAGCGGAAAAAAGCTTTTCTTGGAGCCTTTGCATACATTTGAAGCTCGTGTTCATCGTTTGACTCCAAGAACTTTTGCGGAGGAACTGAGGATTCATGTACACTAGAAAGAAAGTCATGGGTTGAGTCCTGAAGTTCTTGTCTGGTTTGCTGGCTAATACCCTGGGATAGTTCCCAACTTCCAAAAAACTGCTGAAAAAAAGCCTCGCGTTCGTGGCTATAAATTAGAGGAGCTGCCAGTAGAGATCGTTGCTGTTGGCCTTGCTGGTGTCCTGCGCTAATGATAGAAATGGATTCTAGGCCAAATGGCTGGCGTAATAGTCCTTCAGTGGAGCTTATAGCTTGAATTCTGTGATAAGGTACGGTAGTTTGAATACGCTCTAGTAAACCACGGGAGATGTGTAATTCTTTACCAACTTTGCGAATGGTGAAGCCGTAGTAGCGTACAATGCTCGATAAAATAGATAGTAGATAAGAGACTAAAATTACCGACGCTACACTGAAGAGCACAAAGAATAAGCCCGGCTGCTGTATTACTGGTATACGGTCAACAATCCACTGGATGTTTTCGTCGGTAATGAAATCTGATAATTGCCCTAATATGGTGCCCAGGATAGTAGCAATGATCCCAAACTCACCCGAGGTTAGTGCTAAGTAGAGTAAGCGTTTATTGGATAAAGTCCACTCTGAATTGTGGTTGGAATGCGGTTGATGATTAGGAGGCGGAATTAGCTTAGTGTGGGAATGTTCGCCTTCATTTGGCAGTGCAGTTATTTGTTGCTCTTCTTTACTCAATTCGGAGTTTAACTCCAATTGTTCAGCATTTTTAGGGTTTAATACATCCACAATAGTACGGGCCGTTTCGGCATCTAATGCAGAAAGTACCGCACGTTCCGACCCCCCACCTGCAGTCTGAATGGTTAGGGAGACCAAGCCAAATATCCGCTGAATAATGCCGGCAGAAATTTCGGTTACTTGGACTCTGTTTTTGTGGATATAAAGTTTTTTCTGAACAAAAATACCTTTATGTATATGTATTTCATCTTCTAATAATTGATATTTGAAACGAAACCAACCCAGAATACCAAGGCCAAAAGCAGAAAGAAGTCCAGCACCTATTAGCCACAGGAAGTAAGGGGATTCGTTTCGCGAGCCCACAATTAATACAATGACAAGGGTAATTACGTTTTGCTTTATAACTTCTAATACCCCAGTAATGGACGCTACCCAATGCAGTCGCTGAAACTCAAACATCTTCTTTTACCAACCGCACCATATCGGTGATTTTATCTTTGAGTTCTTGGGAAAGATCTTCTTCTAATGCGGGAATTTCGTGAGAAGTAGCAGCATTAGAAAAACGAATAACCGACAAGCCATAGGATCGATAAATAGGGCCCTGACGAGTATCTACATGTTGGATTCGATTGATGGGCACCTCTGTATGCTGAACCCATATGATACCACGACGCATCTGAATTCCTTTGTCAGAAACCTGATAGCTCCACCGTGACCAGCGTAGCTGAGGTAGGAACGTCACGATAAGTGCATAGATAATTAAAGCGATAATAGCCATACCAATTGCCCATTCAAGGGCGACTACCTCCTTTGTATGAAGGAAGTATAGAAAAGCAGCTGGAATAAAAAGAAAAAGTCCACTTAGCGCGAATTGCAAACGCCAAGCCGGAATTGCATTAGGATGGATACGTTCTTCAAGCATTTTTGTTCATTTGATGAGAATCTAACATTTTCATAACGTTCTTACACTTAAGTAGGGTCTTGAATTTTTTCAGGTTCTTGAACCCGCAACATGAGCAAAAAACCAAGGGCAAGCAACACCAGGACAACCGACATTCCTATTCGTTGGCTTGCAAATAGTACCGTTACCCAACCCAATAATTTGGGGCCAATAAAAGCTGTGGCTTTGCCAGAGAAGGCAAACAAGCCAAACATTTCGGTTCGTTTATCTTCTGGTGCCAAACGGCCCATTAAGGTTCTAGAGGCTGCTTGTACCGGGCCAAAAAACACGCCTAACATAAGTCCCCAAATCCAAAACCAGAATATATCCTCAACGAATAGAATCGCAGTTACTGGGATAATTAAGCCTATGAGTGAGAAAAGTATCGTTTTTTTACTCCCCGAACGGTCGTCCATCCAAGAAAAGCCAACCGCACCAAGCGCTGCAGTTACGTTCAGTCCAATTCCAAAAATAATAATCTGGGACTCATCCATACCAAAGGTTCCTGCAGCATAAATACCACCAAAGGCATAGATTAGTATAACGGCGTCATTATAAATCATCCTGGCAAGAAGAAAACGGTATATATTGGCGTAATTTCGGGCTTCTTTAATGGAGTTTTTAAGTTGCAAGATTCCCTCGGTAATGGCCTGTCCCACAGGGATATTATTTTTAGAAATATCTGGAGTACGAAGAAACATGGGGATGGAAAAAACCAAATACCACAACGCCGTAAATATAAAGGTAGCACGTATGTGTTCTAGAGTCTCTGTATCTAAACCAAGCCATGCGCCTCCATTTTCAATGAAGAGATACAAAGCCCCTAAAAGGCACACAATTCCACCTGCAAATCCCATAGCCCAAGACCATCCTGACCACCTCCCCAAATGGGATGGGGGGACCAAATCGGGAAGCATAGCATTGTAAAAAATGAAGGCGTATTCCGCTCCAACAGTAGCGACAAAGGTGACAACTAAGGCATAGGTCAAGAATTCGGTACTGGGTTCGGCAAACCAGAGTAAAAAACTGGCTACAATGGACATGAGTGAAAAAGCTGCAATCCAAGGTTTTCTACGTCCAGACCGATCGGCAATAGCACCTAAAACTGGAGCGGTAAAGGCAATTAATAATCCTGCGGCCGAGACCATATTACCCCATTGCTCAGTCCCACTTATCGCGTCAGCAGCTATGGAACGTTGAAAATAGGCGGCAAAAACGAAGGTCTGGATAATGACAAAAAAAGCACTGTTTGCCCAATCAAACATGGCCCAAGACCACATTCCTTTTGACACCTGTGTAGGAGTCGAATTTTTGGTAGAATTCATACTGTATGCGTTGGTTTGGCTCAATGTAAGGATTGCAAACCTTAATTCGAATCTAACGCATTAATTTCTTGTAATGTATCCGTGTGGGCTGATCTTCGGTGATACCCAGACGCTGTCTCCGGTTCTCTTCGTATTCAGCATAATTCCCCTCAAACCAGTAGGCTTCACTATTGCCTTCGAAGGCTAATATATGAGTGGCAACACGATCCAAGAACCATCTATCGTGGGAAATAACCACCGCACAGCCAGCAAATTCAAGCAGCGCTTCCTCTAGGGCCCGTAGGGTGTTAATATCCAAATCATTGGTTGGCTCATCGAGAAGAAGTACGTTAGCGCCTTCTTTAAGCATTTTTGCCAAATGCACTCTGTTTCGTTCACCACCTGAGAGTTGAGAGGTCTTTTTTTGTTGATCACTACCACTAAAGTTAAATCGAGCGACGTAGGCTCTGGAGTTAACCTCTCTGCTGCCTAGCATGAGTAAATCCTGCCCACCTGAAATTTCCTCCCAAATCGTTTTATTAGGATCCAAGGGTCTTTTCTGATCTACATATCCAAGCTGAACCGTTTCCCCCAACGTTAGAGTACCTGCGTTGGGTTCTTCTTGTCCTGTGATCATTTTAAACAAGGTGGTCTTACCTGCCCCATTCGGACCAATAATCCCCACAATTCCACCAGGAGGTAGAGAAAAGTTCATATCCTCTACCAATAATCGTTCATCATATGCCTTTTGAACGTGTTCGGCGACAATCACTTTATCACCTAAACGTGGTCCAGCTGGTATAAAAATCTCCATATCTTCTCGACGCTTCTCTTGTTGCTGGTCCAAGAGCTTGTCATAGGCGTTAATCCTAGCTTTACTTTTCGCACGACGCCCCTTAGGGTTTTGGCGAATCCATTCCAATTCTTGTTGAAGTGTTTTTTGACGCTTGGACTCTTCCTTTTCTTCTTGCTGCAGTCGTTTTGCTTTTTGCTCCAGCCATGAACTATAATTCCCCTCAAATGGGATCCCTTCCCCGCGATCGAGTTCGAGTATCCAACCCGCTACATTATCCAAGAAATACCGGTCGTGCGTTACGGCAATGACCGTACCTTCATATCGTGCTAAATGCTGCTCTAACCAACCTACCGATTCGGCATCTAAGTGGTTGGTCGGCTCATCTAATAGCAGTACATCTGGTTTTTTTAAGAGTAAACGGGTCAGGGCTACCCGGCGGGCTTCTCCTCCTGATAAAACACTCACCGAGGTATCTCCATCAGGGCAACGCAGTGCATCCATGGCCTGATTCAATTTTGAATCCAAATCCCATGCATCGACCCGATCAATTTGCTCTTGCAATTTGGCTTGCTTTGCAATTAGAGCATCAAAATCAGCATCTGGATCTGCAAATTGAGCATTTACTGCTTCATATTCTGCAAGTAGATCCACAGTTTCTTGCACCCCTTCCTGAACAATTTCTTTAACTGTTTTACTGGGATCTAACTCCGGCTCCTGCGGTAAATAACCGAAAGTCACCCCCTTTTGGACACTTATATCCCCTATATAATCCTGATCTTCCCCCGCTATGATTCGAAGTAAAGTCGACTTACCCGCACCGTTTAAACCCAGAACACCAATTTTTGCGCCATAAAAAAACGATAAATAAATGTCTTTTAATACTGTTTTATTGGGTTTGTGGACTTTGCTCACGCCCACCATAGAGAAGATTATTTTTTGGTCGCTCACGGCTATTAACGTTAATTTTTGGAATTTGTACTAATACGAAAATACAAAAATACCCTGATAAATATGCATAACTAGTGAGGAGTAACAACCTACGATTGAAGTTACATTTGAGAGTAAGTTTTTTAGAATTTTTAGTCCATTATCCTATCATATCAACTTTTACTCCACACCTTTACATGGTATATTTAAATGTATAATCTAGTTCTATATAATATTTATACAATATTTAATAGAAAGCATGAGAACCCTAAAAACTTTTCCATTACTACATTGAAATCTATTTACAGCCTCTTTATTGTTCTTGTGATTGGAATGTTGGGCTCTCTAATGCTCAGTGTCCCGATGCTAGCTCAAGACCGATCAGATATTTATTGGGGGCTCTCCAATATTCAAGAAATTTGGTTAGCTGATCTTACCAATATCTCTGAAAATCTCGAACCAATCTGGTTGCATTATACAGATGTAGAAGTAGGATATGATTGGACTATGGATAACCAATGGGGTTTACAAATCTATTCATCAGCTTTTTTTACTAATGGGAATAGCATCAGCGAGTTAGTAGGTGACTTACAAGGAATTTCTAATATTGAAGCTTCAAAAGGAGCAGAGGTTTTAGAGGCTTGGGTTGAGCTAAAAAGTCCTCTAGGGTTACGAGTGAAAGGTGGTATTTTAGATAGTAATGCTGATTTTGATTCTATTGAACCTGCACAGTTTTTCATAAATAGCTCACATGGTATTGGTCCAGATTTATCAACTGTAGGTGCAAATGGGCCTTCTATTTTCCCAGAAACAGGCTTAGGAGGCATGCTGCTGTATCAGGCTAAACAATGGAGTCTAAAATTAGGCTCTTTTGACCCTTTAACACGTCTAAGTGGTATTAACCTTGAACAAGTAAATAATTATGACTGGGATTTTAATGATGGCGCTTTATGGTTGGCTGAGTTTAAATTCAATTTTGAGGATAACATCTTAGGTCTTGGTATGTGGAACTCTAGTTATTCATTACAAAGAGAGTATCCTATGATTGATAATTTGTCAAATGCTAAGGGATTGTATGGATTTATGAGCCAATCAAAACCATTCGGTTACATCTACTTGCGCCTAGGATTAAGTGAATCAAAAAATGCATTTATAGATCGATATTTAGGGTTAGGTTGGAAGAATAATATTTCCATAAATACTTCTTTTTTATCAGAAAGTGTACTAGGTATAAGTTGGGCCTCTGCTAGACTTGGTGAACTCGGATTACATAATAGATTTGGTATGGAAAATGGAGAAAAAATTTCTCATTCCTATGAACACATATTAGAATTAAGTGCTCGAAGCAAGCTTAGTGAACAAGTTCAAATACAACCCAATCTTCAGTACGTGATTCAGCCTAATGCTGACAGGAAATCAGGGGTAAGATTGGTTATAGGGATGAGGGGAATCTTAGAATTGTGATTCAAAACCTAATAATGTTAAAAGCGTAATTTCATTCCAATTGTCGGAATGAATGGAAACATGTAAACAGGCTCTCGTTTTAATTCAACCCAAGACCCTTTTCGTAGAAAATCAGGGGTTCCAGGGGTATTCGGGTCCACCAGATAGAGTACGTATTTGTAACTCTGTACATTTTGAGAGTTTAGCATATTCACTAAATCAAGATAGAAATTATACTTCAGGCTTTCCGTATTCCCACTATACTGGACTCTAAGATCAACACGATTGTATGCGGGGTAGCGCTGCTGGTTCACGTTTTCTAATTCTCCAAAATCTGGATTCAGTTGAATATTTCCAGTTTCCGCATCTGATATAAAAAACGCATCTCCTTTCCATATAAAGTTCATGGGATCCAACCCAATGGGTTCGGTATACGGTAAGCCCGTACCATATCGCCAGGTCATGCTCAAATCCCACTTAGAACTGAAGCGATAATTCGCGATCAGATTCATGGTATGTCGGCGATCAAAATCGAAAGGATAGGTGAATGGCTCCCCATTCATTTCTTCAGTTCGCTCCGACTTAGCCCAAATGTAGGAAAACCAACCCGACCATGGGTTATCCAGGGATGGAAACTTTTGCACCAAAAATTCGACTCCCTCAGACCTCCCCGTTCCGTTATTCACTGGAATGTCCGTCAACCTCCATTGTCGTTGAATTTCAAACCGATAGTTATCAGGATTTAACATGGTGTTGCCAACATTCGTTGTTGGATTAAAAATATCCTCTAAGACAATCAGATTTTGATACAGTCTAGTAATTAAGTTCTGGTATTCTTTGGCATATGCCTCAACTTCTATTTGCCAATCGTTACCTATGGTTTTAGTCACTCCAAGCACTACCTGCTGCGACTGTTCTGACTCCAAGCCCCCCACTTCCTTGAATTTGGAAACATTGAATATGTTATCGGGCTCGATAAGCTTTTCAAAACCTGGACTCTGTACATAGGTGCCCCCGCCCAGTCGCACCGTCCAGCCCTTGGCAGGCAATAGGGAAATACCAAATCGTGGCAATAGATAGGCTTCATCATTGATACCATATTCTACGTAACGAAATCCTGGCTGTATAAAAAGTCGATCCTTCCATAGCTCGAAACGATATTGCGCATAGGCATAAAGCCTGTCGGTGTCAGCCTGGGAGGTTAAGGTGTCGCCAAATGCTTCTAACATTCCAGAAGCGGTCTCAAAGGTGGAAAACATCTCTTTTCCAAGATCATTGAGGCCCAACTGTATATCCAAATTATTTACCAATTGATCATATCCACCCCCCATTTCTATTTCATGCCTAGGAAAAGTGAAAAACAATCGAGTCCCCGCTGTATACTTCTCAAAGGAATAATTCTGCGCGTAATCGATTACAATACTATCGGTATCACTTACAGGTGATTCCCAAAGAAAGCCTGTACCAGGTATAACTCCCGGTTTGAAAATACCCGCAATTCCATTATCACCCGTATTTTTATAATAATTCCCATATACATGCGACTGAAAAAAAGGCGCCGGACTATAAGTCCAACGAACTCCCGCGGCTTTGTTGGTGGAGGATTGATCTCCTGAAAAATTTTCGCGATCCGACTCAACCTCTCCAAACTGATCTTCACGTGCAATCCAATCAATAATATCATCACTCATGAGCCCAGTGAAGGAAACCGTATGCCCTGTGCCAGGTCGTAATTCAAGCTTAGCCGTAACGTCTTGAAAATCAGGAAAAGCAATATCGTTTTGAGTCACAACCCTTTGTGCAAAGGTATTGGCAAAGGAGTCAAAATAGGTTTTTCGGCCACTTACAATCCAAGAGGCATCCCAGAATGGCAAGGCTCCTTTCATGGTTAGCGAAGCAACAGTCGCATCCACCTCTAACTGCGCTTCCAATGCCCTGGTAGGGTTTCCCGTAGTGGTATTAATCACCAAAACAGAGGATAATCGATCGCCAAAACTAGCGGGAAATGCACCGGCATAGAAATCCATATCACGAATAATATTCGGGTTGAATAAACTACCCACCCCATTAGCCTGATAGGGGCTATAAATTTCAATGTCATCCAGCACGAATAGGTTTTGATTAGCTTCACCCCCACGTACGATTAGCTGCGATGAATAATCACTGGTTGAAGTGACACTTGGTATCACTTTCAACAAGTTAAACACATTACCTTGACCGCCAGCCAAACTTTGTACTTGTGTTGAACTTATGCGTTGAACCGAAGTTTGAGTAGAGGTAGAATCTTGAAAACGACTGGCTTGAACTTGAATTTCACCAATACTAAGCACTTCAGGGTCCATAAAGATTCGCAGTCGTTGCCCAACATCATCTGGCACTTGAACCGTGAGGCGATATTCCTCAAATCCAATATATCGCGCTACTAATTCGTAGGTGCCTGGCATAATACGATTTAAGGTAAAACGCCCATTTGGATCTGTTACACCTGCCGATGCCCTCGTATCATCAGATGTGAATAATTCTATGGTAACCCCTATTAATGGACTGTTATCCTCTTTGGATTGAACAGTCCCTTCCACATTTATTGCTGTATTGCTTTGCGCATAGCTAGCCTTGATACCAACAAAGAGTATAAATAGCGTGAGTAATGATCGTATGTTCATGAAGTAGAAATCGGAGTAATCAGTTATGAGCACTTTTTTTCAAAGTAGAAAAACAAATGCTCTATTCCACATGCTTAATAAGATTTAACGAAGTGTTCGTGTTTAAAGCCCCGAAATATGAGATGCTTAATCTTTTTGATTTGCGGACTTAAATCGAGTGGCCTCTGAATAGTTCTGATGTTTGGTCTTTCTTCCAGAGACCCGTTCTCTCCACATCTTAAATGAACTGGATTTCATTTCGGAGCGCATGATCTTACGGACTTGTGCTTCTTTTATTCCGAACTGCTCATAAATAGCTTCAAACGGTGTTCGATCCTCCCACGCCATCTCCACAATTCGATCGCGTTCCGACTGGGTAAATACCTTTTTATTCAAAATGAGTTGGTTTATAATCAATGTACATGACGTTAACTCGTTTAGTCAGTGAGACTCCATTAGTCTTCCATGTATACATTAGTTGATCATATTTTGTTCCAGGAATGCCAGAACCAACAAAAAAAGCCCCCTATGGCATGTAGGAGGCTTTTTAAATAGATAGGAAATACATGATGAATGCATTTCAAAAATGTGGGCCCAGAGGGACTTGAACCCCCGACCAATCGATTATGAGTCGACTGCTCTAACCAACTGAGCTATGGGCCCGTCATTAATAGGGCACAAAAATACGAAGCTAAACAACTAGAAAAAAATAATTGTTACCCAATCATATTTTTTTGAGCGACTCTCGGAATCAGGTAGAGCAAGCCCTGATGATTGAGGTACCCTTGATCTCCCGAATTATAAAAACCTTCGACACTTGCTGTCGAAGAGCGTATATAAATAGCACTAGGATCCTGCTCAACCCCCTCACACCTTATATCCACCCCTTCTATGGGTATTCCTTGGCATTGGGATTCACCAGGTGATAACGATTGTTTACTCCATCGTTTATGAACACTAATTAATCCGCCGGCTTCGGTTTGCCCATACCCCTGATAGGTCCAGTGGCAATGATTCGAGAGCAATGCATAATCCTCCTCCAACATAGGTTGACCACCATAGACCACTCGATCCACCTCCCATGCTTGGCCGTACAATTTACTAAGCGCCGAAGGCACCGTACATAAGTAGCTAGGGTTATAGGATTGAATGTTGGCTAACCATTTCTTTTCCTCACCAGACCGAGTGATTAGAAACTCATATTCTGCCTGCGCCTCCTCGGCCATAAAGGCCCATGTTAAGCCAGCCACGTGCCAAGGCAAGGCCATTAACAACAATGTATCGGATGCTTTGACTTCAAAAGCATCGGCTGAATATTGGCCATTTTTCACCAGGCGATCCACCCTATTCCAAATACACTTTGGAGTGCTAGTAGTGCCCGAAGAAAATATACCCACCATTGATCGATTCCCGGAAGAATCTTTTTCAGAATCCTTGAGAATCGACGAAAAATAAGCCTCATTCATAATGAGGTCTTTGAGCCCAAGTACTTCCAAAAAATCCCATTGCTGGCTGGGCTTCCAACCAAAAAAATTATTCAGCTTGTCCACTGAAATATCAAAATTATGCACTTGGCGTTGGCTAGGAGGAACATCGAGCGCTAAGATGTTAGTTAGTGTATTCTTAAGTACCCTCTCGGGTAATAACACAACCGGAACTTCCGTAGTCCGAACCAATGCAACAATTTGCTTTGGGGCTAATCGAATATCAATAAAGTTTGGAACCATAGGATGCACTTAGCTAACTTTAGGCCGAATTAAAACGGCCGACTAGATTTCAACTCTTTCTCAATTCTGTAACCATGCTCACAAAACGAATCATTCCTTGCCTCGATATTAAAGATGGGAGAACCGTTAAAGGAATAAATTTTATCGGGTTGAAAGATGCCGGCGACCCCGTAGAGCTTGCCAAACGCTACAGTGAGGAAGGTGCCGATGAGTTGGTGTTTCTGGATATTTCAGCCACCCAAGAAAAAAGAAAAACACTGGTTGAACTCGTACAACGTATAGCAGCGGAAATAAATATTCCATTTACGGTTGGTGGTGGTATTAAAAGTAAAGAAGAGATTGAATCCCTTTTAAAGGCAGGTGCTGATAAGGTTTCGCTAAACAGTAGCATAGTGAAAAATCCCGAGCTTATAAGAGAAGGTGCGCAGGCATTTGGATCACAGGCCATAGTGGCCGCAATTGATGCCAAATATGTGGGCCCACACTGGGAGGTCTTTACTCATGGCGGCACCCAAGCTACAGGATTAGATGCGCTCAAATGGGCGCAGCAATGCCAAGATAAGGGTGCAGGCGAACTACTGGTAACGAGTATGGATAGAGATGGAACTAAGTCAGGCTTTGATCACGACCTCTTACGCTTAATCCATAATCATACTCAAATACCACTAATTGCAAGTGGAGGTGCTGGTACCATTGAACATTGCATAGAAGCTATTGAAAAGGGAAAAGCCGATGCAGTACTCGCCGCTAGTATTTTTCACTTCAGAGAAATTGAAATCCACGATCTTAAGCTTGCCATGAAAAAGGCCGGTATCCCTACTCGTGTTATTTAGTAAATATTGGATTATTTAAGATATTTTTTATTTAACCAATTATTATAAATATCCTAATTTTTTAATGGAAGCGTTTTCTTCTGAAAGCGCTTTTCCACAAATGTATTTGAGATTACTGCAGTTAGATCGATCTGGAGCTGCCGGCCGTAGTTTCATGTTGCCTAATAAACTTAGTTTAAGGGCATTTTTCTTTTAACTCACAGGTTTGACAAACTTATTTTTTTTACGGTATTTATATGTCTAGGTGTAGTTTTTAAGGTCAGGAATTGCTAGCTACCTCACCTATCAAAACGATAGATTTTCATTTAATTAACAACTTATTGTATGGAAAAACCCGCATTCACTTATACTGGACCAGAACACTCAGCGTGTGGGGTTGGCTTTATTGTAAGCCGTAAAGATGTGTACTCACACGATCATCTAAAACAAGGACTGCATGCACTCAGATGCGTTGAACACAGAGGAGCATGTGCAGCGGATGGATTAACGGGCGATGGTGCGGGTATTATGACGGATATTCCATTCGATATGCTGGGTTATGAAAAAGATACCGTAGCAGTAGCATTTCTTTTCCTCACTAGAACGAGAACCCGACGATTAAAAGCACTAAAGATCTTCGAACAGACCTTTGCATCCTTTGGTTTGGATGTATTGGAATATCGAGATGTGCCCGTGAACCCAGAGAACTTAGGCGAAAGCGCTCTTGAAAGTGTACCCGTTATGGTTCAGGCATTCATCAAGCGACCTGAACGTGCCAAATCGATGCTCTCTTTCGATAAACGATTGTATACAGCAAAACAACTCACCAAAAACAAACTCTTCGAATCAGAACTCGAAGACTCCCTTTTCTTCACTTCACTCTCAGCTAAAACAATTGTTTATAAAGCATTAACACAATCAAAAGCACTGGACGATTTCTATTTGGACCTCAAAAACCCAGCCTATGAAACTCGTTTTTGCCTATTCCATCGGCGTTTTAGCACCAATACTACTACCTCTTGGGACAAAGCTCAACCGTTTCGACTGATTGGTCACAATGGTGAAATCAACACCATCGCGGGTAATCGATCTTGGGCTAAATCTCGCGAAAAAATGATTGGTGCCGAACGCAATGAGATTCTAACTCGGGATGGCATTAGTGACTCGGGTAGTCTCAATGAAATGGTTGAGGCTCTTCGATACCGAAGCAGTATCCCAAATGTTGAGGATATCCTAGCCATCTGTATGCCTCCAGCAAATCATGAAAACAATTTCTACAAGTTTTGGAGTCGTGCCATGGAACCATGGGATGGCCCTGCCCTAATCACCTACGCTAACGGATATACCATAGGAGCTCGACTCGACCGAAATGGTTTCCGCCCCTGCCGCTGGGCACGCACCGAAGATCATTTCTACCTGTCTTCCGAAGCAGGCACCTTTGATATAGCTCCCGAAACCATAGATGCCAAAGGTACCCTATTTGCGGGCAGAGGAGTAACCGTAGATTTATCTAATGGGCATGTACTATTCAGAGATCCTTCTCATTCAAGAGATAATTATGACGCTCCCTTCGACCCAAGAGTAGAAAAAATTCCAAATAAAATTGAGGACATCAAAGAACGCTTCGACGATAAAAAAGGTGTTTTTAGCTTTACGGATGACGACCTAAGCAAGGTAATTTACCCAATGGCCGAAAGCGGTAAAGAGCCCATTGGATCTATGGGAGATACCGCTCGACTAGCCGTTTTATCCACAGAAGTCCGGTCATTTTTCGACTTCTTCTATCAACATTTTTCTCAGGTTACCAATCCACCTTTGGATTATATTCGAGAGCAAGTGGTAACAGATCTCAAGGTATATCTAGGTAAAAAACCCAATATATTTGAGCCAAAAGAGCTTATCCCCCCTGCACCCGCCTATGAATTGGATAGTCCTTTTCTAAGCCTTGCGCAGATGGAGTTTATTTATTCCTGCATCGACAATGCCACCGAAATGGATCGGGTAATCCCTTACGTGATTGACACTACCTTCGATATAAACCATGGGACCGTTGGGTTTAAATCAAAATTAAATAAAATTGGGGAAGAAGCCGTCAAGGCTGTATTAAATAAGCATGCCATTTTAATCTTAAGCGATCGAAAGGCTTCAAAAGCTAGAGTTGCACTCCCTAGTTTACTTGCCTTACGTAGAGTTGTAAATGCACTCAATGACGAAGGGCTCAAATTAAATGCTGCTGTTGTGGTGGATACGGGAGAAGTAAAAAGTACCCATCAAGCCTCTTGCCTCATAGGCTTTGGCGCTCAAGCCGTATGTCCTTATGTTGCATTGGATGCGGTCCGCAATGATGAACATCGTTCTTTGAAAGGCTTAGATGCGGATGTAAAAGAAAAGAACTACCTGAAAGCACTGAACAACGGGTTGCTTAAAATTATGGCGAAATCTGGAATTTCAGTTGTAAGGTCGTATCAGAGCGCCAAACTCTACTCGGCATTAGGTCTAGGTAAAGGAGTTATTGAAGAGTATTTCCCAGGTATCCAAAGCCCTATAGGGGGTCTAGAAATTGACCAAATTGCAAACAAAATTCTGGAAACAGCTGAAGCCTTTGCCTCTGATGAAGAAAGTTACTCCCCCATTAAAAATTTCCAATACAAGGAACATGCCCGTGGCACGGTTGGAGAAAAGCACTCCATGACCAACACCCGGTCTAAAGTGATTCATGACTTGGTTCAAAATCATGACTTAGACTTAACCGATATGGCGCTCTGGGATGAGTATCTAAAGTTAGGCTTAGAAGATGAACCTGTGGCCATTCGCCATCTGTTCAACCCGAAAAAATCAGAGTCTCCAATCGAACTCAGTCAGGTTAAAGGGGTGGATCATATTTTGCCCACCTTTGGGTCTGGTGCGATGTCATTTGGGGCCATTAGCGCCGAATCTCAGCGAGATATTTTCTTAGCCATGAAGGAAATTGGAGGACGGTGTAACAGTGGTGAGGGAGGTGAGAATCCCTATTATTTTAAGGAGGGCATTGGAGCTACGATTAAGCAGATAGCTTCTGGGCGTTTTGGAGTGACCGCTGAGTACCTAGTATCCGGAGAAGAAATTCAAATTAAGGTATGCCAAGGAGCCAAGCCTGGTGAGGGCGGGCAGTTGATGGGCATTAAAGTGGATGCAGATATTGCCAAAGCACGCTATGCAAACCCTGGTTTTGATTTAATTTCCCCCCCACCGCTTCATGATATTTACAGCATTGAGGATTTAAAGCAGCTTATAAATGACCTTAAACAAGTGCATCCCAATGGTAAAGTAAGTGTAAAACTGGTTTCAGGAGTCAACATTGGTACGATTGCAGTAGGTGTTGCTAAAGCTGGCGCCGATTCTATTCAAGTATCGGGCGGTGAAGGTGGAACAGGAGCGGCTTCGCTATCTTCTATGAAGCATGCGGGATTGCCTTGGGAAATTGGGCTTCTCGAGGTTCATCAAGCACTGGTTGAAAATAATCTACGCGACCGCATTATATTGCGAACCGATGGTGGACTTTCATCTGGTAAAGATATCGTTCTTGCCTCTATCCTTGGCGCGGAAGAATTCGATTTTGGAAAATTGTTATTGATTGCTGAAGGATGTGTAATGGCCCGCATTTGTGAAAAAAATACCTGCCCAAGAGGCATCGCGACCCATGATCCAAAATTCAAAGCCAAGTACCAAGGCAACAAAGATCATATCGTTAAAATGCTCACCTACCTTGCCGAAGATGTTCGTAGAACTCTAGCAAGTATGGGTAAAGAAAGCCTTCAGGAGATATGCGGAGATACTGATTTACTTACCATTAATGGTAGTCATTTGGATCGAATAAATGCGTTAAATCTAGACTTAAGCTTCTTTTTACAAGCACCTGCTTATGTGAAAAAGAAACAGCTTCCAAGTATGGGAGAACCTATTAGCGTGCTAAATCAACAGTTAGTCACTGATCTATCCCCTGCTATTGATGCCAATAAAGATGTTGAAAAAGAGTATACCATCATTAACACCGATCGCTCGGCATTGGCTACACTATTCGGGCATTTAGCAACAAGAGTAAGCCAAGACCGG
>Ga0181589_10002149_pt1 | contig 15492 bp, 9 predicted proteins | sample 071ome_25_FD_132444 | JGI IMG/M metagenome (GOLD analysis project Ga0181589, IMG submission 132444) | Coastal salt marsh microbial communities from the Groves Creek Marsh, Skidaway Island, Georgia - 071410BT metaG (megahit assembly) | ecosystem: Environmental > Aquatic > Marine > Intertidal zone...
CCGTGCGCTCTCGACGCGCGAGAAACGAACGCGAGCGCGAATACGAACGTTTCGCCGACGGACGACCGTCGCCGTGTGCCGCGGACGCGCGCGCGGTCGCCGTCGCCGAAAACGGGACAACGACTCTGCGGATTCTGCTCGTCGTCGACTCGGAAACAGCTCTGGCAGTCATTGAGTCATGACTCGTCGTGTGTGGGTCAATCCTTAGGTTATGATTGGGCGAGGGTTTTCGCGCCGCATCGTGATTGGGTCGAGGACCATTTCAAAAAGTGACGCGAGGGACGAGCGCGCGGCGGCGATTCGAGCCGGAATGGAAAGCGTTGCTTACATGCATCGGTCGATGTCTCCGACGATGTGTGTGCGTGTACCGTCTACCAGTCGCGGAGGATGGTGAAATCGGCGTCGTCGAGGACGTCGAGGACGCCGTCGCCGACGACGGCGTCGAGGCCGAGGGCGCGGAGGTGGTCGGCGCCGCGCGCGCGGAGCTCCGCGGTGTACGGGACGTAGGGAAGGCGGAAGACGGGCTTGGCGACGCCGAGCATGGCGCATGCGGTGTTGATGCCCGTGGGGTTGGGTTCGGCGAAGAGCCAGCCCATGAGCGGGGCGAGTCTGTCGCGGAGCTCGGGGTTGGGGCCGTCGAAGAGCATCTCGCGCATGAGCTCGGGGACGAGGTTGGAGGTGACGCTGATGACACCCACCGCCCCGGCTTCGTATCGCGCTTCGTGGCATTCATCATCGTTACCCGTCCAGCACGTCACGCCGTTATCGGTGTACTGCTTAATTCTAGCGTTCCCTTCGCACTCCTTGACGCCGGCGAAATTTTCGTGCTTGGCGAGCGCGAACATCGTCTCCGGCGTGATATCTTGACTCGTTCTCGCCGGTACGTTGTACACGATCGCCGGTCCGAGATCCATCACCGCTTCAAAGTGTTCCAACAACCCTCTCGTCGACGTCTTTCCGTAATACGGATTTATTTGCAAACTCGCGTCCATGCCCACCGCGAATCCCTGTTGCGTCGCGTGCACCGCCTCTCGCGTCGAGTTACTCCCCGTGTTCCCGATCACCATCACCCTCGATCCATACTTTTGCGCCGTATGCGCGATTAACATTATATGTTCATCCCACGACATCAACTGTCCCTCTCCCGTGGTTCCACCGACGATGAGTCCCTCGACCCCTCCCGCGATCTGCGCCTCCACCAAGGCGTCGTACGCGTACAGGTCCACCTTGCCGCTCTCCAGGTACGGCGTCTTCACCGCCGTGATCAACCGCTTCGATCGCAACGCGTCCACGTCACACCCTCGCAACGGACACCGCCAATCCCCGGCGTCGCTCACCCCACGCGCGATGGGCGCGCGTCGCGGCGCGGCGCGAGACGCGGCGCGCGCAAACCCATCCGCGGTAGCGCGCGCGCGCGTCGTCGCCGTCGGCGGCATCGATCGACGCGCGACGGACACGGACACGGACGACATCGCCATGGTCACCGCGTGCGCGCGTGCGTGCGTCGCGGCGCGAGAGTCTACGCGCGCGGGCGTGTGACGGACGAGGACGATGGACGCCGATGGGTGAACGGACGGTTGGGCAAGACCTAGGGCGAGCGAAGGCGAGACGTCGAGACTTTGTCGAGACGCGGTCGATAACGCGCGACGGTGTGTGTGGTGCGTCGCGTGGTGATGTACAATTAAAGCGTGATGGTATCCAACGTCACGTGTCGGTGAAGAGGGCGCGAGGGGTGACGGCCCAACGCTCGCGAAGGACGGAGAGGGGACGCGCGCGCGTCGACGCGTCGAGGGACGCCGCCGTCGACGCGTCGACGCGACGCGATTGATGGCGTAAGGGCGCGGTCGGTGTCTTCGGACGACGGGTGGGGACGGCGTCGGGTGGTGTGTGGAGGTGGTGGTCGGGGATGGTGGAGACGGTGGCGGTGGGAGAGAGCGGTTCAGCGTTTTCGTCGTCTTCGCTCCAGAGGCGCGCCTCGTCGAGGAGAGAGGACGCGTCGGCGTCGATGTCGGCGTCGGCGTCAGGAGATCGACGCGCGCGACGGAGAAGATCGTTGATGTAATCTCTCGACGGTGGCGGCGTGGACGCGGCGGCCAATGGACTCGAGCGTTCGGATCGAAACGACGTCGCCGGGGACGGGTGTAAATCAAACGGTCCCGCGGGCGAGACGTCGGCTTTGTCAAACAGCGTCTCCAAGGCGTGGTCCATCTGACGCGCGGCCGGTGTGGTGACGGTGTCGTCGCGCACGTCGGCATCGTGTCGGCGCACGGGAGAGATCGGCGCCGTGAACTCGTCGTCTCGAAGCAACATGCGTGAGGCGCTGCTCGATAAGACGCACGAAGACAGCGTCGTCTCGGGCGCGCGCGCCGTGTGAATAACGCGCGGAAAACTCGCCGACGGACTCGGCGTGCGCACGTAACTCGTTGACGGCGTGGCTAACTCTTCGGCGCGTTTCATCGTGAGCGCGCGCTCGAGCTTGTCGCATAAATCTCTCTTCGCCCGCTCCGCCGCTTCCAGTTTGAGCGTCAAGACTTCATTCTTCGCCTCGAGCTCGGCGACGCGCGCGATGAGTTCGTCGTGCTTGGCCACGTTTGAGCCGGTGGCGAGCGCCTTGAGCAATGTCGCGTCGGCGTCGAACCGTTCGGTGACCGACGATGCGGACGGTGACGGCGTCGCGCGCATTCGCAATTCGTTTCTCGCGAGCACGCGTGCGACGCGCGATTCCAGGCACGGCAACGCCAAAAACTGTTCAGCGCTCAATCGTCGCGACGGATCCTTCTCCAAAAGCGCCATCACGACATCGTTGTAATCACCACTGAACTCATCGCACAACTGTCGAGGCTCGACGTCGACGATATTCGAACGTAAGCGCTCCCTATCCATGGCGTCGAACGGCGGCGCTCCGTCCGCCAAACACATCATCAGACATCCGAGCGCCCACATGTCTCCCTTCGTCCCGTACGCCTGTCCCTTGATCACCTCGGGCGGATTATACAATGGCGTTCCGACGTCGGCGCCCGCCCGCGCGCGTCTCGTCGCTCGCGCCGAACCGAAATCACCGACGACGACGACGTTGTCCTCGTCCACGAAGACGTTTTCCGGTTTCAAATCTCCGTGCACGATTCGATTCGCGTGCACGTGTCGCAGAGCCATCCCCACCTGAATCGCGTAATCGAAACACACGTCCAGAGACAACGCGCGCCAATTCGCTCGAACGACGCGAGCGATATCGCACCCGCCGTGTCGCATCGCTATGAAAGCCGCGCCGACGTCTCGATTCACCCAAAACTCAACCAACGTCGCCACGTTTGCGTGTTCATCGCCCAGACGCGCCAACATCGTCGCCTCCTCGCGCGCGCGACGCAACGTCGCCGGTTTCATCGACCCGCGTCTTCTGCTCGCATCGCTCGCGTCGCCGTCCTCGCTCACGTCGTCGTCGTCGTCGTCATCGAGCGGCACGCATTTCACCGCACACAGCGTACCACACGCGCGTCGTCGCGCCTCGTACACCGCACCGTGCCTCCCACGCGCGAGCGCTCTGACATCGTCGTACCCTTTACGCCGAAGCGCGTCGATCGGGCGCATGACCGCGCGACGTCCGTCCGTCCGGCGCGGCGCGCGTGTGCCGTTCGACGATTTCCATGATGAATTCAAACTTGGCGCCAAAAGAAGAAAGAAAACACACGTGTCACTGTTTTCCCATACAAAAATCACCATCGACGGGTCAGGACTCGAGCGTACGTGGGGGTCGACCCTCGCCGTCTCGGAGGACGTCGCCCGCGCGTCCGCAGAGGTGGACGACGTCGGTCGTCGACGGTCGACGACGCGCGCGCGGTAGACGCGAGCGAGCGTGGACGTCTCGCGCGTCGGTGTCGCGAGGACGCGCGATCGAGCGCGGTCGACGAGGGGCGCGAGAGAGAGAGAGAGGTGGACGCGTGTCGCGGCATCGTGCGATCGCGGCGCGCGCGATGACGCCCGAGGATGCGCGTCAACAGCGCGATCGCGCCAAGCGGGCGCTCGATGCGATGCGGTCGAGATCGAGTGATTCTCCGCTCGCGCGCTCGGGGTCGTTTTCGAACGGGGAGCGCTCGGACGTGTGCTTTGATTGGTCGCGGGGATCGTGCGCTCGAGGCGAGAGTTGCCGGTTCTCGCACGAGGGCGCGGCGGGGGCGAATCCGCAGGCTGGGGGTGGTAGAGTTGGGTCGCCGCATCGCGCGGCGGCTGGTGTGTGTTTCGATTACGCGAAAGGGACGTGTAAGAGGGGGGATATGTGTCGATTTTCGCACGACGTGGCGGCGGTGGCGGCGTTTACGAAGATCGCGTCGACGAGCGGGTCGCCGACCGGATCGCCGACGAATGGGGGTGTGGGGGGACCGCGGGTTGGAACGCTGAACATTCCGAAGCCTTTACCTCTGGCGGGAGCGCTGAGCGCGGCTGCGAAACCGGTGCCGAAGCAAGAGCCGGCTCCCTCGCCGGCGCCGATCTCGCAGCGAAGCGGGGCGGTGGACTACGCGTCGGCGGCCAAGGCTGGCGTCACGGCGGCGGGTGAGGGATCGTTCGCGGCGGCGTTAGTCGGTAAGGCGGTGCAAGTGGAACCGGTGGTGACGGCGCCGTTGCCGCCGACGCCGATGCCTCCGACGGCTGAGAAACCGCCCGCGCTGACGGCGAGCGGGGCGTCGGTGCCGGCGCCGAGGTTCGCGGCGACGACGACGACGAACGTGGCGGCGCCCCCGCCGCCTTTGCCGCCTGGAGGTAAGGTTTCACGTGCTAACGTGACGCGTCCATCGTTTCAGTTCGGTACCGGGTCTTCCATGCCTCTGAACGATCAATCGAACGACGCGGCGAACGGGGCGAATGGGATAAGTTTCAGTAACAAGGCTCAGGCGGCGCCCAAGCCTCGATACCCGAAGCCAGAGTTTGCGTTCGGCGCGGGCGCGGTGAACGGGCACGGTGAGGGCGTGGTCGCGCCGGCCATGGCCGAGGGGTTCGTGCCGCCGATGCCCGCTGGTCCGCCGCCGGTGCCCGCTGGTCCGCCGCCGGTGCCCGCTGGTCCGCCGCCGCAGGCGAACCAGCGGCAACCCACGACGACGCCCGGCTTTGATTTTGCGCAGCCCGGTTTCGGCATCGCGGCGCCGCAAGAGAAGACGACGACGCATCAAGGGAATGTTTGGGGCGGTAATCCGCACTCGAACAACGGTAGCTTGGCTGCAGCGGACGGGAGCTCGCAGCTCGGGACGGACTGGGACGTGAGCGGCATGGGCATGGAAAGCCTCGCCGCGGACTTTAGCACAGTTGGAAATTACGACGCGCTCGGTGGTGGGTCGTTCGCCTCAGGCTTAGGTTATTCGCTCTTCGCTCCGACCGCGATGTCGCAACAAAACGCGGCTCAGGGTCAAAGCATGTGGGGCGACGCTCACGGATCCGCCTTTGGAGGATACGGGGGCTTTTAAGCCTCGAGAAGACGACGACACGCCGACGCATGACGGATAAGGTATTGCGGGTATGGTATCGCCGGCGCCGGCGAAGTGATGTTATAATGGAACCCATGCTTATATAATTGATTCGCATCGCGCGCCGTCTCTTCGGCGCCGACGTCTCCCTCGTAAAACGAGACTCGAAAAGAAAGATGCCCGACGGCACCGCGCGCGCCACACATCCTTGCGCGTCGGTCGCGCGCGCGCAACCGGTGGCGATGCGCGCGATGACGCCATCATCGACGTCTGTGCGGGCGCGCGTCGCGTCGGCGTCGCCCGGCGCGCGCGTGTCGGCGCCGCCGCCCGAGGCGCGCGCGCGCGCGTCGGCACCGCGTCGACTCGGCGTCGTCGCGCGCGCGGAGGAGGCCGAGGGCGCGAAACGGAGCGGACGCGCGTCGGCCGCGCCGGCGTCGAGACGCGTGGCGCGGCGAGCGCCGAAGACGGCGGATGGGGGGATATCGCCGGAGTCGACGGCGACAGCGTCGGCGGCGCCCAAGGCGCCCAAGGCGCGTCGGGTGCGAAAACTCACGCAACAGGTGAAAAACGACGCGAAGACGCGACAAGTGATCAGTGTCGATCGTCGCGAGCGCGAAGCGGCGGCGTTGGAGAGTTTTGTGGAGAAGAAGGCCAAGGCGCTTCGAGGCGGCGACGGGACGAACCGAGCGAACGGCGACGCGACGCAAGAGCAGGAGTTATCTTCGGCGTTGCGCGACTCGGGCGCGGTGAATGAGCGCGGAGAATCGGCGGGCGATCGTTTGCGCAGATTATTCGCGGAGCGACGCGCGAGGGGTATGGGGATGGTTCGTGACAAATTCAACGACGGCGGCGCGGCGGCGGCTATGCACTCGTTCCGCGGAGGCGCCGAGACGGATGGTCAGGTGGATGATCTGTTGGACGAAGCGGCTTCGGTGGAGGAGAAGAATAGACGCGCGAGGGATGGGTACATGGATGAGACGCTCGGTTCGAACAACTCCATCGATCCGTTCAAACTCGTTGCCGGGGAGTACGTGGTCCACCGCAAGTATGGCATTGGCCAATTTCTGGGAATGAAGGTATTGAACGTCGAGAGCGCGAACGGGGACATGGAGAGCAAACCGTTTTTGTTCCTCAAATACAAAGACACGACGGCGAAGATTAGCCCAGACGCTTCTCGACGCTTGCTGTACCGCTATTGCTCGCCGGGTGGATTGGTCAAGCCGCCGAAGCTCAACAAACTCAACGACAAGACGACTTGGGACTCGAGAGAAAAGAAGACTGAGGCGACGATCCGTCGATTGGTCGTGAATCAAATGGTTGTCTATTTGCAGCGATTACAGTGCATTAGAGATCCATACCCGTCGCCGGATGCTGCGTTGATGAAACGTTTCGACGACGCGTTTCCGTATACGTTGACGCCGGATCAGTGCAGCGCCATCAGCGAAATCACGGAGGATTTGCAACAGGATTCTCCGATGGATCGCTTAGTTATCGGCGACGTAGGCTTCGGGAAGACAGAGGTAGCCATGCGCGCGATGTTTCACGTCGCCAGCACGGGCGGTGGCGTGTTCATGATGGCGCCGACGACGGTGTTAGCCAAGCAACACGCCGCGAACCTCGCGGCGCGTTTCCGCCCTCTCGGGATCAACGTCGAGCTCATCACGAGACACATCGTCGGCAAAAACCAACAGAGGGTGTTCGACGAGTTTAGAGACGGCAAAGTACACATCATCGTCGGCACACACAAGCTCGTCAACTTGGAGGAAGAGTATTACAACAAGCTCAAGTTGCTCGTCATCGACGAAGAGCAGCGATTCGGCGTCAAGCACAAGGACCAAATCAGCGCTCTCAAGGCTGCGGTCGATGTTCTCACGCTCTCTGCGACGCCGATTCCACGTACTTTACACATGGCCATGGCTGGATTCCGGGACGCATCGCTCGTGCAGACTCCCCCTCCGGAGAGACGTCCGATCAACACGATTCTCGCTCCGCAAAACGACGCCGACATCAAAAGGGCGGTGCAATTCGAGCTCGATAGAAAGGGTCAAATTTACTACATCGTGCCGAGAATCAACATGATGCGCGAGGCGACTGAGCGTTTGATGCGATTGTTCCCCAATCTGGAGATCATGTCGGTGCACGGGCAGATGGATGGCGAAACCATCGACGCCGCGATGGAGCAGTTTTCGAGCGGTTTGGCCGACGTTCTCGTCGCCACGACGATTGTCGAATCTGGTTTGGACATTCCGAACTGTAACACGATCATCATCGAAAACGTGCAATTCTTTGGTTTGGCTTCTCTGTACCAGCTTCGCGGTCGCGTTGGTCGAGCGGATCGTCAGGCGTTCGCGTACATGTTTTACTCGTCCGAGGAAGCCGAGCTCACGCAAAACGCGCAAGAGCGATTAGCCGCTCTCGAAGAGTGCTGCGGTCTCGGCGAAGGTTTCAGATTGTCAGAACGCGATATGTCCATTCGCGGCGTCGGTACGATGTTCGGCGATAAACAGAGCGGTGACGTCGACAGCGTGGGCGCGGATCTGTACCTCGAACTTCTGTACAAGCAATTACAGCGCATCGACAATTTGCGCATCAAGGGCGTCGCGGCTGACGACGTGCGCATCGGCACCGCCGGGTACGAGTTCGGCATCACACCCTTCTACATCGCCACGACGGACGCGAGCGATGAAGTCAAGTCGACCATCGACTCGCTCACGTCCCACGACGATATTCACACGACGTTACAGTTGATGCGAACGTGTTTCGGCGAGCCGGATGAATTTAGTCTGTCGTGTCTCTTCGCTAGAGAGATGCGTATACTCGCCGGCGAACTGGGAATCGGCGGTATTTTACTCGATAACCCGACCGCCCCCGTCATCGATCTAGTCACTGACGCGTCCATCATGGTCAAGGAACTTTTGGTCGAAGGAATCAGCGACTCGCACGACGTGGAAATTACCGAAAGCGGTATTCGTCTCAAGACGATGACAGACATGACGATGCACGGTAAGGTCATGTTCACGGTGGAGATCCTCAGGCAAATCACCAGGAGTATTCCTACATTTGTCAAATACTTGTAGTCATTTGTTATCACAAGCGTTGCCATTGTTACAGAGTCGTTCGTTCGTTCAGGTGTCGTTTCATCATTTTTTATTCGCCGATCGCAACCGTCTCGGCCGTAAGACGTCGCGCGGCGGAGCGGCGGAGAGTTTCCGTCTCTTTGCGTTCTTCGGCGTCGCGAGCGCATAACTTCCTTCGCGTTTCGTTTCCTCGATTCGTTTGGTCTTTTTGAGACGCTCGAACGCGTCATCGATCGCTTTAAATGGATAGTGTCTCAACGTTTTCGAACACGCCACCGAATCGATGAACGTCTTCGCGTTTTGTTTACCGATCCACTCGAGCACGCTCGCCGTGACCTCTTCTTCGCTGAATTCATTCACTGGCGCTGGTTTTTGTTGTGATAACTGTACGCGAGCGTCGACGTCGACGTGAACACCGTCGTACGGCGTCAACACGGGTTCGTCGAGGAGAGACGACGTCTGCGACGATCCGAGATTGCTCTTGGCGCCGCTGTCGTTGTCTTGCGCGGGATCCAGGATCGATCGCACGCGCAACGATAACCCGTGATGCTCCGTCTCCACCTTCCCGACGCTCATGCTGAAAGGGTTTTTCGTCCACGATGCCTCTCGATTCGCATTGCCGGCTTCAAAGAACGGAGGCTCGTAATCCGCCGGTGTGCCTTGCACGTACGTCAATCGCAACGAAAACGTGCACCCGTCGGGAACTTCCTCCAACGTCTTCACGAGCGATAACAGACAGCGCGTCATCGATATCGCCGCGCGTTTAATGTAATCGACGTCGTACAGACGCTCGAAACGCGTCGTCTTCCCCGTGCCGTCCGTCAAACCGACGCTCACGTCCGGTTGGCCGATCGTTTCGCGTCTGACGTCGTCCAACGTCACCTCCCCTCGACTTCCGTATCGCACGTTAAATTTATACTCCTCCACCGTCTCCGCGTCGTCACACACATCTCCGTTCGTTCGTTCCTCGCCGTGTCCACCTCTGGACTCGCGCGATCTCGTCAACGCGAACGCCACCGATCGCAAATATCCTCGCTCCAACGCGTCCGTCACACCGTGTTCCAACATGTCCAAGATCCGTTTCGCCCGCTTACACGCCGGCATCAATCGGTGCATGGAGACGTTCATGTTTCTGCACTCCTTGAAGTGCGTGTCCGCGTCGAATATTCCTACGTCACTCGTCGTCGTCAGTCGTCGGACGTCATCACCTATCGCGTTTTGACGATTACACTCGAGACGACGCATCCACCGCGCGATTCATTCATGCACGCATCGTCGTCGTCCCACCTCGACAATACGTCACCGTGTACAGCGCCACGCGAAGCATGTTCGCCACCATCGCCGTCGACCGTTCCCTCGTCAATCGCGTCGTCGCGCACGCCGTCGCCATCGCGCCGTCCGTCCGTCGTCCTCTCCAGTTCCGAGACGAAACGTCAATCGCGCCGATCGATTTTCCACGCGTCCGACCACGTGACACTCAAAAAGTTTAGTGCCGGTATGCGTATACAGAGTGACGACGCGCAGTGGGTTTTATGTACATACTGTGACCTACCGCAAGTCGATGTATGACGCGCGCGGAAAAGGGCCAGACACCCGGGAGCGGCGGCGAATGCCGACGCGGTCGCGGATGCGCTCGTCGACGCGTCGCACCGAGCGACGCCCGCGCGCGCCGCATCGTTCGTGAACGTCGCGAACGAACGCGACACGACACGATCGTCGTATCCCTCGCTCGGCGGTGCATGCTCGCGAGAGCGCTCGCGGGACACGCGAGAGGGGTCGTTCGAAGGGCGTGCGCGTCGGGCGCGCGCGAGGGAGGGTGGACTCGGCGACGAGCGTTCGCGACGACCGCCATGAGCGGACGATTCGCCGATGTTCCGGAGGCGCCGAAGGATCCGATTTTGGGCATCTCTGAGATGTTCGTGGCGGATTCGCATCCGGAGAAGATGAATCTCGGCGTGGTGCGTGTCGAAACGTTTCGCAGACGAGGACGCGGTGGGGCGCGCGGGACGGGACGACGGGACGACGCGAGGGTGACGCGCGGTGTGTCACCGTAAAGGGCCTGTATGCGCGACGAGAGAAAATGATCGACTGACTGACTGATTCGTGTGCGCGCAGGGGGCGTATCGGGATGATAACGGCAAGCCGTTGGTGCTCGACTGCGTGCGCGAGGCGGAAAAGCGCATCGCCGGGAGCCACAACATGGAATACCTTCCGACGAACGGTTTGAAGGATTTCGTGCAGCACTCGCTTCGATTGGCGTTCGGTGAGGATTCTAAGCACGTCGCCGATGGTACCATCGCGTCGGTGCAATCTCTCTCCGGTACGGGTTCGTGTCGTCTCATGGCGGAGTTTCAACGCCGTTTCATGCCCGGTTGCACGGTGTACATCACCGTGCCGACGTGGAGCAACCACCACAACATTTGGCGGGACGCGGGATGCGAGCAGGACACGTTTCGATACTACAAAGAATCCACTCGCGGTCTCGATTTCGAAGGGATGATGGAGGACATCGAAAAGGCGCCGAACGGGAGCATGTTTTTGTTGCACGCGTGCGCGCACAACCCCACCGGCGTCGACCCGACGGCGGAGCAGTGGAAGGAAATCTCCAAGCTCATGAAGTCCAAGGGACACTTTGCGTTCTTCGACATGGCGTACCAAGGATTTGCGTCCGGTGACTGCGAGTACGACGCGCAGGCGATTCGAATTTTTGTCGAGGACGGGCACAAGGTGGCCGTCGCGCAATCCTTCGCCAAAAACATGGGCTTGTACGGGCAACGCATCGGCGCGGTGAGCATCATGTGCGAAGACAAGGAGGAGGCGGTTCGCGTGGAATCGCAACTCAAAGTGATCGCGCGTGCTATGTATTCCAACCCGCCCCTTCACGGCGCGCTTATCGCGTCCACCATTCTCGCCGACCCCGCGCTTAAAAAGCAGTGGTACGCCGAAGTCAAGGGTATGGCGGATCGCATCATCAGCATGCGAACGCTGTTGAGAAAACACCTCGAAGAGTCCGGTTCGACGCTCTCTTGGAAGCACGTCACCGAACAGATCGGTATGTTTTGCTTCAGCGGTATGACGGGCGAACAAGTGGATAAGTTGCGCACCGAGCATCACATCTACATGACGCGTAACGGCAGAATCTCGATGGCGGGCGTCACGAGCCAAAACGTCGAACGCTTGGCCAAGGCGATCCACGAGGTGACCAAGTGAAAATGACATCTACGACGATTTATGAAATAATGAACGAAAAGAGACAAATGAACGACGATGTATTTCCTATGAACGAGTCGACTCCCGATTACACAAGACTACTTGGACTTCTTAGACTTCGACTTTTTCAAGCTCGAGCCCGACGCCTGTCTCGCGAACGCGGTCCCCTCGAGCCACTGCTCGGAGTCGCTCGCGCTCGCGGAAGCCGTGCCAGAGGCTACAACCTTCGGAATCACGGTCTTCTTCTTCGCCGCGCCCGAGGTCTGCTTCGCCTCACCGATGAACGGCACGAGATGACCCAAACCGAACGACTTCATAACCCCCGCAAACATCAAAAACGCGACGCCGGCCAACGTCAAGTAAATCACGGCGAGTTCGTGATCGAACACAATCTTCGGATCCAACACCGGCACGGTTTGGTTGTAGAATGTGGTCGCGTACGCCACGTCCGCCTCGTCGTAAAAGGCCGTCAACGCCAATTGCAAAGAGTGTCCCGCGAATTGCGGGTCGATGGAAAACTCGTACTCAAACGTCGCCTCCTTTCGCGGTTTGATCACGGCGTTCTCGTACGAGTCCACCGTAAAGTTGGTGACATAAAACTTAAAATTTCCCGGCACGTTCAACGATCCCGCCACGTGCGTCACGTTGACGTCGTCGTTCCCCGTGTTTCGCAACCCGAGCAGCACCTTGACGCGTTCGCCCCCGGGAAACGCGTGATCCTCGTAATCGGGAAACGCGCTCACCGCCTCCACGTCCGGGTTCGCCGCGGGGATATTCGTCAGTAAATCTTTCGCGGATACACTTGCTCCCCGCGCGCCTGCGTCATCGCGCGCGATGCGTCACCGCGTCGTCAGTCTACGCGCAAGATGTCGTCGCGCGATCTCATTCGTCCCATTCACTCGATCGCGTCGCCGTCAAAGTCGCCGCCGCGTCGCGTCGCGTCGCGTCGCGCGCGATGGTCGTCGAGTCGACGCACCCACGGCGGCGAGGAGGCACGCGATCGTCGTCGCCGCGGCGAATCGCATGATGTCGAGACGCGCGAGACGTCGAGGTGTGCGGCGCGTCTGGTCGGGGGATTGCGGATCTTTCAATCGAGCGTTCATCAACCCGACCCGCGAGGCGGTGAACTTTCTGAAGGTTTCAACGCTATTCAACTGTTACATGCTGGGGGTGCGTTCTGAATGGTACTGAGGCGGATGCGGTCGGGGAGCCGATGCTGTTACCATCGGATCGACGACGCGTCGGAGGTCGATAATGTCGTCGCGGGGCCGCGCGCGCGTTTATTCGTCGGCGTCGGCGTCGGCGTCGGCGTCGGTGAAATGGTCACCCTTACGCTCGAATTTTCGGCGAGTGGCGTGGAATTTGTTCTTGATCGCGTTCGGAGATCGACCCGGCATGAGACGCGCGAGAACGGCCCACTGATTGCCGATGACGTCTTGAATTTTGATGAGGTGCTCCTCCTCGAAGGGTTCCCACGCGCGCGTGGTGAGTCCGGGTTGGAGGTAATCTCTCCACCGCGCATAGACTTGCTTTTGAGTCTTTCCCGAGAGTCGCTCGGCGATGACGGCCCATTTCTTCGCGCCGTGTTGCTTGACCAGATCTCTCACCAGTGTGTCCTCGGCATGGGTCCAACTTCGACTCTTCGCTTGCACTTCCTCTTCTTCACGTTTGGCGCTCGAAGACGCCGTCGCCTCGTGCTGGTTGTTGAGACCGATGACGCGCGCGTTGTAGTCGAGACAGATGTACTTCATCTCGTCCGTCAAGGCATTGCCGTGAACGTCGACGAGTGAGTCCATGAGTTCTTCGTCCTCCACCGTGCGCAGATTGCTCCCGCGCGTCGAAAAGGCTTTCATCTTCTTGAAGGCTTCCTCCTCCTTGCTAAGGGCGCCCGCCGACTTCTTCTCCGGTCGAGCCTTTTTCGCAGACGGACCGGCACCGACGGTAGATTTGCGCTTCTTGCTCTTGTCATCGGGACTTCGTGACAAATCGTGATCAATGTTTCTTTGATCCCAGTACGAGCCACCCGACAACATGTTCACCTCGGCCAACGTGGGCGTGCTCAACGCATTAAAGTCGCGCGGCGTGTCCGCCGCGCCGGGCGTTCGTCCGTGTACGATGGTCAACAGGTTCGAGAGTTCGGTGTTGCTGAAGTACGTATTATCCGCAGATCCAGGGGTCTCTCCAGGCTGGGGATACGCGAAGGGCCGCGCCACGGGATGGGGGATATCTTTGGTCAACTGGTCCCGGAAAAACGTCGGCGTGCCGCTATCGATCGAGCCCAGCATCTCTTCATCACCGCCGCTTCGAGGGGTGTTGCCGTCTTCGTCAAAGTTCACACCCCTCCCCACAGCTCTTCCGTAGTTCGCTCGATACCTCGCGCTTCCACCCAGCACGGTCAGCATGCCTCCCTGTCCCGTCTCGTCGGCGCCGACGGGCTCGGGCTCGACCTTCGTCTTGATCGACTTCAACGACGGTTGCCGCACCAACATAGCGGCTCGCATCGCCTCGGCATCATCTGTTGTATCCGTCGCCTGCACCACCGTGCGCTCTGCCCGTTCTCCGCCGGCGTCTTCACGCTCGTCCTCGCCGGCGTCCAGCGTCTTCGCCTCCGCCGCCCGCTTCCCCTCGGACGAGAATCTCGACTTCCCTCGCGCGCTCGTCTTCGCCTCTTTCCCGTTCGCCCTCGCGCGATCCACCGCCCGCGCGCTCGCCCGCGCGTCTCGCCCCCCGTCGCGCCTCTGTCTCGCCCGGTCGCGTCGCGCGTCCCCTCCGCTCGAGAGCAACCCCTTCAATTCGTCGGCATCCTCCCTCGCGAATGTCATCCCGTTCACGTCCACCGTCCCACCGCTCCGCGTCGCGCGTCGTCGTCTCGTGGAAGTCATGTCGACCGTCCACGAGCGTCCACGCGATCGCGCGCGCGGCCACGACTCGTCTCTCTCGCGCGCGGCGCGCGTTCACCCCCCACGACCGATCGACAGTTCGAGCGAGCGATCGAAAGATCCGCGTCCCCTCGACTCGTCTCTCTCGCGCGCGCCGCGTCTCTCGATCCCGTCCGCGCGCGCGAACGCACGATCGGTCGTCGTCGACCTCTCGCGCGCGGTCGTCGTCGCCGTCTCGCGCGCGGCCGTCGTCGGCGTCGTCGATGACCGACCGACCGACCGGTGGGTGTTATTATCTGTGTGCACGACCGGACATGTGGGCTTTTGCATAGTATGGTTCGTTTTAAAGTGATGCGTATGTTCTGAGTGGAGGATAAGGCACGCGCGTGGATTCTACGGGGTGCCATCGTTCACGTGTGTTGTCGTTCGGACATTCGGTGGTGTGTCGTCTCGCCGTCGGCGTCGTCGTCGTCGTCGGCGCGAGGCGGGAGCGCGCGAGGCGGGAGTGCGCGTCGCGTCGTCGTCGCGTCGCGTCGTCGTCTCGCGCCCGAGCGTCGTCGTCTCGCGCTCGAGCGTCGTCTGGCGAGCGTCGTCGAGTCGGGGTTCGAGACGAGGAAAAGATGGCGGACGACGGCGACGTCGGGGCGTCCTCGCGCGAGGGCGCGCGAAGGCGCGCGCGAGGGAGCGGTACGGGTCGGATGAACACGCACGCGTCGAGCGGGAGATTCGCGGCGCGCGCGAGCGCGGCCAAGGCGCGAGAACGGGCGAGCGGGGTGGGTGAAGGTGAGGGCGAGGAGGCGGCGGCGGCGGCGGACGACGACGTCGACGCGGGGACGACGAACGACGGCGCGAAGACGGTGCCGAAACCAAAGGCGA
>Ga0181589_10002151_pt1 | contig 15487 bp, 11 predicted proteins | sample 071ome_25_FD_132444 | JGI IMG/M metagenome (GOLD analysis project Ga0181589, IMG submission 132444) | Coastal salt marsh microbial communities from the Groves Creek Marsh, Skidaway Island, Georgia - 071410BT metaG (megahit assembly) | ecosystem: Environmental > Aquatic > Marine > Intertidal...
ACCAGCAGCTAAAAAGCCCGTAGTGAAAGCTGTACAAGATCCAGCACCACGCAAGAAACCTAAGACCACTACGACAAAAAAAGCAGCTACTAAACCTAGTCCTAATACTGCTAGCAGCAGAAAAGCTGATGCAAAGACTGAAAATGTCGTGATAAAAAAACTCGCTGCTGAAGCTGGTCTAGATGATGATAAAATTCTAGAAGCAAAGTGTTATGAAATTGCCAGCTCACTCGCCGAAGAGTACCCAGAATATACATTAACAGCTATTCGCGTGATGACAGCTGAAAAGTTAGGCGTCACGAGGCAGTTTGTTGAAAACTTGGATATCAAACCTGCCAGATTCAAAAACGGCTGAAAACTCAACAACTTAGATCACCGCACATAATACCGTAATTGCTGTTGTACGGATTTAAATTAGCCAATATAATCTCTGTCACATAATTTAATCTGGAGTTACCATGAACTATGACGTTTCCGCATTAGTTGTTGGCGCAGTTGTTGTAGTCATTGCGTTAGTAATGGCCATCGCATTTTAATCGTATAACTAATAATAATAATGAAATAAAAAAGCCCCGATAAATCGGGGCTTTTTTATTAGTTATATGTTTTGTTACATTTTAAGACTTACTTTCAAACTCTTCTAAGGCTTGTTTAAAGCTTGTGTGTCTGACATCTTTTCCTTCAACAGTAAAGATGACATATTCACAAATATTCTTAGCATGATCACCGATGCGCTCAAGCGCTCTTGCACACCACATAACTTTTAAACCACGTTCTACCGATTCACTATCTTCCGTCATGGTTTTAATAAGTTTACGTGTAATCGAGTCGTATTCTTTATTGATATGTTTATCACGAGCAGCTGTTTCAAATGCACTGGCAACATCCAAACGTGCAAATGCATTAAGTGAGTCACGTAATATCTTTTTCACTTGATCACCTAGTGCATTGATTTCAGCAAAATATAGCTGATTACGCTCTTCAGTCGCTAGATCAATTGCATATCGGCCAATTTTTTCAGCTTCATCACCAATTCTTTCTAGATCAGTAATGGTTTTTATGATGGCCACAACTAAACGTAAATCACTTGCTGCTGGCTGGCGTAACGCAATGATATGATTACACTCTTCATCAATAGCAACCTCCATTGCATTGACTTGATAGTCATTCATTGCCACTTGCTCAGCTAAATTACTATCTGAATTAACCAAAGCTAACAGGCTATTTTCAACCTGCTTTTCAACCAATCCACCCATATTCAACACTTTATTACGTGTTGAAGCTAAGTCATCATCAAACTGATGTAATATATGTTGTCCGTCGTTTTGCATATGCATCACCTACTTTTCCTCTAGTCCCACAATACTATTGTATATACATTTGCATGCATTGTATATACGTTTAGCGTAATAAAAGCACCCTGTTATCCATATCTACCAGTAATATAATCCTCTGTTTTCTTCTCAGCAGGATTAGTAAAGAGACGGTCAGTCGCATCAAACTCTATAAGTTCACCTAAATACATAAAGGCGGTGTAGTCTGATACGCGTGCGGCTTGCTGCATATTATGAGTCACAATGACCACAGTGTACTGTGACTTAAGCTCAAAAATGAGCTCTTCTATCTTTAATGTAGAAATTGGATCGAGCGCTGATGCAGGTTCATCAAGTAATAGTACTTCTGGTTGAATTGCTATCGCACGTGCAATAACCAAACGTTGTTGCTGACCTCCTGATAAAGCAAAAGCATTATCTTGTAGTCGTCCCCCTACTTCTTCCCATAACGCCGCACGTTTCAAAGACCATTCAACGCGATCTTCAATTTCTCTTTTATTACTGACGCCCTGTAAACGCAAACCGTAAGCAACATTTTCAAAAATTGACTTAGGGAAAGGATTGGGCTTTTGAAACACCATGCCAACACGTCGGCGTAAATCAGTAACATTTACACTTCGGTCATAAACATCTTCACCTCTAAGTAATAATTTACCTTCTAAACGCACACCATCAACAAGATCGTTCATGCGATTCATGCTACGAAGTAGTGTTGATTTACCGCAGCCACTAGGCCCAATAAATGCCGTTACGCGCTTGGAAGGAATTTTCATACTGACTTTAAACAGCGCTTGCTTTTCACTATAGAACAGAGAGAAATCTACACATTCCATGCAGACTTCTTCATCTAACAAGGATTTCGATTCTTTGCCTTGTAACACTTGATCTGAAACGTTTGGGGTATCAATACTCATAAACAAGTTACTCTATTTTCTAGTGTTCCATCGTACGATATTTTTCTCGCAAATGATTACGAATATAAATCGCCGATAGATTTAATAACACAATGACCAAAACTAATATTAATGCTGTTGCATATATAAGTGGCCGGGCAGCTTCTACATTAGGGCTTTGGAAACCTACATCATATATGTGAAATCCAAGATGCATAAACTTTCGTTCTAAATGTAGGAAAGGTGCATTTAAATCAAGAGGTAGTGATGGTGCTAATTTAACAGCACCAACCAACATTAGCGGCGCTACTTCACCCGCTGCTCGTGCTACAGCTAAAATTAACCCCGTCATCATGGCAGGACTTGCCATTGGAATGACTGTGCGCCATAACGTTTCTGCTTTCGTAGCCCCAAGCGCTAAAGAGCCCTCTCTTACCGAACTTGGAATACGTGCAAGACCTTCTTCAGTTGCAACAATCACAACGGGCACAGATAAAAGTGCCAAGGTTAAAGATGCCCACAATAAGCCACCAGAACCAAAAGTGGGTGATGGTAATGCTTCCGGATAAAATAATTCGTCGATATTGCCACCAACAAAATAAACAAAAAAGCCCAGGCCAAACACACCATAAACAATCGAAGGAACACCGGCTAGATTATTCACAGAAATTCTAACTAATCGCGTAATAAAGCCTTGCTTGGCGTACTCTCTCAAGTAGATCGCAGCAATTACTCCAAACGGTGTCACAATCACTGACATCAATAAGACCATCATTACAGTACCAAAAATAGCCGGGAAAATTCCTCCCTCTGTATTGGCCTCACGAGGATCATCAGTAATAAAGTCTTTTAAGTTAACAAAGTAACGTAACAGTTTCTCAACTGTTGTCATTGCATTAGGTTTTGTTGCTTTAACAACGTCTGCCAATTTAATGTATTTCGTTCTTCCATCTGCCACTCGCATAAGTGCTCTATCGCGAGAAATCTCTTTATATAATTTTTCTAATTCGACTTTTAGAACCTGATAATCAGCATCTAACTGTTGGCGACGTTGGGTAATATCTGTCTCAGCATTAGAATCATCTACACCACTTAACTCAAGCTTACGCTTTTGCAAGCGAAGTTTTTCCATCTGATAATTAATTTTACCTATATCATATTTCTCAATTTGATGTATTTGATCTCTTAATTCATCTACTCGTTGCAATCTAGTTTGCAATTCTTGCCATTGATTTTCTGCTGAAATATTTACGACTTGCTGATTTTCTTCAATTGTTTCTAGGAAACCATAAAAATCACCCCATTGCGTTCGTTCAAACACTATTGCATCTTCAATCTTACGAACGTCAAGCTCCCCAGGAGCAACAATTAATTTAAAGTCAACGCCATAGAGTTCTCGGTTACCCACCTTGAGTAACGTTCTTTGTATAAATTCTTGTTCAAATTCAAATTGCAGTCCTGAATCAATTAATTGTCTCGCAGAAACTGATTCAACTTTAGCTCTTTCCCCCAGCAGTACGACTTGGTTACCACCTTCTTTATAGTCAATCTCCCAAATTGTTTTAGGCCAAAAATGACCGAGCCCTCTAACAGCAATTAAAATTAATAGACCAACTACCATAATCATACTGATAGAGACTGCACCCGCGTTCAACCAAACCCAGGGTGTTCCACTTTTGTAGAAACTTAATTTTTCAGTATTCATTTAGATTACAAACTACTATATTTTTTTCTTAATCGCTGACGAACAATCTCAGCAACCGTATTGAAGAAAAAGGTAAAAATAAATAAAACAAATGCAGCCAAAAACAGTATTCGATAATGGGTGCTATCTACTTCTGATTCAGGTAATTCCACAGCAACATTAGCAGACAATGTACGCATCCCTTGGAAGATGCTGAAATCCATTACAGGGGTATTTCCCGTAGCCATCAGCACAATCATAGTTTCGCCCACAGCACGCCCAAAACCAATCATTACTGCAGAAAAAATCCCAGGTGAAGCAGATAACAGAACTACTCGAACCAAGGTTTGCCATGGCGTTGCACCTAACGCAAGTGAACCCGCCGTTAAATGTTTTGGAACACTAAAGATCGCATCTTCTGCAATAGAGAATATCGTTGGAATCACAGCGAAGCCCATTGCAATTCCAATAATTAATGCATTTCGTTGATCAAATCCAATGCCTAATTCTTCACTCATCCAAATTCGGATATTCCCATCAAATAACCATTTCTCCAAGAATGGAGACACTTGTATACATAGTGCAGCAATAATAATGACGGGAATGATTAGTACTGCAGCTTGCCAACCTTCAGGTACTAAACGTTTAGTTTTAGCGGGCACGTTCCACCAAATCATTGAAAGCAAGATGATACCTATAGGCATCAGTATAAAAATACTAAACACCCCTGGCATATGTTGCTCTACAAAAGGAGCAAGCCATAAACCTGCCAAGAAACCAAGTATCACAGTTGGCAGTGCTTCCATTATTTCGATACTGGGTTTTACGATGCCACGCATACCTGGCGCCATGAAATATGCCGTATATATGGCACCACAAATCGCTAACGGCATTGCAAATAACATGGCATAAAATGCTGCCTTCAGTGTGCCAAATGTTAATGGGACTAAACTAAACTTTGGTTCAAAATCACTACTTGCTGAAGAAGATTGCCAAATATAATCGGGTTCAATGTAATCTTCATACCAGATTTTCCCCCATAACGACTTAAAAGATGATTCAGGGTGATGGTTATCAATATGCCAAGTTTTTAAACTGTTTTGGCTATCCTCTACAATGAATATATCAGCACGTGGTGCCACAGCTAACTGTTGTATTGCACCATCGCTAGCTGACACTGAAAGTAAATCACGTTCACTCGTTGTATAAAGCATTTTCACAAGGCCTGACTGACTGCTAACAATCACACCTTTACGTAATTGCTCAGCCACAAGGTTTTTCACTGGACTGTTATCAACTTTTGTATCACGTATTTTGGTCAATCTGAATGGTAAGTCACCATCGCTACGCACTTGAAACCATTGAGACAGCGTTCCTTCACTATCTCCAATTAACAAGGAGATGCCTCCAGTTAAATATTTAATCAATGTAGGTTTAACATCACCTTGGGTGACTTGGACTCTTTCTTGTAGATCTAAACTTTGATGACGTATATCAAATACAGTTAAATTTCCGTCTTGATTTAATACATAGGCCCATTCTTGCTCTGGATCGACGAGTAAACCCAAAATAGGTTCTACCATCGTATACTCAGAACGTTCACTCTCTTCCAGTGTTACCGTTTCATCTATGAATGATGTTTCTTTTATAAATGACTGCAGAACAACTTTTTCATTATTGCTATTAAACAAAATTGATAAGGACTCTTCATTTTCACCAATTGCTAATTCTCGCAACGGGAAGTCGCTTATATAAAAAAGTTCTTCTCCATAAGGATATAGGAGCTTAGGGTGGATAATTCTTTTTGTTTCAGCAAATTCTAATTGATATTGGTGTTGGAAAAATAAAATAGCTCCTGAACTCAAACCAACTGACAGTAACCCTGTTGTTTCATTAACTGCTTGAAATGATGTGATTTGAACATCATCAGAAATAGGTAAAAGTTCTTGCTCTACAACACTCCCATTAGCCACATCAAAAAATACTAACTTGCCTGTTTGAGTCACCCTCAAAGCAATTTCTGCTTGTTCTTCCACTGCTAAATAAAGTGTTTCCTCGCTACCTCCAGGAATAACGTATTCACTCGCTTGCTCTATGGATGGAGAGCCAAATAATGGATATACCACGCTGAGCAGAAATAAAAATATCAGCGCAATAGCAGCAATAACACCGATACCACCAATTTCAACCACACGCCTTGCGACCATATCCACTGTTTTACGCAGTTTCCATCTGCGCAAACTATGGGCTGAATCTCGAGAAAGGCTAGTTGATTCCATTAGCTAATTTATAGGGTAAACAGTTACGGCACGGAGTATACAAGAACATTGTGACTATAAGATAAAAAAACAAATCCCTATAAAAATTTATAGGGCTTTGAAATTTATATTTATTAAGTTAATAGATGGCAGGGCTTATTACATACCAAGAGACTTAAGCGTCTTTTCTGCCACCTTAGCGGGTAATGGAATATACCCATCTTTGACCACAACTTTCTGACCTACTTTAGACAGCACCAACTTAATAAACTCACCCTCAAGTGGTGATAATGGCTTGTTTGGATGCTTATTCACGTAGACGTATAAAAAGCGTGCTAGTGGATACTTACCAGATATTGCAGTTTCGGGAGATGCTTCAACATAATCTGAAGAACCGCCTTTGGCTAGAGGCAATGCACGCACACCAGTGGTTGTATAACCAATACCTGAATAGCCTATGCCATTAAGTGACTGAGTAATAGATTGAACCACTGAAGCTGAACCTGGTTGCTCATTCACATTCGACTTGTAGTCACCCTTACAAAGTGCTTTCTTTTTGAAATAACCATAAGTACCAGAGACTGAATTACGACCAAATAATTGGATGTCTTTGCGTGCCCACTCGCCTGTTAAGCCCAAGTCGCCCCAAGAATTAATAGAGTCTTTTGAACCACACTTTCGAGTACTAGAAAAAATTGCATCAACTTGTTGAATTGATAAACCCTCTATTGGGTTATCTTTATGTGCAAACACAGCCAAGGCATCAATAGCAACAGGCACTGCTGTTGGCTTATAACCATACTTCTCTTCAAAGGCTGCAATCTCTTTATCCTTCATTTTACGGCTCATAGGACCAAGATTAGAGGTGCCCTCAGTTAGTGCAGGTGGTGCAGTAGAAGACCCTGCCGCTTGAATTTGAATGTTTACATTAGGATAAAATCGTTTGAAATCTTCCGCCCAAAGCGTCATCAAGTTTGCCAATGTATCTGAACCTACACTAGAAAAATTGCCTGACACACCACTGGCTACAGAGTAATCGTTTAGCCCTTCATCCACTTTTGGCTCAGCGAATACTGTGCTAGCCGATACTGAGATCAACGCAGTAAGCGCCGCGGTCATATACTTAAAATTCATTTATTCTCCTAAGAATTGCCGAGATATCGGCCTGTTAGATATGGAGCCCGAACTTTATTACTCATTTGTTACAATCATATTACAAACGAGAAAGATTATGCGCTAACTCGTTGTTCAGCATAACCATTATCAGCATCAGGGAAATATAGCTGGACTTTTGTACCCTTACCCATTTGGCTAGTAATTCGAAGCTCACCACCGTGACGCTCCATCACATGCTTCACAATAGATAAACCTAGCCCTGTGCCACCCATATCACGTGAGCGGCCCGGATCTATACGATAAAACCGCTCTGTCAGGCGTGGAATATGCGTATCTTCAATGCCTTCGCCGTAATCCATCACGGTTAGGATCGAGTCCCCATCACTTAAGCGCATCCAACTGACATCAATTTGAGAATTTTCCGGTGAATATTTAACCGCATTATCCAATATATTCTGCACAGCGCTTTGTAATTCACGATAGTCACCGTTAACCCGAACATCGTTGTCAATCTGCATACGAAATTCTTGCTGGCGATATATATCTGATGACTTAACCAAATCGACCCCTTCCCTGATTAACATCGTGACATCAATATCTTCCATCTCTGCTTTGTTGAGTGGTAGACTTTCCAAACGAGATAAAGATAATAAATCTTCAATTAAACGTTTTAACCGCTGCGCCTGTTCTAAAGCCCCTTCAACACCACGTCGAGTAATACCTGACATTTCTTCACGTAAGGATAATGTTTCTAGATAACCTATGATGACCGTCAAAGGTGTTCGCATTTCATGTGAAGCATTGGATACAAAAGCTTTTCTAACATTCTGCAATCTCATTAAATCGCCATGATCATGTACAATGAATAATCTTTTGCCATCATCGTAAGTCACTACCCTCAACATCAGGTCGTTTTCAGTACTACGTTGAGAAGAAAACTCTAATGACTCATGGAATTGACCACTAGATAAATTATTAGTGATTTCAGGGTCGCGCACGATGTTATCTATGCGCTGACCAATATCCTTGTATGGATCAATGCCTAGTAGTGATTTGGCTGCTGGATTTGCCCATTCAATTGCTTGATTTTGATCAACGATAAGCATTGCATCTGGCATTGCTTTAGTCGCGGCATCAAAACGTGATAGTAGTCGTTCTAAGTTAGCTTGCTCTTGTTGTGTAAATTTTTTGATGTCACACACTTGAGTAACTATTAGATAAGCTGAACCATAAAGATTTGGTACATTACTTAAATCCGCACCGGATGTGATCCAACGTCTTAAATGCATTAGCTGACGTAGCTGCCAAACAATAAATGCAAATAAACCAACCGATATAGATAATGCCCAGTGGCTAGTCAGAAATCCAAAAACTAGGCTTATAAGAAATACAAGAAAGGCTATCCTTAGTTCAACCCAAATAGAAGCTATATGCATTACTTCTCAACAACAAAGCTATATCCATAGCCTCGAACTGTTTGAACCATTTTATGGCAGTTATATGGCTTCAATAATTTTCTCAATCGTAAAATATGTACATCGACAGTTCGCTCTTCGACAAATTTACTACGACCCCAGACGAAATCAAGTAATTGACCTCGACTGTAGACTTTATCTGGATGTGTCATAAAGAACTCTAATAACCGGAATTCAGTGGGTCCCACTTCAATTTGCGTATCATCAATAATTACATGATGAGCATCTAGGTCAAGTACTAGCTTGCCATAATTAAGTTTATTGTCACCTTCATCACCATCTACACGACGCATAACAGCACGTATACGCGCAGATAATTCACGCACTGAGAAAGGTTTAGTTATATAGTCATCTGCACCAGAATCCAGGCCTTCAATTTTATCTCGCTCTTCAGTTTTCGCTGTGAGCATGATGACTGGAACATGACTTGTGACTTCATCACGTTTAATTCGCCGCACTAACTCTAAGCCTGAGACATCGGGAAGCATCCAATCCATGAGGATTAAATTTGGTATATCCTGAGCCAGCTTTTCCGTCGCCTGCTTACCGTCAATCGCTTCGATAATCTCGTAACCGTCATTATCTAAAGCAAAATACACCATGTCGCGAATAGGCTTCTCGTCCTCGACAATTAATATGCGATATTTTTTCATAGACCGGCTAGCAAGATTTGCGTAACGAGGCTCCGATTGTAAATCCAAAATGACTCACGTAAATAGTTAATTGCATGTTTCAGGCGCGATTATTAATGATCTACATTAAATATTTGTTACAAAGTCGAAATAATTACCAACAAAAAAGGGCAGCCTAGGCTGCCCTCGCGCTTATTTATTCAACTAAATTTGATTAGTTTAAAACTTAAATAAGATATCTGTTTGAAGCACTTTTTCTTCATCATCATCAAGACCAGGAGCATCCTGCTCTGAATCATAGTAATCAAGTGCAAGAATGATATTCTTCGCAACAGCGTACTTGAATACAACTTCATTCGATTCAACACCTGTGTTACCACCAAGTATGTCAGAATCAGGTAGGAAATCTGGGAATGCATCAGCTTCTAAATCAGCATTGATGTATTTAAATTGCCAAGTGCCTTTTTCCTTAACTTTCTTGTCCCCAAACTTGAAGCCTAATGCTCGACCTTTGTCTTCGTCGCTATCGTCATTTTTCACGTAGTCGCCAAACACTGCAAAGATCTTACCTGGTATAAATACATCTTTAATACCTGCCTCAGCTGACAAGCCAATCGCATCATAGTCATACATGTAGTTGCCACCCACTAGCGTATTGTTACCTCCGCTACCTACAATCGATGGTTCACCTTCTAATCCGTCAAAGGAATAATAAGTACCTGCGACATTACCAAAGAATCTGCCTGACTTAAATTTATGACCAACTTGAGCATATGTCAAAGTTGGATCATCGCTATCAGAGCTATATTCTTCTAGTATCCAGTGTCCCGCATTTCCGTAGGCAGTACCAAATGAGTTATTAGTTTGTAGGTTAACCGAAACACCTTCTGGGTTGATGTCACCATCCCATAGTAGATCTGTTGGCGCCCATAAGTATGGTTTTCTCTTAAATTTACCACCGACAACACTTACCCAGTCCGCAGGCTTCCATTCAGCAAATGCATAGTCGAGACGCGCATCTTTAGTTGAGAAACCATCATCTAGTGTTTCGTTAGTAGAACGTGCATCATGACTGCCACTCGCAAAACCTAAGCCCACTTTTACTTCATCATGAACTTGAGCTTCTGCACCTAAACGTAAACGATATCGATAACGCTCACGACTTTGCTTCTCACCCATTTCAGGATCAGCTTCTTCATACTGACGACGTAATCGAAGGTCGCCTTTAAATTTAATTTTCTCAGCCCACTTGAGCTTATCTGATACAGTATTCACAGAAGCTAGTTTCTTCTCTGCAGTTTCTTCAATCTTTGCATCTGTTCGTTCTGCGTCAGCTTGTGCTGAGTTTTTCAGAAGGCTATATGCTTCATCACTGATGGTACCGTTATCACGTAAGACTTTTAATAGCTCAAGCATGGCATCGTTAGCAGCGACTGCAGGTGTTGACACGAGTACCCCTGTAGCCACAAGCGCTGCCAGTGATGTAGCGCGTATTAGTTTTAAGTTCATGTTTAACTCTCTGTAATATAGAAAAATCAAGGAATTCCACTAATTAGTCGAAATTAATTGGTGAAGACCCTTACCGAATTGAAGGCCGGGATAATATTTCAGTAAAATTACAGTTTCGTGACAGTTTTGTTAGATTATCGGGATTAATCTACCGCTCATCGTCGAATTGCACCGATCGAGAACAATTTTTATAAGAAAAAGAGCTGTAAAAGCTTAAGTTATTGATAGCAATATTTGCGCAATATAAGATAATTCTACTAACGAATAAATTAGTCTTGACGAGCAAAATTTGTCTCGCTGGCCATGCAAATTATTTAATTAGCTTTAGTTCTTGAGACGCTAGTGATGTGTTAACCAGGATAAGTATTGCTGCGAATTGCTTTTATATTTTAAATTGTAATCTTACATATCATTTCAAAATACATTCACACAACGGGTATTTAAAATCACAGAGTTGCATGAAGATGCGATTGTGACTAAACGCTTTATTTATTATTTATACTAGATAAAGCTAGCAATAAATAAACTAAACAATGACATTGTCAAACCTAACATGCCACCCGCAATCACATCTGTTGGATAATGTAAGCCAAGAATGATGCGTGACATAGCTACTAAAGCCGCAAAACCCCATACTAATGGTGCAACAACTGGCAAGTAATAACTAAACATAAGTGCAAACGATAACGCATGCATGGTATGTCCTGAAGGGAAGCTATAATGATCAAGTGCAGTTGCAGCTTGTTGAATGTTTTCGAAACTTATAAACGGTCTCTCCCGAACCAATGTTTTTTTCAAGTACTTGTATACCGCTAACACTACCAACGCTGTTAACAATATGTGAATGGCTTGGAAAAATCCCTGAGTTCCTTTTAAGTATGGCAGAAGTGCAAGTAATGAATACCAAAATACGCCGTCGCCTAAGCGGCTGACCCCGCGAAAGAATAAACGTATATATGCACGCTGACTGCTATTATTCATCAACATGCAAACACGCATTTCAACTTGGTTTATGCGTTCAAACACATTGCTAGCCCTGATCTCTGACATCGTTTCTTCAACTCAATTGCATTTATGAACAAATCGTAAAAAAAGCATGTGTCAACTTTGTTATATAAAGATGAAAATATTATGACAACGTCTGTATTTTCATCGGGTTAAACAACACTTTTAATAAATACTTCACAAAAATTTAATAAGTTTGTCATCAAGTCACTATAATTTGTGCGGCCAATGATGAATCAGCTAATAAACGGGTAAGAATTTGAGTACACCGACATTGCTGCGTGTTCGAAGTGTCTGGATCTCAGATGTTCATTTAGGTTTCCGCGGGTGCCAGGCTGAGAAACTACTCGATTTTCTTCATAGCATAGAAACAGAGTATTTATATCTAGTCGGCGATATCGTCGATTTCTGGAGTTTGCAAAAGTCTTCTTATTGGCCTCAGCAACACACTAATGTTTTCCGCTCAATATTAGGTAAAGCTAAACATGGCACCAAAGTAATTTATGTACCAGGTAATCATGATGAAGTTATGCGTGAATATTCTGGTTATTTATTTGGTAATGTGGAAGTTCATCTAGACTATGAACACGAAACTGCTGATGGAAAAAAGCTTCTTATCCTGCATGGAGACGAGTTTGACACCATAGTTAAACACAGCCAAATGATTGCTAAGCTAGGTAGCTGGGCATACGATATGCTTTTACAGCTCAATCAATACGTCAATATCTTCCGTAAAATATTCAAACGTGATTACTGGTCTTTAGCCAAATACCTAAAACTGAAAGTTAAGAATGCCGTCAACTATATTGGCAGCTTTGAAACGGCGCTTGCACATTTAGCTAGAGATAGGCAAGTCGATGGAGTCGTATGCGGACATATACATCATGCGGAAATACGCCACATCAATGACATATTGTATTGTAATGATGGTGACTGGGTAGAAAGTTGTTCGAGTATGATAGAGCATGATGATGGTTCTTTAGAACTCATATATTGGAATGAGGATTACAAGCGCACGCTTACACCTCTATCAGATGCAGAACAAATCATTGAAGATAACCGTCACGTCGCCTAACACACATTTTTATTGCTTGATTCACTGCTACTATATTAGTGCAACAATTAAGCTCACTATTAATATATTTATATAGTCCAATGCCTTCTGAGAATGAGCAAAACATGCGATTAGTCATTGTTACTGATGCTTGGAAACCTCAAGTCAATGGTGTTGTCACTACACTAGGCAAGACAACTCAAACAATAAAATCTTTCGGCCATGAAGTATTAGTGATTAATCCAAGTGAATGCAAAACCATTCCTTGCCCAACCTACCCAGAAATTCGTTTAGCTTTAAGTCCTGGAAAATTTGTAAAAAAACAAATACAGCAATTCAACCCGACACATATACATATCGCAACTGAAGGCCCCTTAGGCCTTGCTGCTAGACGATATTGTATTAAAAACAAATTAGCATTTACGACTTCATACCACACTCAATTCCCTGAATACATTAAAGAGCGTTTCCCAATTCCCCTATCTGTTTCATACTCTTTCTTTAAACGCTTCCATGACAAAGCCACACGTACAATGGTGGGTACCCCACACCAAAGAAAAATATTACAAGATAGGAATTTCAAGAATTTATCATTATGGTCTCGTGGTGTAGACACCAATATATTCAAGCCTGGGGATAAACAATTTTTATCATATCCACGACCCATTTGGATCTATGTTGGTCGAGTTGCCGTGGAAAAAAATATTGAAGCGTTTCTCTCATTATCACTGCCTGGAACTAAGGTTGTCATAGGTAACGGCCCTGCACTGGAAGAACTACAACAAAAATATCCTGATGTTAAATTTGAAGGTTACAAATTTGGTGAAGAACTCGCGACATACATTGCAAGTGGAGGTGTTTTGTCACTAATAACAGTTCCCCATAGCCCTAGCCCAATAACAAGTAAAGCAATGGTAATTGCACTAAGCATTGGCCAATCTAATGTGAAACCTGTTTTAGCAACTTTAGATTTTCCTAACACTTCAGCCGCAGCACTCTGCACGATATCTTTTTTTATTAATGGTAAATTAGCACCATAAGCACCAATTAATGAACGTTCGCTCAATGTGTTGATTAAACGCGGGATTCCACCAGATAGTTTATAAATTTCACGAACAGCAGATTTTGTGAATACTTCTCGTGTAACACCTGCTATTTTCAAACGATGCGCAATGTATTCGCCGGTCTCTTCACGCGTAAGAGGAGTTAAATGAAAACGCGCTGTTATTCTTTGAGATAATTGACGCAACTCAGGAAGATTCAACATAGTCTGCAGTTCCGGTTGTCCAATCAAAATAATCTGCAGCAACTTTTGCGTAGACACTTCTAAATTAGTTAACAGCCTGACTTGTTCTAATACTTCTGATGTTAAGTTTTGAGCCTCATCAATAACTACCACTGTTCTTTGACCCTGGCCATAGGCTTTGAGCAAATATAGATTTAAGCGGTCAATCAACGCCTTAATACTTGTTACTTGTTTTGGGTAAACAACTTGTAACTCATCACAAATGGACGCAATCAACTCTAACGGTGATTGCTTGGGGTTAAGAATTAATGCAACGCGCACATTATCAGTGATACTTTCTAGTGCACTTCTATATAAAGTTGTTTTACCTGTCCCTACTTCTCCTGTAAGTAAAACAAACCCACCTGCTTCATCAGCACCATATAACAAATGCGCAAAGCCATCGTGGTGACGACGACTCATATACAAAAAGCGTGGATCAGGTGTAATCTGAAACGGCTTTTCGGTTAATCCAAAGTACTCTAAATACATATAGGGTGATGGGGTTTTAACTAGATCTATTTTACTTGCAACAAACACAAGCTGTAAAACTTACATAGACCAAAAAAATGACCGTTGATTTCAACGACATGTCCATTAAATTTTACTCACGCGATTGAATACCAACCATAAATAGCGGTACCCCCATGAAAACACTACACTTTTCGCCAACTTGTCCCTTCTGGCTTATCTAGAATTTCTATTCCAAGTGCAGTTAATTGATCCCGAATGTTATCTGCTGTAGCAAAATCTTTAGCCACTCTTGCCTCATTTCGCTGCAATATCAAGGCATCAATTTGTGCTTTATCTAGCTCAGTATCTTCAGCGCCAAACCAGGCGCTTGGTGCTTGCTGCAGCAAACCGACTGTTTTCGCGCATTCTAATAAGGCACCTTTAATTTCTGCACGTTGCTGATCGTCATTAGCATTGTTTGCTTGCTTAGCCAACACATGCAGCTCACTAAATGCTAGCGGTGTATTTAGATCTTCATTTAAAGCCGCATAAAATTTTTCAGTTAATTTTTCTGGGGCAACTTTAGCTTCAATATGATTAATTTCGTCCAATGCTCCATATAGTCGATCTAAACTTTTTTTAGATGATGCTAACAACTCATCAGTCCAATCAAGTGGGCTACGATAATGCGTACTTAACAATGCATAGCGCACCGCTTCACCGGGCGCCTTCTCTAGCAAGTCATGTACTAGTAACACATTACCTATAGATTTTGACATTTTTTCATAA
>Ga0181589_10002153_pt1 | contig 15467 bp, 12 predicted proteins | sample 071ome_25_FD_132444 | JGI IMG/M metagenome (GOLD analysis project Ga0181589, IMG submission 132444) | Coastal salt marsh microbial communities from the Groves Creek Marsh, Skidaway Island, Georgia - 071410BT metaG (megahit assembly) | ecosystem: Environmental > Aquatic > Marine > Intertidal...
ACCAGGGCACTCAGAGCTAATCTCCCAGCTCGATGGATTCGAGCATCTACTTAGTCGCCCTTTGAGTCCGGAGGAGGCTGACCATGAGCGATTTGCCGAAGCTCTCAAGCTCTTCTCCCCTGACGATCGTCGCGGTAATGGCACCATCACAGGTCAAGGGGAAGACTACCTAGGTGTGGTCTTTGCCGGGGCTTCAATAGGCGCACATGACGTAGTTAAAGAGTGGGCGATGCGCTCAGACAAGTTCGAGGAAGCAGAGTTCGAGAGTTCCTACAGGTCATGGGGCAAAACAGATAATCCAGTAACGGTGCGCTCCCTCTACTACCACCTGAGTAATCGGCAATCGAATGCAAGTTCGACTCCCGGAGGGCCACTAGAAAAGCTGCGAGCTATGTCAGCTACTGGGTCTAGTAGAGAGATGCGAAATAAGATGCTTACAGATGTATTTGTAATGAAGGGTATTTGTATACAAGGCCAGTGGACAGTCATTTATGCTCCACCGAATTCGGGTAAGACCCTAATAGTAATTTGGCTTCTATTCGAGCAGGTCAAGGCTGGCCTTATACAAGGCAGGAATGTTTTTTATGTGAATGCAGACGACACCTACAAAGGTGGGGTTGAAAAAACTGAGTTGGCTGAAATCTATGATGTGAAAATGTTAATCCCAGCTTGGCGGGGTTTTGATATCGGACAAGTCACAAGTCTCATGCAGCAACTCGCCGAGACCGGTCAAGCCCTTGGCATCGTCATCGTGCTCGACACCTTAAAAAAGTTTACAGACCTCATGGATAAGCGCGCTGCCTCAGAGTTTGGCAAAATAGCGAGAGCCTTTGTCTCAGCAGGTGGCACTCTGATCGCACTTGCTCATACTAATAAGCATAAGGATAGTGAAGGTAAGGGGATATATTCTGGTACCAGTGACATTGTTGATGACTGTGATTGTGCCTTCATGATCGACAAGATCGATAATAGTCAACAGGGCGCAAAAGGAGTTCACACAGTCGAATTCACCAACAAAAAGGCCCGCGGAGATGTAGAAAGCACAGTTGCATTTCGCTTTGAACGGTGCCCCGGCCAAACTTATGAGGAGTTATTAGAATCGATTGAACGCATCTCTGGCGACACCTTAGACTCAGCCAGAAAACATGCGGAGCTAGTGAAGCAGTTAGAAGATGATGATGAGGTTATTCACGCCCTTTCTACTGTCATAAACTCAACGAACCTCAACAAAGTCGAGCTGATTAAATCTGTTAACACAGATTATGGCTTTAGCCATAAAAGGATCAGGCAGGTGTTAAAAAGGCATACGGGTAATAATTACTGCGACGGAGCGCGCTGGAAAGAGATGCGAGCACAAAATAATCGTGTGACCTATGAGCTGGTAGACCCCCTAAAAGCTGTATAACTGATATATCCGTAATAACTGTATATCTGTAATAACCGTACAGCCCAGTATTCATCGGAGGTTGGGGGTGAAATGAATCATCTGATCGGTTCTTTTTAAGGGTTCTATTTAGGGCTTGTTCTCTCTTCACTGTTCAGTTGTCACGGATATACAGTTTTGACGGTTATTACAGATATACAGAATTTTGAGGGTACCCCCCGTTCAAGAGGTTGTGTTTAATACACCAGAGGGCGCCTCTCACCCCCTCAATTGGGGATAATTGATATTCCCTCTAAATTTGTAATACTTTGCTATTCCAAATGGATACCAGTGCTCCAGATGCCTCGATATCTACTACATCTCCCAATTGCGCTTATTCTCAGCTCCCTAGCTGGGTTTACTGCTGCTCAGCAGGATGAGGTCTCCATCCCCTCATCATTGCTCGTGTCCGCCTCGTCTGGCGATGCTGAGGCTCAATACCTACTGGGTCAGTCTCTCGACCAAGGACAGCTGTTTGGGGCCGAAATACGGGAAGCTTTCAACTGGTACAAACAATCCGCAGATCAGGGTTATGCGCTTGCTGAGACCGTCGTGGGGCAGATGTACGTCGAAGGTAGAGGGGTACCGCAAAACTTCAGCGAAGGCGAAGAATACTTGCTCAGAGCGGCTAGTAAGGGCTTATCCGCAGCGCAACTGGTGTTAGGTGGAATCAAGCTAGAATCTGAAGAATTCCCCCAAGCCTACCTTTTGTTCAGCCTTGCTATGACGTTGGCTGAAGATGAAGAGACTTACAACGAGGCAACAGCTGGTAGAAGTGCGGCAGAGACGAATCTGCAAGAAGCCGAGATCACAGTCCTACAGAGCCGAGCTACTACCTGTATCGAATCGGAGTTTGAGCAGTGTGACTTTGGGCCATTGAGCCTAGAAGACTTAAGCTTTTTAGATGTGGTAGAGCCGGAGGTTGAGCCAGAAGCGGGCGAAGAGGAGGAAATTGAGACCCCATTAAACATCCGAGTCGTTGAAAATACACCTGCCGACGACAGAGCAACAGCAGACGAACCACGTGTTTTCCAGCCAGCTGTTTTTGGTGAGTTTAAAGACGAGTTTCTCTCCAGAATCAATCTCCCACGAACGGATAAAGATTATTCACTCACCGTTCTTTGTTCTGGGATATTGCGAGAGACTGGAACATTTGAGCTTGGGTTGCCAGCAGCTTGCTTTCTAAAAAATGAAATCACAGAAACTAACCAGACATCTTCAATGGCCGAGTCATTTGTTAAAGTAGTGTCCCGGGCAACTCGTAGGATGAAAGCAAATCCTGCGATTGTTAACGGCGAGGCAAAGCCTGTTTGGTTCAACTTTCATGTAACCATTGAGAAAAGTGGGAATCAAACAAATAAATCTGTTATTGAAAATCACCTGTATAACACAGCGAATCTTGGTGAAACCTATATAAGCGCGCAGAGATATTTACGTGGAAAAGAACGTAGGCGAGATTTTCCCGATGAATGCCGTGTTAATAATGTCGGTGGGGGTATGTTTGCTTTTAATGTTGCCTCAGTAGTCGACAGGAGCGGTGAGATGACCCAGTTTCGTGTCCTAGAGGGGCAGGCTGATGAGAAGTGTCTTGATAGCATTGAAAGTTACTTAGAGAACAGCAGCTTTGTTCCCGCGCACTTATCAAACAGACCCGTAGACTCAATATTTGTGGAATTTTATACGTTTGGCTCGGCTTTTGGCATTATGGGTGAACGAACTGCTACATCGTTTTGAGCAGTCTTTACTCGACAATTCGAGGTTTTCTCCCCCGCGTCCTCGGGGTCCCCTCGGCAAACAGACCAACTTTAAACCCTAACTCTTCTAATCCTCTAAGTTCGGCCAGCTTGGTACTGCGCTCTGCGCGCTTCTCTCTGGTTTCTCTACCGTGAACTATTGGGCGACCACTGCCTTTAGCACCCCCGTGAAATCGACACTTAGTCTTGCCTTTGACAGCTGGCGCTTTACACCTTTGCCGAGTCCGTTTCGATAGTGCATTGCACTGGGTGCATGTCACGCGCCCACCGAGAGTTGTGTAATTGGTCATAAAATGCATAGAGATTCTAGTGAAGCCTCTGTCGTGAAAAGATTAAGTCAGAGGGAAATGCCCTCTTTTTAGGGTCTTACCTCTCTGAAGAGAACTTTTGAGGAAGACATTTGTCTCACTTGCTCTTCTGTCATCCAACAAGAAAGATAGTAAGTCGCTTTTGTGGCGAGGGTAGCTAGCTCGCTCGTCGACATAACCTCATCACCCGCGCTATTCGTAACTATACCGTTACTCGCGAGCATATTAGACACGACATTTGCTTTTATTCCAAAATTTGTATTCTGCGGTATAGCATCGAAATTTTCGAGTACGTACTGTATATCCAAAGTCGATACGGCAACGCCTAAGACATTACCAAGCTCATCAAATATGGGGCCACCACTATTCCCCGGCTGAATAGCCGCATCTATTTGCATGTTTGAAAAATTATTCCCCAACCCTGTTAGCGAACTTATGATTCCTTTCGTCACTTTCACTGAAGAGCTTAAGTTCTCTCCGAATGGGTAACCAGCAACGTAAATTTCTTGCAGAAGTTGTGGATTAGACTTTGCCAGATGGAATACAGCAGTCGGTGAAAAATCCGCTTTGAGCAGCGCAAGGTCATTACTTGGATCCCTCGAAAGGACGACCGCGTCTACTTGCATGCCATTGATCCCTACTCTGACGTTTTCGCAACCTGCTATGACATGGTTATTTGTAATCAGAACCCCTTCCTTTGTCACGGCAAAGCCTGTACCAGAAGCCGCGTGGACTAACTCACTGCGCTCGAACACTCTCGAATCAGGAACCCTTGGTTCCTTTCCGTATGTCTCATCTGGAGGCTCTAACTGCCGTAGTTGCTCAAGAAAATAAGGTTGTCCCGTACTAATAGCCTGCCAATACAGCTCTCGTGCCCGCCAAAAGGTTGATGGCGCTTGATCCTTGTAAGGAAGCCAGTCATCAACGCCCTCTACTACCCAACGGTATGTTGAAGAAAAGTTCTCTGCGCTCAGTATTAAATTCTTCTTCATTTCAGCAAAGTCACGAGGAACGCCATACCCGCCAAAATAATGGAGCGCTAAATTGCCAAGAGCATTCGGGTGCCCCTCAGCTGCACCGAGTGAATTCCAATAAAGTGACTTTTGAAAATCTTGTGGTATGTCAGGGGCGTAATCCCCAGTAAAAAAGCTCCAGCCAATTGTAGTCTCTACAATTCCACCCTCCAGCCCGTTTTCGAAAGATTTTTCAAAAAGTTCGAGAGCTTCCCTAGGGTTTGGACGCACATTCAGAAGGCCCTTCCGCAAAATCAACCCTAAATTATATTGTGCCGTTTCATCACCTTGATCGGAGGCAAGCCTCAGCCATTTTACAGCCTGCATTCCATCCTTTGGGACTCCATTACCATTCATATATCGATGCCCAAGAATAGATTGGGCTTGAGGATTACCTTGCCGAGCAAGCTCCTGGATATACGCTAAATCTTGATTTTGCCCAAAACTCACCGCATTAGACAAAGTTGCAACGAGAAAAAAAGCGAGGTGAACTAGATGTTTCATTTGTTTAACTGAATTTTACGGAGGGAACAGAGAATATTTCAGATTGGCACTTGGTTCAAATCAGAAGCGACCTTACATCGTGTCTCTACAATCGAACGCCTGAGACACAAAAATAGTCAATCGAGCTAAAACCCCATCAAATCCATCTGCTCGGAAAGCTTAGCCCTCGTAAGCTCCGGGCGCTCGGCCAGTATTTCGTCCATTACAGCTTCTCTGACATGGCACACAGGCTCTTCTTGCTTATCTGGCTGCATAGGTACACCAGAACGGGATAGTCCACTCAGGGCGCTGTTAAAGCTTTCCGTTGGGTCTATGTTGTTCTTGTTTGTCATACACCTACTCCTAGCTCAAGTCCCATCGATCGATTTCAATGATCTCATCCAGATCTCGCTTTGCGATTCGATCATCATGAACCGTCAGTCGAATTTTGCTGCCCATCTTTTTAGCTTCCCCATTTTCCTGTATGACAAGCGCCCCATCGGGGTTGGGTTCATTATTCAGGTGAGCTGTGAGGTATCTGAGGGGTAGCCAGAACACCGAGTTCAGCACATTCTTGTGCTCAACTTTTGCTACTCCTTGCTCTACAAGGGTTTCAGGCCAGTCGGGATAGCCAGAAGTATCCCAATGTGCGAGGTGCAACGATCTATATTCGACATTCTCCTCGTCAGTTCGGAAGGAGTAGGGCTTATTCTCAAGTCGGCCCAGTATTTCCTCATCTAGATATCGTGCGCAGTAGCTATAGCCAAACATTCAACATCCTCCTTTTTTCGGTGTTAATTCTGATCGTTTGATTATCCGCAGTACCTCCAAATTACTGTCTTTATGCGGTTCGGCTCGAATTGCACGATATCTGCCGCGCGACCCAGCCCCATCTCCCGCCACTGGTCTTCTTCGAGATCGAAATCTACTTCGTCGAAATAGGTTCGTAGCTGGTCTACTTCATAGGTGCCGCAGTATTCCCGGTAACTTAGCGACTCCTCTTGGGAGCAATACAGTTCCCAGAGGGTGCCCTTTTGGATTTTTTTGACCCAATAGTTCGTCACCCAGCTTAATCCGGGCGCACTGGAGATCCAGTGTCTGCCTAGATCAAACACGCGTTGTCGTGAGCGTTGCCCTTTCGAGCAATAGTTTGGATGTTTCGCGATTGAAACGATGTTTTTAGACATTAAAAAACCCCCAGTGAGTTAACTCAAAGGAGGCCGACGCTTTGTTGCCCTAAGGCCACATTTCCCGAGTGGGATACCACCTTACAAAGCTGCAGGTTGGCGGGGCGTCAGCCCTCTCAAATGCTGTTAATGATGTTGCTTTATTTCAACCAATCTGTCAACTTGTTTGGAGACAGAAGTGGCAGGGAAACCTTACTCAGACGTAAGCGTTCCCGCGTAAAAACTGTACTACAACCGTTGTCTAAAAAACATTTTCATACAAGAAACTGCATCTATATCCATGCCTAATTTAGCTCTAATTCAGACAGATACACCTTTTTTCTGGAATCTAAACCCAAAAACTTCAGATGCTGGTTTTTTTGACGGAGTTGACTGGAATAGCGGAACAACAACTGACTTTGGGGGCGTTCTGAGAAGGACTGTTTCCGTTGGAAGCGACACATGGACTGAGGCAGTAGCCTATAATGTGTTCAGCTACCAAATTAATACAATAACCTATACTAAAAATGGCACTACAGTAGCAGTACTCGAACAGCTAGGCTTATCCCTTCAAACACTCCAGTTGTATAGTGGCGTGACATTATTCTCGATTCTACTAGATGGTAACGATGCAATATTTGGCGGGTCATTAAATGATGTAATTTACGGCTATGATGGTAACGACGTGCTATGGGGTGGCTCCGGAGACGATACAATTAATGGAGGAAATGGATTTGATGCTATTGATGGCGGTCCAGGGAATGATACAGCGGAATATTTTTTTTCAAGCAAATCCTATGGCATTTCTCGCTTACCCGGCACCAGCAATAACGTAGAAATAATATTTACGAGTGGCGCATCAGAAGAATTAAGTAGCATTGAGTTGCTGTCATTCGCAGACGGTATTTTTCCTGTGTCCGATTATTCTTATATTGGCTCATTTTCTGGAATACCAAACGGTAGCGTAGAGACTGTACACCGATTTTACAACACTCGAGATAATGCATTTTTTTACACGTCGAGCGAAGCTGAAAAAGACTATGTTATTGATCAGAGCATTCCTACCGGTCAAATTTCAGATATAAGCTGGCCCTACATCTACCAAGGGTCAACATTTGAATCAGCTCATACCTATACAAATTCAGATACCTTGACCCCATTATTCAGATTTTACAACACAGAAACCGGGCACCACTTCTTTACGGCTAATGAGACCGAGCGCGATCTTGTGCTCTCGAAATCTACTTCTGGAGAGTGGCCATTTAATTACGAAGGCGTCGCTTTTAATGTATATTCTTCTGACCCAACGCCTGGAGTAAATGGACAAGAAACAGCTGTACATAGATTCTACAGCCCTTCATTAAATCGCCATTTTTTCACGGCAAACGAGAGCGAAATTCAGAATATCCAATTAACAGGCATATGGAATTACGAAGGAATCGGATACTTTGGCGAGATAGTTGGCTAATCTACTCTATAGCCTGACTACTTCCGTAGGTTATTTTGAGTTATTTTTGAGGTCAATAGGGTTTACAATCCAAGAAAAACTCCTTTATTCCTGTAAGCCACCTCCTTCATCAGCGTTGCATAGCGATCCCCAATTCCCCAAGGAAACCCAACTCCGTGGATGGACGCCAACCTGTTACCGTATTCATCGACATTCCAACGGTCGATTACATCTAAGACTTCATCGTATGATGCTCCTGTATAGTCATCCCCAAACACGTATATAGATAATGAAGGGGTAGAACTGGCGTAGGCTTTTAAAGCAGTTTCAAGGCCTTCAGCAGGACTACTATTGGATATAGCATTCCAGCCTCTTAGTTTTTCTGTTGCTCGTCCCCGTGCAGCTGCTGTGTCGGGAATAAATATTCCCGAGTATCCAGGAAGAAGAAATTCACCGTTATCACTCAAAATTTGCAGACCCTGAACTTGGGGATGAGCTTCCATGATTTCATTGATAGTCTGGACTACAAAACTCCAATAAGTCTGCATGCTGCCAGATGTATCGATAATAAACACAATATTTTCTGCGCCCACAGGAACGCCACCTGAATACACACTCTCCATAGTGCCAACTTGTGCAGAGCTACTTGTCTTCTGTATGGTGCTCTGAACTTCTGTGGCTCTCGCTTCAACAGCAGCCAACTCATTCTGCGAATCAATTAGCTCCGCATTTAATTGCTCTATATCTGCTCGCGCCTGGCGAACCTCTTCTGTCAGTATCTGTTTACGGTTTTCTAGCTCGTCTGTAGGAAGGGAATTATCAATGATGGTATGCACTGGTTTAGGCAATTCAACTGGGGCAGAGTTTTTAGCCAGCATAAGAAGGGCAAGCATTGCAGCAAAACTACATGATATGACATCCAAGAACGAAAGCCCGAAAATGTCCAAACTTGATCGTTTTTTCATGGCCAATTCACTTCTGGACTAAAGAGCCTTCCCCGCTTCGAGGCAGCCCATGACCAATATAACTGAGCCGCTAATGGGTCCCCTTCCAATGGAAGAAGGACGATATTTACTACGCTGCTTAATGATTCAAAAACTTTTATCGAGGAATTAAACAACGCCACCCTGCACTCTCCAGTAACATTATTACTCCTTCCCGGAATGCCAACACCACATGAGGTAGTGTTCAGTAATCGTGTCCGTCCATTAGCTTTAGTAGGAAGCCCATCGGTAATCACGAAAACAGAATCAAATCCGTTAAGATTTTGAATGGTAAACTCGAGAGCTGCTTCAAGATTTGTAGAACCGTCGGGGACGATCTTAGCAAGGGCAATATCTAACTCACTCAAAATCTCCGCCTTAGGCAGCCAATTTCCGGTAGCTAATTGTGTTGTGTCTGAATATGTAGCAAGCACATATTCACTCGAATCGGGGCCATTAGAGATTATCCACTCAGCTATTCGTTTGGCTCGCGCCCATTTGGGTCCATTGGAACGCAAATTCCCCGACTCATCCGCGACACCTACAAGCACATCAATTAATCTTTCTTCGGACATGGAGGCGCTAGTATCAAGTAAAATCAGGATTCTAGACCCTTTTATTTGCAGCCCAAGTAGGTCTCCATTATATGCCTGCACGTTAGCGGCAGGAGGTGTTTCTATGGGAAGCGGCACATTCGGAATTTTTGACTTCGTTTCTATTGAAGAAATAATGTTGGCAGCAATCTCAGCACGTAATTCCGAAGCTTCAGCAGATAGATCGCGCAAGGATAGTTCTAGACTCTTATTCTCAGCCGTAAGCATGTCAAACTTCGAATTATCAGTTATATCAGTAACTGTATCCCGCGGGGCAATCTCAGGTTGAGGCGAAAAATCTAATAACACAAACAGAAGCAGGACGGCACCTAGCCCACAAGCCATCACGTCAATAAAAGCCAACGATCCGGCAGTTTGAGGTCTTCTCCTAATCATGACTGATTCGGCTAATCAAATACCTTTCTGTATAGTCTTTTATTTTTACAAGCTGAGAATCTTGTTCATTTTGTAAATACGTTAGAACCATCATCAGAATAACTGAGATAATAAGCGCGACAAATGTAGAGTTAAATGCTACCCCTAAACTTGAAGTCATGGGTCCTATATCCCCACCAACTGCATCTTTCGCCTGAGACATAGCCTGACCGATTCCCCTGACAGTGCCTAGGAACCCGATTGACGGTATTGCCCATGAAATATACCTTATAACTGATAGGTTATTCTCGTTCTTAACAGACATGATCTCCAAAGCTGGTTCAATCGCACTCGCCGCACTTTCAATATTCCGAGTTAAAGCAAATCGGCGAAGCGAAGCCCCCAGAATTTCTACGAGTGCGGAAGTTCGGATCTCACTATCGAGTTTCTCTATTTCTGACAAATACTTCACAGCTTTGTTTGCATCGAGCAACTCATCTTCAAAAAGGTCAACTTCGAATAAATAATTGAGAGAAGATATTTCTAGATACTTTTGAAGACACAGAATAATTGACCAAGCGAATAAAATTAAACATATTTCTTGTTCTAGATCTTTCAATATTATGAATATATCGCGAGGCAGAGGCTCGCCCAATGACAAAGCTTGCTGAGAAAGTTGAGTCACTTCCGGATTGATAACGATCACATATCCAGCGTGCACGAGAAGCACTGAAAATAGCAGACCGAGCACACTAATTATTCTCTTATCCATTAGATGTTTTCCGGAAATGTCGCAGAGTCATTAAGTGTATAAACTCTAGATTGCGCTATAGTAAACGCACCATAAAGCGCTGTAAGAATGGCTATCAAAATAAGAAGCCTTTTCAATTTATGTACCTCGCTATTCGAAATCCAACGTCGGGTCGCGCCTCATTCAAGACCAAAGGTTCACGAAAGGACGCCCTTAATTCTGTCCACGACGAGGAAAGATAATTAGAGCCTTTTACGAGGCGTTGTTGACTTGGAGCTAAATTTATAAAGTCCGACGATTCACCTTCGGGCGTGCCGGTCAAACTGTAGTGATCAGAAACAAATTCACTTACGTTGCCACTTAAATCGTAGAACAGGTCGGCTGGGGGAAATGATCTGATTGGCGCTCGAGCTTGAAAGCCATCGTCATAACTGGCAATACTTCGAGCAGCTGAACCTTCTGAGTTCTTGTCTGCGATGTTTCCGGCTTCCGCGGTAATAGTATATTCGTCGCCCCATAAAAAGATAGATTGTCGTGATTTTCCATTGCGCTTAACCACATACTCCCATTCAGCCTCTGTCGGCAATCGATAACCCAATGAGTCAACATTTTGGACAACTGAATTTCCAGTCAATACATAAAAAGGTTCTAATCCTTCTGCAGCACTAAGCCAATTACAATACTCCACGGCATCCAGCCAGCTTATATTTGTAACTGGCAAGTCGCTGGCCGCCCTGGAAGAATCAAACTTCGAATAGTCTTCTTCACTAATTTCAGCTTCCGACATGTAGAATTTGCGTTGGAATGTGACATTTCTAATCTGTTCATTGGCTCTCTGGCCTATTTCATTCCTCGGACTCCCCATTCTAAGGCTAGTTCCATTTACCTTAATTAGCTGGATACCCTGAGAGTTACTGTATCGTTGAGAGCTAGTTCTATCCCGGAATGCAAACAATGTCTCCAGATCTGCGGAAATAAGTGATGGGCTAGTATCTATTTCAAGATTTTTTGTAAATTCAACATAATCCTCCGCACTAAATTTTATTTCATGTGGCCCAACCTGGATTTGCATTGATAACGGCGTGCGCCCCACGCTTATTCCATCAACGTATACGTCGGATTCCGGTATAGAACGAAATGATATTTCACTGGTTATTTCAAGGAGAGAAATATCAATTATCTCTTCTGTCCCGATTTGAACTCTTGATGTTTCATATCCGAATTTAGAGTATGAGATTTCATTTGGCTGATAATCCATTAGATTAATGTTCAAAACATCCGTAGTTGCATCGATAACAGCACCATTAATAATCAGTGTCCCTCCTCGGGGGGATAACGTCAGAGTCCTTTTAGATTTCACCGGCTCAAGAGTGTAGCTCATGGAGAGATCATCACCCGCCGCAAGGATAGATTCTCGCACGGTCTGATACCCGGCCAAGGTTAGCTCTAATAATTGTTTGCTACCCTTTGTATTGACTTGAAACTCTACTGGGGTCTTTCCGTAATAGACCCCAGAAATCGCCACATCCGCACCAGCCGGAACGCTGCTAATAAATACGTTTGACTCAGCATACTCGGCGTTAAAGGTCAGTGTGTCCGGGATTTCATTAGGTTCGATCTTTTCTAATCGTATTTGGTTTTCCAAACCATCTGCCTGAAGTCCAACTTCGTATTCTCCAGGAACTAAGCTGATTTCAAGTGGATTCGTGTAACCAACAGGAATGCCATCGATTGACCACACCACTTGTGTTAACGCCGTCGCCGCACTGAGTCGCACCTGCTTACTCAAAAACTCTAAGGGGACCGTATAGTTGATTGGGCTGGATGAATTCGCAGTAATAACCTCTTCTTCATATCCCAAGTGCTTAACCGATATTACTGTCTCGCCAAAAATTCGGTAAAGCCTACTGCCGAGGACAAAACCTAAACCTGAAATTCTGTTTATGCTTCCAGGGGTTTCTTCCCCTTCAAAGTCAAGAAAAATGTCGACTCTGTTGATGTATGCGGTTGCAGAAACAAATAACACAAACAAAGACACCAGCAGCAGCAGGGTTGTACCGAAGCGTTTAGTGCGAGCAGATTTTGCACCTTTTAATCGGCTTTCAAAGTTTTTCACCGCACTTGATCTCCAAGGGAGGCTGCAGCTCGCTGACCTCAACGATTCTTAAATTGTTCCGATACCCCCGACAGACTGCATTAAAGGTGTATGTTCCAGGTTTAAGGGTGATTACCTTTCCTAAGGTCGGCTCTATATAGCCGACTCCTCTCACCTCAATCCTAGCTTTACCATCAGAGATTATTTCAACGGATATACTTGTTTGGCTCTGAGATAAGTTTTGTTTGAGCATTTCCGACTCTGCAGATATAACAGATATAGAACTATATCTCGCTGCTGTATCCAAAACTCGCTCTGCAAACAAGGCAACGTTATTGTCTGACAATCTTGATGGATCAGCATTAAGCCCGGAAAGATCTCTGGCAAGCGCTTCTATTTCTTCAATTTGACTGAGTGCCAAAAGCGCAGTTTCTTCGCTCGGATCTAATTCGAGGGCCAACTTAAATTTGGCTGCTGCTTGATTGAAATCTTCAGACTTTAACAGCTCTGCGCCATCAGCTAGCAACCGCGCCTTTTCTTGCTCGCGGATACCCAGGTTAATAGTGCTTTCATAATTTGGGAGATTTGAATTAGATGAATCTAAATTACGGAGGTCACCAACAAGTTGCCCTGCTTTGCGAAAAGCTTTAACTTCAATGCTGCTAATAATTTCAAGCTCTAGCGCGCTGACAGCGTTTCTTTTGATCTCTATTTCGAGTTCGGTGACTCTGTCGGCTAGAAAATTGTTATTTACTATTCTCTCCAGAGCAATGATTGCGTTAAGTTCACCTTCTAAATTCCCCTCGCGCCGATACCTAAGCATCGAATCGTGTTGTTCAAAGTAGTCAGAATCAGAAACTCGGCGAAACAGATGATATTTCGATGAACTATTTACATCTAGAAACCCTTCACTCCCTAACCATAATCTCCTGAAAGCTTCACTATTTCCTTGAACAATGAATTGATCTAACTTTTCTGTAGTTTCTGATTCATATTTAGCAATATCGTTTTTTACAACATCGAATCGAGTCTGGAGGTTCTCCAAATATGATCGATCCCGAGGCTCTCCTGCCTGATCCGGGAATTGCAGATCTGCGCGTAGGTCCTTTATAACCGGTGAAAAGACCACGTGATTTTCGTACCGATCTAGCAGTTCATAATCAATATCAAGGATTATTGTCGGAGGGAATGAATCAGCATCTTCGAAAGCAAGTTGCTGTGAATTCAGAGAACGTTCAATACTTGGTTCGCTGGGCGTGACATTAAATCGACCGGCTTTCTTGTTACCGCCGGATCCAATCATTAGTAATAACAACAAAAATCCTGAAACGAATGCAGCGCCAAAAAGTAAGATCGAAGATCTTTTCCTCTCTTGCTGCCTCGACCTCGCAAGTTTTAGGATCTTGCTTTGCACTTTACAGTTCTACGTTTGGAGTTCGTTCCACAATATAGATTTGTTTCAAATATTCCCTCCACGCTGCATATTGCTCTTCTGCTGTGCCCGTTAGTTCTATTTCTCTATCTTCAATATCCATAACCCTTGGCGCTAAATCAGCATTAACGCTCCTGCCGATCTCATTCAAACTATCTACATGAGATTTAGCATCTCTAAAGTCGCTTGAAGAGTCTAAAGCAACAGCAGCACCCGCTACAGCAGCAGCAGCAGCAGTGTAAGCCTCCGGTGAATATGCTGATGCATCGCCCAACGCGGCAACGCCGACAGCTGCGACAACCAACCCTCCAAGTAGCTTAGCTCGCGCAGCAGCAGCAGCCTCTCTTCGGGCCTTACTTTCTATGTATGCTTGTTCTTGCCATGTGTTGTATGGCGCATTTGAATCTGCAAAAAAGTCGTCATAGTCCTTTTGAACACTATCCAGAAATAAATCATCCTTCGTGTAGATAACATTAATTCTTTCAAACTCAGGATCATTTTCATCCGGAACGCCCAGTAATCTCGTGCGGCCCCTTACGGTTCTTAGAAACTGTGAAAAATATTCTGGCTGGAAGGCTTCTGCAAACCTTAACTTTTCAATGGCAACTAGTGAGTCTCTCTCTCGAGACCTAACTCTTCTTAGGGCACGGTCAATGTCGTCCGCTATATCTACGAGTATAGGGGCATACTTGTTCGAACTTGTGTTTCTAGGGTCATCATATCCACCAACCCTAAATCGATAACTCCTATCCAACTTTTCTCGACCAGAAATGTCAGTCAGCGTAATTTGAAGCTCAACATCCTCGCCATTAGATTTTTTTATTTCACCGTTCAGATAAAAATGACCTACAGCACTCATGTTTGGAGCAATTCTTGCTTTGGCTATAGTTGGCTTGTTAACCAGATGTTTTTGAAGCTCAACAGGAAATCGCACGGCCTCGGTCCGCCTTAATTCCGGCCAAATTCCTAATTCTTCGAAACGATTAGAGTCTGCAGGTATACCTGGGTCGAAAGGAGTTAAAATTAAGTTGTAGCCTAAAAACCTATCCTCACTTGCAGCTTCTGTAGAAGGACTGTTTTGTATAGATCCAGGTCCCACATTATATCTTGGCGCGCTAGTTGGGTTAGTTGTGCTCGCGCATGAAGTTATAAATAATGCGATAGGAAGCACTCTTGCGACCAAAAACCAAACTCTGTTTGTCATTATCCTTTCCCCAAATCAGTTCTCTAGTTCTTTCAACCTAGCTTCTAAGGCTGCTTTTATATCCGGATCTTCTGTTACTTCGATTCTTTGCTTGATTTCATTTATTTGTTGCTGATCAGCATCAGCTTCGACTAACTGCTGTTCTCGCCTTCCATTACTCCCCTGCTGGTCACGCGAACCGAGAGTAGCGGCGGATGTATCCGAAACAATGTTTAGTGATTCGTCAACTTTTATAGACTCATCCCCATCTAACAATTGGTTTGGAGCTGAAGTAACTTGCGTCTGTGCCCTCGATTCATTGGACAGACCTTGAGACCCCGCAGAGCCACCGCCCCCAGAGCCACCGCCCCCAGAGCCACCGCCCCCCGAGCCCCCCCCCCCAGTGCCACCCCCGCTACTCGCTAACGGATCCATACAGACCGACAGATCAAACACTTTTC
>Ga0181589_10002154_pt1 | contig 15465 bp, 12 predicted proteins | sample 071ome_25_FD_132444 | JGI IMG/M metagenome (GOLD analysis project Ga0181589, IMG submission 132444) | Coastal salt marsh microbial communities from the Groves Creek Marsh, Skidaway Island, Georgia - 071410BT metaG (megahit assembly) | ecosystem: Environmental > Aquatic > Marine > Intertidal...
GCAACCACATCGTCGGCCATGTCGCTCAGGGTGTAGGTGTCGCTGTCGGCCGTGGCCGTCGACAGGCCGGCGTCACGGTTGTCCATCCGAATGACGAAGAACCCACGATCGACGAGGGCGAGACAGAACGCTTCGGGATAGATCAGGAGCTGGTTCCCCATGCCCGGCAGACAGATCACCACCGGGTCGTCCTGCATCCCGAACGTCTCGTAGTAGAGCTCGATTGCCCCGTTCGTCGTCGTCGGCATGCCGGTCACCCTAGGTCGGCCCCACTACGTTCAACCCCGTGAAGATCCAGGACCGGCGCTTCGCCAAGCTCTCCACCCGAGAGCTCCACGACATCATGCGACTGCGAATCGACGTGTTCATCGTCGAACAGTCGTGCAGCTACCCCGAACTCGACGGTCGAGACCTCGAGGATGGCACCCGACACGTCTGGATGGCCGACGACCTCGGCGTCGTCGCGTACCTCCGGGTCCTCGACGACGATGATGGTGAGACTCGGATCAGCCGGGTCGCCACCCGCAACGACGCCCGGTCGGGAGGCTTCGCCGGGGCGCTGCTCGACCATGTCCTCGACACCAGCGATGGGCCCTGGGTTCTCGATACCCCGACCGGCCTCGCCGGCTGGTACCGCAAACGCAACTTCGCCGACGACGGTGACGAGTTCGTCGAGGACGGCATCTCTCACCTGCCGATGCGCCGAGAGGCCTGACCCGACCCCAGCACCGCCGCCGCCCAGCCCCAGGAAAGGTCAGTCGCCGAAGCGGATCACCCTGGCCGGGTCAATCCGCAGATGCACCCGCTCACCTAGCGCTGGCGCCGCGGCCAGCACGAAACGGAGCGAACGGCCATCGGTCGTGCGCAGGCGGACATCATGATCCACCCCACGGAAATGCACCCGTTCGACGACCGCTTCGACGGTGTCGGCCTCGTCGGCGTTGACGACGGTTGCGGCATCCGGACGCCACACAACTACCCCATCTGGCCCGTCGACCACATTGGTGTGACCAAGGACTCGGGCGACGGTGAGCGAGCGCGGCGCCGCCCACACCTCGCCGGGCGGGCCGGTCTGATGGAGGCGGCCGCCCTCCATCACGCCGACACGGTCACCGAGGGCAAACGCCTCATCGTGATCGTGGGTGACATGGATCGCTGCCGTTCCCGTTGCATCCAAGACCTCCGGGAGTTCGCCGATCAGCCGATCCCGGAGGTGCCGGTCGAGCGAACCGAGCGGCTCGTCGAGCAGCAGAACCTGGGGCCCCGGGGCCAACGCCCGAGCGAGCGCCACCCGCTGGGCCTCACCCCCCGACAGGGTGGTGACCGCCCGCCGTTCGAAGCCAGCAAGCCCGACCAACTCAAGGAGTTCACCGACCCGCGCCGTACGGGGGGCCGGGTCGACGCCATCCATCCGCAGACCAAACTCGACGTTCTGCCCCACCGTGCGATGCGGGAACAGGGCATGGTCCTGGAACATCAACCCGAACGGTCGGCGCTCGGGCGGTAGGTGACCGATCGGTTCGCCGTCGACAAAGATCGAACCAGCGGCCAGGGGTTCAAGCCCGGCGATCGCCCGCAGCAGCGACGACTTCCCGCAACCGCTGGGCCCCAGCAGGGCGAGCCGCTCACCGGCTGCGAGATCAAGGTCGACTGCCCGGACCGCCCGCAGCTCCCCAAACCGGACCTCGGCCTCTCGTACCTGGAGCATCGGGTCTGCCATCAGAACACCCCCTCGTCCGAACCCCGCGCCGATTCGATCACGAGCACCGCAGCCGCCACCAGCACCATCAGCACCACCGCCAGCGCCATCGCCTGCCCCCGCAGCAGATCGCCGGGCGTTGAAAGAAGCCGGAACAGGGCCACCGGCGCCGTCAGGTTCTCCGGCCGGCGAGGCAGAAACGATGTCGCCCCGAACTCCCCGAGGGAGACCGCGAAGGCAAACCCGGCACCCACGACCAGGCCCCGCAGGCCAATCGGCAGGTCAATTTCTCGCCGAGCCCGCGCCGGCGACGCACCGAGCACCCCAGCCGCCTCATGCAGCGCCGGATCAATCGCCCGCAGCACCGGCACCATCGTTCGCACCACGAACGGCACCCCCACCAGTGCGTGGGCAATCGGGATAATCCACCACGAGGTCCGCAGGTCGAGCGGTGGTTCATCGAGGGCGATCAGCATGCCGAAGCCGATCGTGACCGCCGACGTCCCCAACGGCAGCGTCAGGCCGAGGTCGAACACTCGGGCAAGCCCTCGCCGACCATGCACGACCACGAGCGAGGCCAGCAGACCCACGAGGACCGCCATCGCCGTCGCCGTCACCGCAAAGACGATCGAGTTCGCCAACGCCGTCGTTGCCGGGGCCGGAAGCTGGGGAGCCCGCTCAGCGAGCGCCCGATAGTGGTCAAAGCCGTAGCCGTCCCCGGTCGAGAACGAGCGCTCCATGAGCACCCCAATCGGGCCGCCCAGCAGCACAAAACCAATGCCGAGGTTCACCCACCGCCACACCGGTGAGGCGGCCCGCCGACTCAGGCGAGCACCCCGCCCGACAATCGGGCGGCGCCGTTCGAGACGGGTCGACACGACGACCAACGCGAGCACCGCAACCAACTGCACAACCGCCAGCGCAGCCGCCGTCTCCAGATCGGTGCGGGTCACCGCCTGGCGGTAGATCTCGGTTTCGAGGGTCGCTCGACGGGGACCACCGAGGATCAGCACCACGCCGAACGATGTGAACGAGAACAGGAACACGATGGCGGCCGCCGAGGCGATAGCGGGCCGCAGACGGGGCAACGTCACCTCGCGAAAGGCCGCCCACGCCGTTGCGCCCAACGAACGGGCCGCTTCCTCCATCCGGTGGTCGAGCCCACTCCAGAAGGCGCCGACGGTGCGGACGACGACGGCGTAGTTGAAGAACACATGGGCGATCAGGATCGCCCACACCGTGTGCCGGAGCCGCAGCGCTCCCTCGTCGAGGCCGGTCACGGCGAAGACCTCGGTGAACGCCCCAGCAACCAGGACGGTCGGTAAGACGAACGGGACCGTCACCAGAGCCCGGACCAGCCGCTGCCGCCGTGGCGGCAGCCGGGCGACGATCGACGCAGCGGGAAGCCCGACGACGAGGGTTAAGGCCGTACTCGCGACCGCCTGCCACAGGGTGAACCAGACGATGTCGCGCTGGCGCGAAGACTCGGCCAGATCAAGGAAGGTCTCCCCACCCCCACCGCCGAGCCCCCGCCACAGAACCGTGGCGATCGGGTAGCCGAAGAAGACCGCGATGAACACGGCCGGCACGACGACCAGCACTGCGCCACCGATGGCGCGCCGACCGATCCGGGCCCGCTGGTTCATCGATCAACCCCGAGCGGCACGAGTCAGCCGAGCACGATCTCGACCCAGCGCTCGACCCAGGTGTCGCGGTTGGCCTCGATATCGGCCGGCGCAATGATCTGAGGATCCTCCGCGACCGACGCGAACTCCACGAACTCGGAAGGCAGCGCCGCCGCCTCAAGCGCCGGGAAGACAAACATGTTGAGCGGCACGTCCTCTTGATACGTCGGCGTCAACATGAAGTCGATCAGCGCCTCCGCACCCGCTCGATTGTCAGTCCCCGCGAGAATGCCGGCGAACTCGATCTGTCGGAAGCACGAATCGAGCAGCACCCCGGTCGGGGCAACCTCAACCGGCGGATCGGCGAAGATCACCTCGGCCGGCGGACTCGACGCGTACGACACCACGATGGAGCGGTCACCACCACCGGCAGTGAACTCGCCGTAGTAGGCATCCTCCCAACCAGCGGTGACACTCACCCCGTTGGCGACGAGGTCAGCCCAGTACTGCTCCCAATCGTCGGTGCCGTTGATGGTCGCCAGCAGGAACGCCAGTCCCGGCGACGACGACTCGGGCGACTGCACCACAACCTCGTCGGCGAACACTGGGTCGGTCAGATCCTCCAACGACATCGGCGGCTCGGCCCCCTCCGGCAGGGCATCAATCCAGTAGTTGATGCACACATCACCAAAATCGATCGGGGTGACCCGGTTCTGGTCATCGAGAACGAGTTCGGGGAACACGCCGGACAGGTTCGACGACGCATAGGCATCAAACAGATCGGCATCGAGCCCTCGCTGCAGAAAGGTGTTGTCGATCCCGAACAGGACATCGGCAAGCGGCGCGTCCTTCGTCAGGATGGCTTCACTCACCATCGTGCCGGCATCGCCAACCTGGAGCAGTTCGACCGTTGCGCCGGTTTCCGCCGTGAACGCCTCGAACACCGAGTCGCTCACATAGAACGAATCGTGGGTCATCAACGTGACAGTGGTGCCGGAGATGTCGACCGGGGTCGACGCTTCAAGCTCCCCGCCTCCAGACGAATCGTCGTCACCGCACGCCGCGGCCAACAGGCCCAACGTGAGCAGGCACAGCAACAGCTTTTTCATGGCTTCCTCCGCCGGCATTACCCGGATCAGGTTCGGTCGGGTCGTCGACGGATCGGTCGACCTCTCAGCCCGGCTACCCCGAGCTCCCCGGTGTGATTTGTTCCCGCAGACTAGCCGACGCCGCTAGGCGACCGCCGAGCTGGCTCGGTCAGACAACCGCAGCCACTGCGTCAACGACTTGGTCGACCTGATCTTCCGTCATGACCATCGGCGGACAGAACCCGAGGCTGCCAGCCATCGGCCGGACGATCGCGCCCTGCTCAAGAATCTCGTTGCGCACATCGACCGGTGTCTGATGGTCGTGGGTGACGAGCGCCCACATGAACCCGGCCCCCCGCAAGCCAGCGAACAGGCCATCGTCGACCAGCGACTGCAACCCGGCCCGCAGCCGCTCACCGAGCACCGAAGCCCGTTCGAGCAGCCCTTCCTCCTCGGTGACCTCGATACAGGCGAGTGCTGCCGCACACGCAGTCTGATGCCCGGAGTAGGTGAAGCCGTGCGACAGCTTCCAGCCCGGATCGGTCTCGAGCATCCCGACGACCTGATCGCTGCAGATCACGCCACCAAGCGGCACATAGCCCGATGTCACTGCCTTGGCGAAGGTGACCATGTCGGGCTGGATGTCGTAGTACTGAGCTCCGAACCAGTGCCCGAGGCGGCCGAATCCGCAGATGACCTCATCGGAGATGTAGAGCGCACCGTGCTCGGTGCACAAACGCCGAACGCCTTCGAGGTACCCGGGCGGGGGCGGCACGACACCTCCCGCACCCTGCACCGGCTCGGTGATGACGGCGGCAACCTGCGCACCCTTCTCAGCGAACACCGTCGCCATCGCCTCGATGTCGTCGCCCGGCACGTGCACATGGTCTGGGACGAGCCCACCCCAGCCGACCCGATACTCAGGGAACCCCTGCGCTGACGTGCCGCCATACGCCGTGCCGTGGTACCCGTTCGAGCGGCTGATCACAATCGTCTTTTCTGGATGACCGGCCTGGGCCTGGGCGGCGCGAGCGAGTTTCAGCGCCGTATCGACCGACTCCGAACCGGACTGGGTGAAAAACACTTTGCCGCCTTCGGTCGGTGCCCGCTCGACGATCGCCGCCGCGGCCGCCTCAGCCACATCGTTGGTGAACGGGTCGAAGATGTGGTGGGCGTGGATGCGATCAAGCTGATCCTTGATCGCCTGGGTGACCTTGGGATGGGCGTAGCCAACATTGCAGTACCAGAGCGAACCCATGGCGTCGATGACCTCTCGGCCATCCTTGAGGGTCAGCACCGCGCCCTTGCCCGAGGCAATGCTCACGAACGGATCGGTGTCCTTGGCGGGCGGCGTGAAGGGGTGCAACAGGCGGCTCATGGCCACACTGTTGCACAGTTCGGCGCCGTCACAAATGGTTCAGCGCAGGGGCGGGCGACCGGCTCAGCGACCCTCGAAATTCGGGTCCCGCTTCTCGACAAACGCCGTCATGGCCTCGACCGTGTCCCTCGTCGTGAACTGGTAGGCCTGCCCGATTCCTTCTGCGTCGAGCGCCTCGTCGAGCGTCGATGTGAACGACTGGTTCAGCAACTTCTTGCTTGTCGCCAGGGCGATCGGTGGGCCAGCCATCAGTTTGGATGCGAACTCCTCAACGAGGGTGTCGAGTTCGTCGCTCGGCACGACCCGGTTCACGAGCCCCATCTCCAAGGCGCGGGCCGCATCGATCACGTCGGCGAGCAGCACCAACTCTTTGGCCCGCTGCATGCCCACGATCCGGGGCAGCAGGAACGACCCACCGAAATCAACGTTGAGACCCCGCCGGGCGAAGATCTCACTGAACCGACTCCGCTCACTGGCCAAGACGAAATCGCAGGCGAGCGCCATGTTGAGTCCGGCCCCCGCCGCGACCCCATCGACGCGGGCGATCGTCGGTTTGGGCAGCGTGAAGAGGGTCTGGCAGGCCCGACCGACGGCACGCATCCCATCGAGCGGGTGACCTTCCCTGTCGCGTGGATCGCCTCCGACATCGGCGCCGGAACAAAAGTCTTCGCCCGCCCCGGTCAGAACGACGACCCGTACGGCATCGTCACGAGCCAACTCGTCGAACAGGTCGTGAAGCGCATCCCAGCCGGCGGACGTGATGGCATTGCGAACCCGAGGACGATCGATCGTGAGCGTCGCGACCCCACCCTCACGGGCGACATGGAGATAGTCGACCATCACTGATCTCTCCGCTCGACGCCGGGCAGCACACAGAGCATCTCGTAGAGGAGATCGCCGGCAATCCGGCTGGTCATCCCTGACACGTCGTAGATCGGGGCGACCTCAACCAGGTCACAGCCAACGACATCGAGCCCCCAGCAACCCCGCACGATCTCGAGCCCTTGCGCGGTCGTGAGCCCGCCGATCTCGAGGGTGCCGGTACCTGGCGCGTAGGCCGGGTCGAGTCCGTCGATATCGAAGCTGAGGTAGACGGGACCGCCAGCGACCTGCTCGCGCACCTCAGCCATCAGCGGCTCAAGGCTGCGATGCCAGCACTCTTCGACCTGTACGACCCGGAAGCCCTGCTCGCGACTCCAATCGAAGTCGTCGGCCGCGTAGCCCGTTCCCCGCACACCGATCTGGACGACACGATCACCATCGAGCAGTCCCTCTTCGACGGCGCGGCGGAAAGGCGTGCCGTGGGCGATCTTCTCGCCGAACATGTCGTCATTGATGTCGGTATGGGCATCGATGTGCACCATGCCCAGCGGGCCGTGCTTCTTGGCCAACGCCCGCAGGTGAGGAAGGGCAATCGTGTGATCGCCGCCCATGGCAACGGTGACGAGATCATGCTGCAACAAGTCGTCGATGAAGGCCTCGATCCGGGCGATCGAGTCGTTCTTGTCGAACGCGTTCGTCGCGACATCGCCCACATCGTCGATGCGCAATGAATCGAACGGGGCCGCACGGGTCGCCATGTTGTAGGGCCGGATCATCACCGACTCTTCGCGAATACCGCGCGGCCCAAAACGAGCACCCGGCCGGTTCGACGTGCCGAGATCGAACGGGACACCGAACACGGCGACGTCGAGATCAGCGGGATCACTTCGACCAGGGAGGCGCATGAAGGTGGTGATGCCGGCGAACCGCGGCATCTCGTTACCACCGAGGGGTTGCGGGAACCCCGACTCCGAACGGGCAGGTCCACCAGGCATCAGGACTCCTTCACCATCGCCGCCGCCAACTCGAACACCGCATCGGCCGACTCGGGGCCGCCGAACACGCTCATCGCCACCTCGGTTGCGCCAGCCGCCGCATACTCGGCCAGCCCGGCCCGCACCGTGTCCGGGTCACCCGCCAACAACATGTCTTCAGGACCGGCCATGCCTTCCCGGTCGAGCACCGCTCGGTACGACGGCAGCTGTCCGTAGATCTGGAGCATTTGGGCGGTCGCCGCCCGAGCCGCAGGGACATCGTCGGTGATCCAGACCGGCACGCCAGCAACGATCTCCCCGCCTCCCATCGCCGGCCCAATGAACGACTCGATCGTCTTCGGGCCGGTCATCCAGGTGATGGTGCCCGAGGTGCGCTCGCTCGCCAGCGCCAACATCTTGGGACCCAGCGCCGCAAGCATGAGCCCGGGAGTCGGGCCCGGCACCTGAATGCGGCTGTGCATGGTGACGAACTCGCCCGTGGTCGACACCTTCTGGTCGGTCAGCAGCGGGACAAGCGCATCGAGATACTCGACCATGTGGGTGTAGGGCTTTCGCCACTCGATGCCGTACTGCATCTCCATCGCCGGCTTGTGGCTGGCGCCAAGGCCGAGCGTGAAACGACCACCGGTTGCCTGATTGATGGTTCGCGACTGGGACGCGAGGGTGTTGGCGAACGTGGTCTGCATCGCCACGACCGACGTGCCCAGTTCAATGTCGGCGACCTCACGCCCGACGATGCCAAGGGTCACCATCGGGTCGGCGTTGCTCGTCTGGTTCACCCAGTAGCGATGGAGGCCAGCGGCACGAGCTCGCTCGGCGTTGGCGACCGCCGCATCGATCTCGGTTGGCGAATCGAACCAGCTGATTTTCATGGCCGAACCCTAACGGAGCGGCCGGGCCGGGTGCAGCCGAGGAACCGCCGCTACATACGGTCGAGCAGTTCGCGCTTCTTGGCGTCGAACTCGGCGTCGGTGAGCACACCCTGACGCCGCAACTGATCCAGCTTCTCGATCTGTGCGGGGATCGAAAGCGGCGCCTCAGCCGGTGCGGTTGCCGCACTCCCAGCTGCGGCCTCACCAAGGCGCTGCAGCCTGCGGTCCTCAAGCCCCTCGACCTGCCGGTAGATCTCGTTCTGGACCAGGTTCGGGCGACGGATGTTGGAGAACTCCTGACGGCCGCCCTCACCGGCCGACTCAATGCCGAGATCTCCAGCACCGATCACTCGCTCGAAAATCGACTGGTTGAAGAACACGGTGTTGATCCGATCGAGCGGAATCTCGATCCCCGCCTTCGAGATGACCCCCGTGCGGGACACGACCCGTTCGCTCGTCACGACAAAGTTGGTGGTGTTCCACTGCAAATAGGTCCAGCCGAAATGGGCGAGCGAGGCGAGCCACAGCAGGAGGATCACGCCGTCAACGAAGCTCCACCAGTCGGTGACGAGCGCACCGAGCCCCAACAGGCTCAGCACTGTGAGCACGGCACCAGACGGGGCCAGGAACCACCAGTGAGGACGCAGGTCGAGGACCAGCTCCTCATCGTCGGTCAACAACTGCTTGGGGAAGGGCATGGTTCGACAGTACCGCGCCGCCCGGACCGCGGCCCGAGGGTCGGGTCACGCACTCGTACGGGCCGGGATCGCCGGCAGCCGCAGCGTCAACACCCAGGTGATGAGCACAACGAGCGTCGAGCCCCACATCGCAAGTTCGAGCCCACCCCAGAGGTACAGCAGACCACTCAGCAGGGTTCCGACCAGTCGACCGGCAGCGTTCGCCGAGTAGTAGAAGCCGACGTCCATGCTGACCGCCTCATCACCGGCGTAGGCGAGGATCAGGTACGAGTGCAGGCTCGAGTTCAACGCGAATACAACGCCAAAGACGATGAGTCCGCCGATCACCGCCGCTGTGCGAACGCCATCAACGGCAACCCCCACCGCAATCAGGGCCGAGACGGCGGCCAGCACAAGCCCCCAGACGCGGGCTGCAGCCACCTCGTCGAGCACACCGCGACGCCGCAGGACGCTCGGAGCGATCGATTGCACCACGCCGTACCCGATGACCCACGCAGCAAGGAAGGCGCCGGTCGCCTGGAACGACCATCCGAGAATCTCATCAAGGAACACCGGCAGGGCCACGACAAACCAGATATCGCGGGAGGAGAAGAGGAAGAGGCGGGCGATCGACAGCTTGTTGATCGCATCCGAGGTCGACAGGACTGAGCGGAGCGGCGGTTTGGTTGAGGACTTGCCGATGTCTTCGTTGAGCAGCGCGGCGACCGCACCGAGGACGACTGCGATGCCGGCGGCCATCGTGAACAGCGCCGCGTCGTAGCCGAGGCTGGCAAGGAGGGCGGCCCCGAGGAAGAAGCCAACACCCTTGAGGGCGTTCTTGGAGCCGGTCAGCACCGCAACCAGACGAAAGAGCGCATTCTCGCCCTCGCCGGCTACGTACTTCACCGCACTCTTCGAGCTCATCTTGGTGAGATCCTTCGCCACCCCCGAGAGCGCCTGCGCACCCATCACGTAGGCCACCGACACCCACTCGACCCAACTCGGCTGGTGCAGAGCAAGGATCACCAGTGCGACGATCTGCAGGCTGAGCCCGGCAAGCAGGGTCTGGTTGAGGCCGCGCCGAGCCCCGACCCAACCACCGAGCAGGTTGGTCACGATCCCCATGAACTCATAGAGCAGGAAAAGGAAGGCGAGCGACACCGGCGAATAGCCGAGATCGTGGAAGTGCAGGAGCACCAACATCCGAAGCGCGCCGTCGGTGAGGGTGAACGCCCAGTACCCCGCCGTCACCAGGGCATAGTTCCGGACCTGCACAGCGACCGCCCTACCTGTCGGCAGTAGGAAGCGAAGCGGCGACGCGAGCAGCGAGATCAGCCATCCGGAAGGCGTAGCCGTACTCGTTGTCGTACCAGACGAGGATCTTCACCATCCGGTCGTCGACCACCATCGTCGACGGGCCATCGACAATGCCCGAACGGGAGTCGTTGACGAAGTCCGCCGAGACAAGCGGCCGATCCTCGTACCCGAGAATGCCCGCCAACTCGCCCTCGGACGCAGCTCGAAGCGCAGCGTTGACCTCATCTGCACTGGCCGTCCGCTCCAGGGTGAAGACCGCGTCGGTGAGCGACGCGTTGAGCAGCGGCACTCGCACGGCAAGCCCGTTGAGCTTCCCCTGCAACTCCGGGTAAATCATCGTGATGGCGGTCGCCGATCCCGTCGAGGTTGGGATCAAGGAGTTGAGCGCCGACCGCGCCCGGCGAAGGTCCTTGTGGGGCGCGTCGACGATGACCTGGGTGTTGGTGACGTCATGGATCGTCGTGATCACCCCACGCTCGATCCCGAACGTCTCGTGCACCACCTTCACCACGGGAGCGAGACAGTTCGTCGTGCAGGACGCCGCCGTCACGATGTCGTGCACCGCCGGGTCGTAGTCACCGTCGTTGCACCCGATCACGATGTTCGGCACGCCCGGACTCTTGACCGGCGCAGCGACGATCACCTTGCGGGCACCGCGCTCCAGATGCGGGGTGAGCGTCTCGGTTGTCTTGAAGACGCCGCTCGCCTCGAGCACGACGTCGACCCCAAGGTCACCCCACGAAATTTTGCCTGGCTCGTCATAGCCCGAGTAGCTGACTCGCTTACCGTCGATGACGATCGTGTCGCCGTCGACACCGACGTCACCGTCATACCGGCCGTGCACGGTGTCGAACTCCAACAGATGAGCGGCGGTGGCCGCATCACCACGGAGTTCATTGACGTGCACAAGGTCGAGTTCGTCGTGCCGGGCCATGCCGCGCACAGCGAGGCGTCCCACCCGACCAAAGCCATTGATCCCGATGCGGGTGACCATCTCGTGTCTCCGGTTCGTCGTCTCACTCACGAGTCAAGCAGCACCGAGTGAACTCCGAGTAACGCTCAGGCATCGGGATGGGGGCGACCGCCATCATCCCCAGCCCCACTCGTGGAGCTTGTCGTCGTCGATCCCGAAATGGTGGGCGACCTCGTGGACGACGGTGACCGTCACCTCTTCCACCAACTCCTGCTCGTCCCGCACGAACGCACACAACGACAGCCGGTACAAGGTGATGACGTCGGGCATCACCATCCCGCCGTAATCACCTCGCTCGGTGAGCGGCACCCCCTCATAGAGCCCGAGAAGATCCTCGGTTGGGTGCTCGTCCTCCACCACAACGGCGACGTTCTCCATCAGCTCACCAAGCGGCGCCGGCAGGGCATCAAGCGCATCAGCCACCAGGCGTTCGAACGCAAGCGGGGCGAGCGGCTTCATCGACGCAACCTAGCGAGTCCTGCACGGGGCTCGGGGACGAAGAGCCCATCGAACGGATTCGGTAGGGTCACCCTGTGGTCGAACGCCTCGCCGACGCCGATGTCCTTCTCGAGGACCTCACGCCAGAACAGCGCGACGCCGTCACCACCTCAGCCACCCCGCTCTGCATCATCGCCGGCGCCGGCTCCGGCAAAACCCGGGTTCTGACCCGGCGCATCGCCTGGCAGGCAAGCACTGGCGCCATCGACCCGCGACGGGTCCTCGCCGTCACCTTCACCCGCCGGGCGGCTGGCGAACTCCGGCGCCGAACCCGAGCGCTCGGTCTACGCGACGACGTTGCCGCCGGCACGTTCCACTCGATTGCCCTGGCGGTCCTCCGCAACCACTGGAAAGACTCCAACCGCCGCCCACCCGAACTCCTCGAACGACGAATGTCGTTCCTCGCCCGCCAGCACCGCAACCTCGACCGGGCGACCATCGCCGACATCGACAACGAGATCGGCTGGGCTCGGGCTCGGCTGGTCACGCCCGAGGCCTACGCCGAGGCGGCCGCAGCAGCCAAGCGGCGGCCCGGCCGCAGCCTCAGCTTCGTTGCCGACATCTACCGCCAGTACGAAGACGCCAAACGCAAGCGCAAGCTCGTCGACTTCGATGATCTCCTCGCGCTCTGCCACGCGACGATGACCCAGGACACCCGCTTCGCCGAAGCCCAGCGGTGGCGACATCGCCATGTGCTCGTCGACGAGTTCCAAGACGTCAACCCGCTCCAGTTCGCCCTGCTGAAGAGCTGGCTCGGGCCGGAATCGTCGCTGGTGGTGGTCGGCGACCCCAACCAGGCGATCTACGGGTGGAACGGTGCCAAACCCGAATTTCTCGACGAGATCGATCAGCACCTTCCCGGGTGCGCGGTCCTTCACCTCCGCACCAACTTCCGATCGACACCGGAAATCCTTGCCGCTTCCGCCCGGGTCCTCGACATCGACCCCCAGCCCGCCGCTCGCCCCGGCGGCGACGAACCAAGCGTTCGCCGGCTGAACGCCAACGACGAAGCGGTCGCCATCGCCCGGTCGGTGCGGGGCCGACACAAACCCGGCGCACCATGGCGACACCAAGCCGTGCTCGCTCGCACGAACGCGCAACTCCCCGCCATCCGTAACGCGCTCGAGGCTGCCGGCATCCCGGTGCGATCACGCGGCGACGGCGCCCTGCTCCGGCGACCCGAAGTGATGGAGTTGGTCGACACCTGGCCGCCCGATGCGGCACTGTCCGATGTCCTCGCCGACGCAACGACCGAACTCCCCGACACGCTCGAGCAGGCGCACCTCAGCGAAGAACGACGAGCGATGCTGCAGGCCTTTCTCGACATCGCCCGAGGCCACCTCGAACTCGAACGTCGAGCCAGCGTCAACGATTTCCTCTCATCACTGCGCGCCGACGACCGCATCGACTCGGTCACCGACGGTGTTGAGCTCGGGACCTTCCACTCGGCCAAAGGACTCGAATGGCCGATCGTGCACGTCGTCGGCCTCGAGGACGGTTTCGTCCCGATCAGCTTCGCCAGCAGCGCCGCTGCGCGTGCCGAAGAACGACGACTGCTCTATGTCGCCGCGACCCGGGCCGAACGCGAACTTCACGTGTCGTGGAGCGACACCCGGCTCATCGGTGACGCCATCGCCGAACGGGCACCATCGCCCTGGCTCGACGCCTTCCGCGGCGAAGCGGCGCCACTCCCCGACGACCGCCCCTCGATTGCGAACCTCCGAGCCAAGATTGCCGCCGTCCCCGAGGTCGACCTCACCATCACCGACCGCCACGAACGCGAAGTCGTTCGCGACCAACTCCTGATCTGGCGAGAAGATTGGGCGGCAAAGGCCAACATCGCCCCGACCGCCGTGCTGTCCGACCGAACCGTCGAGGCGCTGGCCACCGAGCGACCGTGCCGCATGGATGACCTCGCCGACATCGAGGGCATGGGGCAGAGCCGTGCCCGCCGGTTCGGTCTCAAGCTGCTCGAAATCACGTGCCTCGACGAGTGACACCGGCCGGCAGCATCGACCGCTAGTGCTCGACGGGTTCCTCGCGAGATCGAGGCTGGGCCACCACCACCACGGTCGCATCGGAACGTTCGAGCACGGTCTCGACGGTGTGACCGATGAAGGGCCGACCGTCGACGTTGCGAAGTTGCGCTCCCAGCACCACCAGGTCGGCATCTTCGGTGCGCGCCGTCTCGACGAGAATTTCTCCCGCCGACTGGCCCTCGCGCAGCACCTCACGCGGTTCCAGCCCTGCGTCGGTCGCCCGCTCGACCGCTGCGTCCATCATCGAGCGGGCGGCAGCCATTGCCGGATCGTCGGTCTCGATGGTGCTCCGCCGGGCGAAGATGCGCGGCAGTTGACCCACCCGGTTAACGACATGGGTGAGCAGCACCTCGGTACCGAGCTGCCCTGAGATCGCAAACGCAACCTCCTGAGCCGAACGCGACGACGGTGTACCCGTGACCGGCACCACGACCCGAGAGAACGCAGGCGGAAGGGGCCGGTCGAGCCCACGGGCCCGTCGCACGATCACAACGGGCGTCACGGCGTTGAGCAACAGCTCATCGACCATCGGCGAGTACAGCACTCCCTGATGACGGGCAGCCACGCCGACGACAACCACGCCGTAGCCGAGCTTCGATTCGGCGACGATCGAAGCAGCGGCACCCGATCCACCGATGGTTCGATGATCAACTTCCCGCTCATCGAGTACCGCTTCGAGCACCGAGATGTCGGTGTCGGCGCTCTCCACGGTGAGGATCGTGGCGGGTGCCTCCTTGGGCCAGGCGAACTGAGCGATCTGGGCCGCCGCGATCGACGCCGGTCGGCCCTGGGACGGCAGCAGGATCCGCTGGGAGGTGACGACCAGGTTCTTGGCCAACGCCTCCTCCCGATCGAGTCGGTCCTGTTCCTCGTCGGTGCCGCGCCAATCCCGCACGATGATTCGCAAGGTCACGGCGGCGAAGATCGACGTAATCAGCGGGACGATGACAATCACCGTGTAGGCGGTCTCGGTGAAGACCCCGAGCGAAAGCCCCACCGACGCAATCACGATTTCGAGCGCACCGCGGGCATTGAGCCCAGCCCCGAGGGCCGTCGCCGCCCGGGTCGACTGCCCAGCGAGACGAGCTCCGATGAACGCACCGACGAACTTGGCCACGATCGCGACCGCAACGACGGCGCCCGCCCACGTCAGCGCGTCGTCTTGCCCAAGCAGGCTCAGATCGACACGCAGGCCTGCCGTCGCGAAGAACACCGGTGCGAGAAACGTGTCGGTGATCGATTCGAGATGGCTCAACACCTCACGCTGCTGGAAGCGCGACCGGTGCAGCACCACCCCGGCAACAAAGGCACCGAGCACGGCCTCAATCCCGAGCGCCTGCGTGGCGACACCAAAGATCAGCATCGTGAAAATCACGACCGTCATCGCCCCAGGCACGTTCGCGCCGTCGCGCCGCACAAACCGCAGCGAGCGGTCGACGGCCCGCTGGCCCAGCGTCATCGCAAGCGCCAGGAAGATCGCCA
>Ga0181589_10002156_pt1 | contig 15460 bp, 13 predicted proteins | sample 071ome_25_FD_132444 | JGI IMG/M metagenome (GOLD analysis project Ga0181589, IMG submission 132444) | Coastal salt marsh microbial communities from the Groves Creek Marsh, Skidaway Island, Georgia - 071410BT metaG (megahit assembly) | ecosystem: Environmental > Aquatic > Marine > Intertidal...
AACGTCATGCGGGGCGAACGCTATCTTTGCACCGGAGCTAAGGGTTCTCTGGAACCCGACGATAGCGCAGACCGTGAGCCGCTGACCAACAGAGAGCAGAATATCCTTCTGCAACTGGCGCAGGGCAAATCGAACAAGGAAGTGGCGCAAGAACTCGACATCTCAGTGCGCACTGTCGAAACGCACCGTCGCAACCTGAAGCGAAAACTTGGCATTTCGACAACAGCAGGTTTGACAAAATACGCATTAGAGCACGGCGTTCTTCAGGGGACTGGAATACTGCGGTAACACTTAGGATAACACGCAGCCACTTGGCAGTGCCTCAAATCATCTGTTAAAAATTTCAGAAGCATGGGGCGATTGGTAATTATCGTTCAAAAAATAGTATCGCCACGACATAAATCCTCGCGAATCGCGGTTGACGCCCCCTTTTCCCGAACATATTGTGCCGCAAAGCAGCAAGGAGCGGCCCCATGATCGACCTCGTGGTCATCTTTGGAAAATGGCGCATGGGCCGGTAACGGGAACCCAGTTATTACCACATGCGCCCCCGCCCAAACGGGGGCTTTTTTGTTGCTGAAATAGATCAAACGCAAGTAAGCGCGTCATAAAACGGAGAGACACATGGCACGTCAAATGACCGGAGCGAAAATGGTAGTTCAGGCCTTGAAGGATCAAGGTGTGGACGTCGTGTTCGGATATCCCGGAGGCGCAGTGCTACCGATTTACGACGAAATATTCCAACAGAACGATATTCGTCACATTCTGGTGCGCCATGAACAGGGTGCAATCCACGCTGCCGAGGGTTATGCTCGCTCGACGGGTAAGCCCGGTGTTTGCCTTGTAACCTCAGGCCCTGGCGCGACCAATGCAGTGACCGGACTAACGGACGCTCTGATGGATTCGATCCCGATTGTGGTTCTGACCGGTCAGGTTCCAACCTTCATGATCGGCTCGGACGCCTTTCAGGAAGCAGACACCGTGGGCATCACCCGCCCCTGCACAAAACACAACTGGCTGGTAAAAGAGACATCGAACTTGGCGTCGACCATTCACGAGGCGTTCCACGTCGCAACCTCGGGGCGACCCGGTCCCGTTCTGATCGATATTCCCAAAGACGTTCAATTCGCCACCGATACCTATACGGCGCCGGCTCCGGCTCGCAGTCACTATCAGCCGCCGGTCAAAGGTGATCTAGCGACCATCACAGAATTGGTCGAAGCACTCGAAAAAGCCGAACGCCCAATCTTTTACACTGGTGGAGGTGTTATTAACTCGGGTACTGGTGCAAGCCAGCTTCTGCGTGAACTTGTTGACACTACCGGTTTTCCGATCACCTCGACTCTGATGGGCTTGGGCGCCTACCCTGCATCCGGTAAGAACTGGTTGGGCATGCTCGGCATGCACGGCCTTTATGAAGCCAACATGGCTATGCACGGTTGCGATCTTATGATCAACATCGGCGCACGCTTCGACGACCGAATTACTGGTCGTATTGATGCATTCAGCCCGAAATCTAAGAAAGCTCACATCGACATCGACCCCTCGTCGATCAACAAAGTAATCCGCGTTGATATCCCGATCGTTGGCGACGTAGCACATGTTTTGGAAGACTTGCTGAAAATCTGGAAAGCACGGGGACGAAAAACCAACTCTGCTGCGGTAGCGAAGTGGTGGAACAAGATCGAGGAATGGAAAAAGGTCAACTGTTTGTCCTACAAACCCTCGGCTGGAAAAATTCGTCCGCAACATGCCGTTGCTCGGCTTGAGGCACTGACCAAAGACCACGACCGCTACATCTGCACCGAGGTCGGACAACACCAAATGTGGGCCGCACAGTACCTAAGCTTTGAAGACCCGAACCGCTGGATGACATCAGGTGGTCTGGGCACGATGGGCTACGGGTTCCCAGCGTCAATCGGCGTTCAAATGGCCCATCCGGATGCTCTGGTGATCAACGTTGCCGGTGAGGCTTCTTGGCTAATGAACATGCAAGAGATGGGCACAGCGGTTCAGTTTCGCTTGCCAGTCAAACAGTTCATCCTGAACAACGAACGTCTTGGCATGGTCCGCCAATGGCAGGAACTTTTGCATGGCGAGCGGTACTCACACAGCTGGTCCGAAGCCCTGCCCGATTTCGTGAAACTTGCCGAAGCTTTTGGAGCCAAGGGTATTATTTGCGACAATGAAGCTGATCTTGATGATGCGATCCTTGAAATGATCAATCACGATGGTCCCGTCATTTTCGACTGCTTGGTGGAGAAGCACGAAAACTGCTTCCCAATGATTCCGTCGGGCAAAGCACATAATGAAATGCTGCTGGGCGAAGCCAACACCCAAGGCGTCATTGATGCCAAAGGATCGGTTCTGGTCTGACACGTCGCACTGGGGGGACTTCCCCCCCGCACCCCCAAGTATTTTTGCCAAGAAGAAGAACACCATGTCTCCTCTGAAAATCAAAAAAGGCTCCACTAGCCATTCGGCCTATAATCTGCGTCCTAATTTCTCGGATGAACAGGAGCGTCACACCCTAGCTGTTCTGGTCGAAAACGAACCCGGCGTGCTGGCGCGTGTCATCGGCTTGTTTTCGGGCCGAGGATATAACATCGAAAGCCTGACCGTCGCCGAAGTGGACCATACGGGTCATCTGTCGCGCATTACTCTGGTAACGACTGGTACGCCACAGGTTATTGAGCAAATCAAAGCACAACTGACCCGAATTGTGCCCGTGCACGAAGTGCATGACCTCACAGTCGAGGGGCCTTCGGTAGAACGTGAACTGGCGCTTCTAAAAGTATCCGGACAAGGTGAAAAGCGCGTTGAGGCACTTCGCCTTGCCGATATTTTCCGCGCCAATGTGGTCGATAGCACACTGGAAAGTTTTGTGTTCGAAATCACCGGCACACCCGATAAGATCGACGCTTTTGCCGAGCTTATGCGCCCACTTGGGCTGCAAGAGGTTGCGCGGACCGGCGTGGCCGCTCTTTTGCGCGGAACGGAATAATCTCTGCCCCTTGATCCAGAATCGGCTCTGAATCCGGAGCCGGTTTTGCCGCAGTCTCGGCTTGCAGACTTTCTTTCAAGCCCTTGTGACTGTTCTCCTCGACGATTGTCAGGTTCTCAGCAAAACGCAGCTTACTGCTCATCTTGAGGCTGAAACTGACAAGGTCGCCCGCCTGAAGTGCCATATCGGCACAGATATCAGCCTGTTCGCCTGTGACATAAGCAAGCTTTCCCTGATCTTCACACCAGATTACCGCTTTACCCGCGTCTTTATCGCTCCACAGAACCACACCCAACATGTCCGCCCCCCTATTGCTGACAAGTTGATGATGTCTGACTGCTGACACAAAAAAAATCATGACATTGGCGTCTATCAACTTGAATTTGTGTCGGGTTCAGTCAATCCTGTCGCCATGTAGCGTCTTTTCTGACGCTTTTTAGCGTCTCTCGACGAAAACATAACGATATGAGCCGTTAAAAGGCCGAAATACAACAGGAAAAGCGACGTGACCGACAGATCCGGCCACTCACCACCTTCAAATCCAGCGGAGCTCCGCCAGATTTTTGGTGAGAACTTACGAAAGCTCGCGAAAGAATACGATTCTGTCGCAGGGCTTTGTCGTAAACTTGAGATCAATAGAACTCAGTTCAACCGTTATCTTTCTGGCGAAAGCTTTCCACGGCCTGATATTTTGCACCGGATTGCCACTTTCTTTGGTAAAGACGCGCGCATACTTTTGGAATCTGTAGATCAAATCGAGGCTCCCGCACGAAGCCTGCTGCATCATCCGGTTTTGAAAGATTTTTTCGGCGATCACATCACAAAAGTGCCGCAAATCTTGTTCCCAAACGGGTTTTATCAATTCACTCGACCGAGCTTTGTCGAGCCGAACAAATTCGTTCAATCATTGGCGCTTGTTTGGCGCGAAGGCGACTATACCTTCATTCGCGCCCTTGAATCAAAAGCCGCTTTCAAGGAACAGGGACTACCGTTTGACACCAGATCCCGCGAGGTTCGTGGGGCGGTCATGGCACAAGACGAAGGCATAACCCTTCTAATCTCACGCCGCGGCGCAACGACCTGCAGCTTTGGTTTCTTAAACAAAGTTCCATCATTCCAAAATAATATTTGGGTGGGCTTCACCATCCGGACAATTCCCGAAGGCATAGACGGTGGACGGGTTGTTCGCATGGTGTTTGAACATCTTGACCACAACACACACGCGATCTTAAGGGCAGCGCGGACTGTCGGATTCACCTCCGAAGAGGGACTTACCCCCTTCCATCGCAAACTCTTGCGCATCACAGAACCATTCAAATAGCGTTCGTTTTGCGCCGATATCGGTCGCAAATTGCAAAGTTATCTCCTGCCGGCAGGTTTAACCGAGAGACATTGATCACAGGAGACCTCGATGACCGAAACGTCCTATCTGAATGACGTACGCAAGCCAGTTGACACTGCAAATGGCCTGCCGAACGCGCATTATGTTGACCAAACTGTATTTGAAGAAGAGCGCCAGTCACTTCTTTTTTCTCAATGGGCGGGCCTTGCTGTAGCCGCCGATGTTCCCGAGGTCGGCGACGCCAAGCCGATTGATTTCCTGGGCATGCCCCTGTTGTTGGTGCGTGATCGCGATGAAAAAGTGCGCGTCTATCAGAACATCTGTCGGCACCGCGGCATGATCCTGGTCGAAGAACCCCGCAAAATCGAAGGCGCCATTCGCTGCCCCTACCACTCTTGGTGCTATGGACTTGACGGACGACTAGTCTCAACGCCGCATGTGGGCGGACCAGGACAGAACGTCCACGAAGCAATCGACAAAAAACAACTTGGCCTTATTGAAGTACGTAGCCACATCTGGATGGATGTGGTGTTTGTAAACATTGACGGACAAGCAGCTGACTTTGATGACATTCACGCCGACCTGATCAAGCGCTGGAGCGAATTTGACCAGCCGCTGTATCATGGTGGTGCAGACAGCTATTTTTCGCTGGATGTCAAAACCAACTGGAAACTGGCCGTCGAAAACTACTGTGAAAGCTATCACCTGCCTTGGGTGCATCCGGGTTTGAACAGCTACTCGCGTCTGGAAGATCACTACAACATCGAACTGGCTGGAAAATACTCGGGCCAAGGAACTTACGTTTACCGCCAACTGCGCGGCGTCAACGAAGAGGTCTTTCCTGATTTCGAAAATCTAAGCGAACAATGGGACGAAGGCGCAGAATACGTCGCGGTCTATCCCAACGTCCTACTTGGTGTTCAACGGGACCATACCTTTGCGATCATACTTGAACCGAAATCTATTGACCGCACGGTAGAGCATATCCACCTCTACTATTCCCAACCCAAAACTGACGAAGGCATGCGCGCCAAAAACGCCCAGCTTTGGAAAACCGTTTTCGAGGAAGACGTGTTTGTCGTAGAAGGAATGCAGCGCGGTCGAAATGCAGTCGGCTTTGACGGCGGACGCTTCTCGCCAGTGATGGACAGTCCCACACACTGCTTCCACGATTGGTGCGCAGAGCGCATCCTTGAGGATCGTTCAGCCAAACAAGCTGCCGAATGAGCCATGATCTGGACCAGCGCCTTCTGGAAGCGCATGCTCGCGATGATCGCATGGCTCTGGTCCAGCTTTACAAAGACGCATCCTCTGTTTCAAATTCTGAGGACGCTAAATACTTTTACCTAACCCATGCATATATTTTCGCGCTGGACACGGGCCATCCCATGGCCAGTGAACTACACGCCTTGCTAAAAGCCGCAGGGCGCGAATCCTGATCTTTCTTTTGTCAAAAATATCCTCGCCGAAGGCACCGCAAGCCTAAGGGGCTGGCGCATAAAACGGGGTTGAAAGCCCCCTCGGTTTGCACAAAGCGCACGCCGGAAAGAAAAAAGGGCGCCGTGAGGGGCGCCCTGTAAGTTTCGCTGATCAGGCTCACTCTTTATACCGCTCGATCGATTTTTGCCTGCGGCCTGATCCGCGTCAGGGGCGAGCGCACCCGCCCCGGTGACCCTTAGGAGCAACCCGAAGTTGCTCCGCAGGTATTGCACTTCATGCAGGTGCCGTTGCGCACCAGCGTGTAGTTCCCGCAGTCGCCACAAGGATCACCCTCGTAGCCCTGCATTTTCGCTTTGGTCCGCGCGTCCATCGACACCGTTCCGGTCGCCAGCGCGGTTTCCCCAACGCTGGTTTCAGGCACCAAGGTGTGGATCGCCGCAACTGGGTCGGTCGCTCCGCCCAGTGCTGTGGCTCCAACGGTTGCGCCACCTTGCAAAACCACCAAATGATCGTTCGTCACACGTTTGCGCAAATATCCAGCCGAGCTGATTTGTTTTAGAACTTCCAGTGACTTATGCGCCGCGTTTTCACTCACACTACCGATGTTCGACTTGCCTTCTTCCTCGCCACGGCCCAAATCATCAAAGGTGGCACCTTCGGGCTTCACATGGGCCAGATCGGTGCGGTCCAGATAAGACACAGCCAGCTCACGGAAGATATAGTCAAGGATCGAGGTCGCATTCTTGATGCTATCATTTCCCTGAACCATGCCCGCAGGCTCAAACTTGGTGAAGGTGAAAGCGTCCACGAACTCTTCCAGCGGCACACCATACTGAAGACCGACCGACACCGCGATGGCGAAGTTGTTCATCATCGCCCGGAAGCCAGCGCCTTCTTTGTGCATATCAATGAAGATTTCGCCAAGGCTGCCGTCTTCGTACTCACCTGTACGCAGATAAACCTTATGTCCGCCAACAATCGCCTTCTGAGTGTAGCCCTTGCGGCGCTCCGGCATCTTTTCGCGGTGATTGCGGATGATTTCTTTGACTACGATTTTCTCGACGATCTTCTCTGCAAGCACGGCCGCTTTTTCCTGCGCCGAGCCACTCTCAAGCACCTCAAGCGCCTCGTCGTCATCTTCGACCAAGGCCGACGCCAGCGGCTGAGACAGTTTCGAGCCATCTCGGTACAACGCGTTCGCCTTGATGCCCAACTGCCAGCTTAGCTCATAGGCTTTCTGACAGTCCTCAATCGTCGCATCGTTGGGCATATTGATCGTTTTCGAAATCGCGCCCGAAATAAACGACTGAGCCGCTGCCATCATGGTGATGTGGCTGTTAACCGACAGATAACGCTTACCTTTTTTACCGCATGCATTCGCGCAATCGAACACTTTATAGTGCTCTTCTTTCAAGTGCGGCGCCCCCTCAAGGGTCATTGTACCACACACATGGTCGTTCGCGGCTTCGATATCCTTCCGGCTGAAGCCAAGATGCTGCAGCAGGTTGAATGTAGGATCGTTTAGCTTGGTGGCAGGGATACCCAGCACGTTGATGCAGAACTCGGCGCCAAGGGTCCACTGGTTAAACACAAAGCGGATATCGAACGCCGTGCCAAGTGCGGCCTCGACCTTATCGATCTCGGTCTGCGTGAACCCGTGACCTATCAGCGAAGTGTGGTTGATGCCCGGAGCATTGCCAAGTGAACCATGCCCCACAGCATATGAAATGATCTCTTCGATCTGCGCTGGACCATAGCCAAGTTTTTCCAAAGCCGCCGGTACTGAACGGTTGATGATCTTGAAGTAGCCGCCACCAGCTAGCTTTTTGAACTTTACCAAAGCAAAGTCAGGCTCGATGCCGGTAGTGTCACAATCCATCACCAGACCAATAGTGCCGGTCGGTGCAATCACGCTCGTTTGCGCATTGCGATAGCCGTGCTTTTCACCCAGCTCTAGTGCTTCATCCCAGCAAGATTGTGCAATCTCGACAAGTCGTTGATCCGGGACGTTTGCGTGGTCCAGTGCAACCGGTTTGATTGCAAGGTTTTCGTAACCGTCGACGTTGCCATAGGCCGCGTTCCGGTGATTGCGAATAACCCGCAACATGTGCTTCGCGTTGCGGTCATAGCTTGGGAAAGCACCCAGCTCGCCCGCAATCTCGGCCGAAGTCGCATAGGCTACACCAGTCATGATCGCTGTTAGTGCGCCAGTCAGCGCACGACCTTCATCGCTGTCATAGCCAAAGCCCATGTTCATAAGCAAACCGCCAATATTGGCATAGCCCAGACCAAGCGTACGGAAGTCGTAGGACAACTGCGCAATTTCCTTGGACGGGAACTGTGCCATCATCACCGAGATTTCCAGCGTCAAGGTCCATAGACGCGACACATGCATGTAGTCCTCGACCTGGAACTCTCCGTCCTTCAGGAACGTCAGCAGGTTCATAGACGCAAGGTTACAGGCTGTGTCATCAAGGAACATGTATTCCGAGCACGGGTTCGAGCCACGGATTTCGCCGTCTTCAGGGCATGTGTGCCAAGCGTTGACGGTATCGTGGTACTGGATGCCGGGATCTGCACAGGCCCAAGCTGCGTGGCCGATGTCTTCCCATAGATCACGCGCCTTGATGGTCTTCGCAACCGATCCGTCCGTGCGGCGGATCAGTTCCCAGTCGGCGTCGTTCTTCACGGCTTCAAGGAACGCGTCGGTGACGCGAACCGAGTTGTTCGAGTTCTGACCCGACACGGAAGCATAGGCTTCGCTATCCCAATCGGTGTCGTAAGTCGGGAACTCGATGCTGCCGTAACCTTGCTTTGCGTAGTCCAACACTCGCTTGACATAAGTTTCTGGGATCGCGACTTTTTTAGCTCCGCGGATTGCGTCTTTCAGTTGCGGGTTTTTCTTCGGATCGACCGAGTCTTCAGTGCTGCCATCCCACGCTTTGATCGCCCCGAAGATCGCATTCAGCTTCTCCTCGTGCATTTTCGAGCCTGCGACGATAGAAGCCACCTTCTGCTCTTCTTTGACCTTCCAGTTTATGTATTCCTGAACGTCTGGGTGGTCGGCATCAACGATCACCATCTTTGCTGCCCGGCGCGTTGTGCCGCCAGACTTGATCGCGCCCGCGGCTCGGTCACCGATTTTCAAGAACCCCATCAGGCCTGACGACTTGCCGCCACCCGAAAGAGCCTCACCATCTGCACGCAGGGACGAGAAGTTGGTTCCGGTGCCCGAGCCATATTTAAACAGACGTGCCTCCCGAACCCAAAGGTCCATGATTCCGCCGTCGCCTACCAAATCGTCGGCAACCGACTGAATAAAGCAGGCATGCGGCTGAGGATGCTCATAGGCAGACTTCGACTTGGTCAATTTGCCGGTTTTGTAATCAACGTAGTAATGACCCTGGGAAGGTCCGTCGATGCCATAGGCCCAATGCAAGCCAGTGTTGAACCACTGTGGGCTGTTCGGAGCGGCACGCTGAGTTGCCAGCATGTGGCGCATTTCATCGAAATAAGCGCGCGCGTCGTCTTCGGTGGAAAAATATCCACCTTTCCAACCCCAATATGTCCATGCCCCTGCAAGGCGATCGAACACCTGCTTGGCGCTTGTTTCGCCGGTTTTCTCGGTGGTGTCGCTCGCCGGAACAGAGCGCCATAGGAATTCGGGTACACCCTTTTCCTTAACTTTCTTGAGTTCAACAGGAACGCCTGCCTTGCGGAAATATTTCTGAGCGATCACGTCTGATGCCACTTGGCTCCATTTCGCTGGAACCTCTACATCATCCAGTTTGAATACGATCGAGCCATCTGGATTGCGAATCTCTGATGAGGTCGTCACAAAATCCAGTTCCGCATATGCGTCTTGACCCTGTTTGGTGAATTTTCTTTCGATTTTCATTCCGGCTGCCTCGTTTCCAGCGTTTGTAATTCCCAGACCGTCGTTGCGGTCGTGCCAGAGGGAAACGTGAGCAAACAAAGGACCACCCTGAAACATGAGCTTCAGATGCTGCGGCGTCACCGCAAATGAAATGAGTTTAGTCCCTGTTGGCCCCGTCGCACCACTATATCTAGTAGCCACCCCGTCGGCCTGCACAAACTGACGTATTTCGACCTATCAGGTCAACGGATTTTTTTAGTTAAAATCGAAGTATTTTCCCTTGACCAAACCGGCATTCGTAACAAGGAAAATTCAAGGATTTGAATCATTCACTTCGAAACAAGAAGGCGCAGAACCGGATATTTGCTTATTTCATGGAAGCTTAGCGGGGAGGCTTGAAGTTAGCGAACACCGAATCCGCAATCAGTAATAGAAACATATCGACCAACTACATCTATACACGCATCATTACCGAGACACTAAACTTTGTGCATCTCTAGTTTTGACCGCGCACAATCATACAGCGAGATTCGCAAACAACTTACTGACATTTTAAGGAAGTGGTCGGGGCGGCGAGATTCGAACTCACGACCCCCTGTACCCAAAACAGGTGCGCTACCAGACTGCGCTACGCCCCGACACAGGCGTTGTCTAATGTGCGTTTTCAGGAAAGAAAAGGGGGAAAAGTACCTTTTCCTCAGGATTAATTATCGCAGGGCCATGCGGCGATATCTTGATCAATCAAAGGGTGCTGCGTCTGACTGCCCGGAACGATCCCCATAAGCTTTGAGATGCCGCCGTTGATCTCGAGAACATACTGGATATCGGTACCACCGGGGATGATCGTTTCATCCAGCGGCTGCGCCATATGGTGGACAGCTCGGATGGTGCCATCCTGCGCCGCAAAGATCATATCAAGGGGAATAAGAGTGTTGCGCATCCAGAAACTGACGCTTCGTGGAAAATCATAGACGAACAACATCCCTGACCGGGCGGGCAGGGTTTCCCGATACATGAGGCCAAGCATGTGCTTTTCCGGTGTGTCGGCAATCTCGACATTGAAAGCGGCTTGCCCCCAATCACCTCGGAGGGAAACTTGGTTGGGGCTACACCCGTCGGCACTAACCGAACCTGCAGTCAGCAGTAGAATTAGTGCGAGTCCAAGGCGCCTCATTGTTTATCCGATCTGTAGTCCAGTCTCCCAAGCACAGACCTCGGCTGCCATTTTTCCGCGACGGCCGTCAATGATCCGAAGCGCAACCGCTTCTCCGGGCATCAGATTGGCCAAACCGGACCGACGCAAAACCTCGATGTGTACAAAAATATCCTGATCACACCCAAAGGCGTTTGCAAAGCCAAAACCTTTGCCTTTGTCGAACCATTTCACCCGCGCGGGCTTTAGTGGCGCATTTCTCAGTTCTTCTGCAGAAACATCTGAAAAGTCCTCGAGAGGTGGCGTTTCATCTCCATCTTCTTCGGACCAGATTTCAAGGATCTCTGTAGCCTGTACGCCCTTGGACGTTTCTTGAATCTTCAACTCGATGTTTACTCCGTCCGCGACCGAGCTTTGGCCAAAGTTGCGCAAAACATTTGCATGCAACAGAATGTCAGGGCCTCCGCTATCGGAAACCACAAACCCAAACCCTTTCGCAGGATCGAACCACTTAACGCGCCCTAAGACGCGCTCTAGGCACTCTTCTATTGCCAATTCCATAATCCGTTCGTCTCTCACCCCAATGCGAAATTAATCGCGCCAAAAGGATACATATGCAAGAAAAATGTATGTTTGTCAGATACTTTTTAACTCACGAAACGCGAATGACGAGCTGAATTATCAGCAAAATTAGGGGTTTAAACGCAATACATTCCAATCAGTTTGATCGCCATTCTTGGTCCAGCGAAAGCGATCATGCAACCTAAAGGCTCCGTCCGCCCAAAACTCTATCTCCGTCGGGTAGATGCGGAAACCGCCCCAAAAAGGCGGACGCTTGGGCGAAGTCCCCTGTGCGGCCGTCACTTTGGCCACTTCGGCCATCAAAGCAGCGCGCGACGACAAAGGCTTTGATTGGTGCGATGCCCAAGCACCCAGTTTGCTTTTAAGCGATCTGGAGTGAAAGTATTCATCAGCATCCCTACCCTCTTCCCGAACGACTTGTCCGCGCACGCGAACTTGCCGCCGCAAAGATTTCCAGTGCATGACAAATGCGGCCTTTCCGGCGCTGTCAATTTCTTGTGCCTTTGCACTTCCATAATTGGTGTAGAAAACGAAGCTGTCCGCTTCGATTGCTTTCAGCAAAACCATGCGAGCATTAGGCATTCCCGCGCTGTCCACTGTCGAAAGCGCAATCGCATTGGGGTCGTTAATCTCGGATTGTTCGGCTTCTGACAGCCAACGACGCGCTATTTCAAACGGGTCAGCTCCTGAAAAAATACCACTGCGATCTGTCATCGGTTTGCTCCTGAGTTTGATGCTTTGGGTCCTAGGAAGCGGCTCTGGACTTGAAGGCCAACTGCCAATCGCCTAAAGATTTTCATACCGAATTTAATTGGCGCAAGGGAACGGGATGTCAACTCAACTGATGAAGGGCAAGCGCGGGCTAATCATGGGATTGGCAAACGATAAATCTATCGCATGGGGTATTGCCAAAGCCTGCTCAGATGCGGGTGCCGAACTTGCGTTTTCGTATCAAGGTGATGCCTTGAAAAAGCGCATGGAGCCGCTGGCGACACAACTGGGCAGCAACATCGTCCTACCCTGCGACGTGTCCGACGAGGCATCCATTGATGAACTCTTCTCGGCCTTGGAGAAAACGTGGGGTAAACTCGATTTTGTCGTCCACGCTATTGGCTTTTCCGACAAAAACGAACTGCGCGGTCGCTACGTGGACACCAGCCGCGACAACTTTACCATGACGATGGACATTTCGGTCTATAGCTTCACAGCGGTCATGCAACGTGCAGAAAAGCTGATGACTGAAGGCGGTAGCGCAGTCACTCTTACTTATTACGGTGCGGAACGTATCATGCCGCATTACAACGTCATGGGCGTCGCAAAAGCCGCGCTCGAGGCATCTGTCCGTTATCTGGCAGAAGATCTTGGCAAGGATGGCATTCGGGTCAACGCAATCTCGGCGGGTCCGATCAAAACCCTCGCTGCAAGCGGTATCGGTGATTTCCGATACATTATGAAATGGAATGAATACAACTCGCCCCTCCGCCGGAACGTCAGCATTGATGATGTGGGCGGTTCGGCGCTATACCTGCTCAGTGATCTGAGCGCAGGTGTTACTGGCGAAACACACCATGTAGACGCGGGCTATCATATCGTTGGCATGAAAGCTGTTGACGCCCCGGATATCCAGAAAGGCTGAAATATGGACCGTCTCCCCCACGAAAAAGGATTCCACGTAAGCTGGGATCAATTGCACCGCGATGCTCGGGCATTGGCATGGCGTCTCGACGGGCATGGGCCTGATGATGGCGGTTGGCGCGCGGTTGTTGGAATCACCCGCGGCGGCATGGCTCCGGCTATGATTGTTGCGCGCGAACTGGATATTCGGACCGTCGATACTATCTCGGTCAAATCCTACCACGCAGGCGGTGGCAAAGCCGATCAGCGTCGCGAAGCCGAGGTTTTGAAAGTCCCTGACGCGAACGTGATGGGGGACGGAGAAGGCATTCTTGTAATCGACGATCTGGTAGACAGCGGGAAAACGCTGGAACTGGTGCGAAGCATGTATCCAAAAGCTCACTTTGCGTGCGTCTACGCCAAACCCGAAGGTGAAAAACAGGCGGATACTTACATCACATCTGTCAGCCAGGACACTTGGATTTTCTTCCCGTGGGATATGGCTCTACAATATGTTGAACCCTATCGCGGCACTGATTAACCAAAGGCGCTGGCCCAACGATGCACCTGACACGCACACTGGCCACATTTGATCCGCCAATACCAGAAGCCAAGACCTGGGTGCGTGAAACTATATACTCGGGTCAGGGGGCATTGCTTGATTTTTCTCAAGCGGCTCCTGCAACCGCTCCCGCTCGTGAAATGCGCGCGTTTCTAGCGGATGCCCTGCTGAACAGGACTGACATTCACCTCTACGGAGCAGTCCTTGGCCACCCTGATTTACGTGCTGCGCTCGCCGAAAAAACGGCACGTCTATATAATGGCATCGTCCGCCCCGAGCAGATCGGCATTACTTCCGGCTGCAACTATGCCTTTGCTGCTGCTATAGCGTCTTTAACGGGCGAAGGGGACGAGGTGATTTTACCGACACCTTGGTATTTCAATCACAAAATGTGGCTCGATATGACAGGCGTTAGGGCCGTACCCCTGCTCACGGGAGAGGATTTGCTACCCTCCGTGGATCAAGCCCGCGCATTGATAACCCCGAATACCCGGGCCATCGCGTTGGTATCGCCGAACAACCCGACCGGAAAGGAATACCCACCTGAACTACTTGAGGCCTTTTATCTACTGGCCCGCGAAACCGGTATTTACCTGATTCTGGACGAAACCTATCGGGATTTCCGTAAGTCCGAATCTCCTGCCCACGAGATTTTTGCGGACCCGGACTGGCCAGAGGCACTCATTCACCTCTATTCCTTCTCGAAAGCATATCATCTGACCGGGCATCGGGTGGGTGCGCTGGCCACTTCGTCTGATCGGTTGCATGAGATTGGCAAATTCATCGATACAGTCACAATTTGCCCCACTGGCGTTGGGCAGGCTGCGGCTTTGTACGGTTTGCAGAATTTGGATAGCTGGCTAGCCGCCGGACGACAGGAAATTCTGAATCGAGGCGAAGCAGCAAAGAACGTGTTTGAAGGGCTGCAATCCAAAGGTTGGGTATTGAAAAGTCATGGTGCCTATTTTGCCTACGTCGGCCATTTAGATGCAATCAAGCATCAGAATCCTGCTCGATTGCTCTTGGATGAAACCGGTGTTTTATTCCTTCCCGCGCACATGTTCCGCCCCGAAGGGGAAAGCGGAGGTGCGACTGAATTTCGAGTGGCTTTCGCAAATGCAGAGGTTTCAGGAATCGAAGAAATGGGTCGCAGGCTAAGGGATTTCAGCTTCTAGCTTGCCCCCCATCTTTCAACCGCGTAGACACCTGTTTCAAAGCAGGGGAAAGGGAAACCTGATGGCGCAAACTAAGGGTTCGCGGATATTTGTCTGGGCGATGCTGGCGATGATCATCGTCGGTCTTATCGGCTTTGGCTCGACCAACTTAAGCGGCAATATCCGTTCGATTGGATCAGTCGGCGATCAAGAGATTTCGGTAAACACTTATGCGCGTTCACTGCAGCAAGAAATTGCCGCTGCAGAAGCGCAAGTAGGAAGGTCGATTTCGTTTGCAGAAGCTCAAGCGTTTGGCATTGATGCGCGGACGCAGGCGCAGGTTATCACGGTCGCATTACTTGACGCGGAAATGTCTCGCCTCGGAGTTTCTGTTGGTGATGAAATTCTTCGTGAACAACTTCTGCAGATCCAAGCCTTTCAGGGCTTGAACGGCCAGTTCGACCGCGAGGCATATAGCTTTGCCCTTCAAAACGCCGGTCTTTCAGAAAGCGAATTTGAAGAGCAGCTCCGAAACGAAATTTCGCGTACGCTCCTTCAGTCGGCCATCCTAGGCGGAACCACAGCCAACGACACCTTTGCAAAAGCGATGGTCGGTTTCCTGCGCGAAACACGTGACCTCACTTGGTCCGAACTGACATTCGACGATCTGGAAACCTCTGTCGCAACGCCAGACGAAGCGGCGCTCAAAAGTTATTACGACGAAAACATTGC
>Ga0181589_10002157_pt1 | contig 15454 bp, 4 predicted proteins | sample 071ome_25_FD_132444 | JGI IMG/M metagenome (GOLD analysis project Ga0181589, IMG submission 132444) | Coastal salt marsh microbial communities from the Groves Creek Marsh, Skidaway Island, Georgia - 071410BT metaG (megahit assembly) | ecosystem: Environmental > Aquatic > Marine > Intertidal zone...
GCGCGCCGAGCTTCAAGCCTTGATTGAAAAAGTTTTGCACTTCCCAATCAAAGGACATGCCATCATAACGGATCAACTGTGGTCGGATTTCGACATTGATTCGGACGGCGCGTTGAGCCAAGAAGAATTCGAGCTCACTGCGAGACGCATGGCGGTCGGGTTGGTTAACGTAGAGCCGCTTTTGGTGTACCCCGCGCGCGATGCGAAGTACATGTACGACTTTAAGACAACTGTCTCGTCCAACGATACCTGCGCCAATGCGGTTTTGCTGCGCAAGAAGTCGCCGGAAATACCGACGAATTCATCCGGATGGGAGTTATTTTACGAAGGCTTGGTGCAACAGGACGTCAACATCTTTGAAAATCATGTGACAGAGTGTGGCGCGCTGCACGACGCCGCCGGCTACGTGTTAGGGAACGTGAACCACACGATGGTAATCCCGCTCATCGCCGCTGTGCCGGGCAGACATTCGATGGCTGTCGACATTCTCTCCGCAGAACAACGAGCGGCTGAGGCGAACGAGACAGATTTACAGACTCGAATATTCGGTGATCGCTTGAACGTGGAGGTTCACGCCACGAAACGATATCCCGACGTCGTGCATGTCTTTGATAAGAACGTGAACCAAAATCGTACGGATGAGGTGCGCAAGAGGGAATTTTCTTCTCTCGCCGACGTCGAGTCTATCACTCTCCCGGCGCAGCACAAGCGTATAATCGAGAAGGCGTTCGAGGACGACACTGTGACCGTCGTCAAAGGCGCCGTCTTGTTCCCACGTGATTGGGTCGAAGGCTCGACGCGATGCGGCTTATTCGGCGCGAAGGTGATGGTTTCTGAGACGACTGCGGCTGAAGGCGAAGCCGAGCAGTATGAAACCGACGAAACCGGTTGGTTTGAATTCGCTGTCACTCGCGGGAAGTCGTACATCTTCAAGGTTGAGTTCCCAAAACACACTATCTGTTACACCGGGCGCGACATCCAAGGCGCGCAGAGTGTCATCGATTGCGACGAACACTCCATCTCGGTGACCATTTCGCAAATTGGTGACGGAAACTTCATCTTTTTCACGGACGTGACCAAGGCAAACATCGATATAGGTCTTTACCATGGAGAGTGCGATACGCGCTACCCCGATGCTGTCTTCAAAGTCACCCCGGTGAATGGATGTCACGCTCCCGTGCTCGTATCTTCTGCGGCGATATCGGGATGGATGACGAATCTACAGGGCACGCCAAAGGATTTGACCATTCCCGATAACGCTCGCGTCTGGCCATTCGCGGCCATGGATTACTCTATCATGTTACACGAAGGTTCTCGAGTCGACGGCGTGACGGAACTGATAAGAAACGAAACGTGGAAGGACGGATGCATGAACGAAGGCCCCGGCGACATGCTTCACTTCTTCAGAAGACGCAACACGCTCGAGCGACTGGCACTCATGCGTGATGAAGCCGACTGGCAAAGCATTCGCTACAAGTATCATGGCTTCATCTGCGTCGAACTCGTTGGCATTCCTCGCATCGCCGATGAAAACGAGCTTTGTTACGACCCGAGCGAGCCAGAGGGTGGCATACAGAGCGTGCACTTTATCGGGTCGTCTCAATCGGAGCACATAGTTGTCTCAAACAAAAAGAACGTTCCGTTGAAGGTTTTCGAGCTTCATCGAAATGGCGACGAATTGGTTCGCTGCTTCACAAAGCTCCCGCACAAATCGTCTGACGGATTCACCAAATTAAAAATTCGCGAAGATGTGGGCGATCAGGGATCTGTACCGTGTCACCGTAACGGTGACGGTGGCCCGATATGCGACTTTGAAGTCTCTGTTAACGAAGACGGCTACGTCGAGTGGCCGCGCACGAACGAGGAGGACCCATCCAAAACATCCATCTCTCTCACTGCCGGTCCACCCAGACTCTCCGGGAATCATCGTCGATCGCTGTTTGCGTCGATCGCACGTAACGACGGCTATTTCACCACCTTTATTACAATGGAGCGCGAATTTATCGTTCTCGGCTCAAGGGTTCGCGGCGCGACGGGCGACAGCGACGATCAATTCTGGGCGACGGTTCCGATCGATGGTCTGGTGTACTCTGTCGTGCACGATCCACCGGGCGATGCTTCGCACGCAGAGATTGCGTCCGGGACGCAGATTGAGCTCTCCTTTGACGTCACCAAAACACGTTCGATGGGCGCATCGGGTGACTGGGAGTTGGGGTACGGTTTCTACTTCGAAGCCGAGGCCAAAGCCGCAGTGCACATCGGTTGGGTCGCTGAGGCGGGACTCTCAGTGAACGCTCTCGGAATCGAAGGGGAAGTCATCCCCACGCACGAGGAATCTGGTCCCGCATTCAAAGTCACCGGTACGTCGACGAGCGCGTGGACCATGTCCACGGAGACAGAGCGCACCATCTCGACGAGCGAGGACCCGAGCTTTCCTGGACGCTCGGGTGACGTCATTCTCGGCGGCGGCATCGAACTCGTATACAAGCTCTCTGATGTTTTGGATTTGCGCGGTGATATCGGTCTCGGCACGCCCAATCATCCGTGTCTATATGCCGACGTCAGCATTACTTGGCTTCCGCGAAAACCCACCTCATACTTGTACAGCGTGCACAGTGTCGAGGCTGTGGTGATCCCTAACCTTAGATCGCTTCTCACCATCGTTCGCACGGGTGGCGTCACGAAGGATGACTCGGGACTGCAGTATCCGTGCGCGAGCACGTCGAGCTGTACGCTTCAGGAAGTGCAGAATGGATGGGAGACCGAGATCACGTCAAGAATCGCGGCGTGGAAGCGTACACTTGACTTTTCTTCGCCACAGGTGTATCTCTCGCCCAAACCGTCAGCCCCGGCGGAGTATGAAAAGGATTACTCGCAAGTTGAACGGATCGCCGCACCGCTCTTGGGCGATGCTTCGATGTACGGTCGCACTCTTGTCCACGCAGAGGAAGAGTTCAACACGGCGCTCTGGAGAAACGAACGACTTGAGGCGGAAGACATGGCGAATGAATGGTCAAAGTTTGCGGGAATGTCATTGCTCGATTTTGGCATGGTGCCATTCCCGTCTCTCATGTTACCGTACGTTAACTTTGGACGCCTCGCCGGATTCATCGAGAATTCGACACCTGGGTTATCCATAGGGTTCGCAAAGGCCGCGCACAACGCCGCGAGTTTACACGACGTATTCACAGATAGAATGGTCGCCGATTCTATATATTCTCTGGGGGCAAATTCAATTGCCGTCGATGACGCGGCGAACGCCGTCGCGTCCTGCAAACACAAAAAGTGTACGCCGGGTGAGCTCGAGGCGTCCGGTGCACAACCACTTCTTGCCGCAAGCGCTAATAGAAACGTTGGCGAACGACTCGCGACCAAATTCGACGCGAGCGACTCGGCGAGAGTCACTGCGTCCTTCACCGGAGGCGTCGGACCCACGGGCATGACGGGTATTGCGGACAATGAAAACATTCTGCTGACGTTTAGTGGCGGCGGTCACGCGCTCGAATTTTCGTTCGGCGCGAACGAAGTCGAAGACAGCGACGCGTACCACGTCGCGTACGAACTCTCCGGAGAGTCTAGAAATAACTTGAACGCCGAGGTTAAGGTACACAATATCCTCTACGTCAAAGGACACTTGGCGGCGTCTCAAACGAGAGATTTCAGCACGGAGCGCGTGTTGGCTTGGACGAAAACGGGTCACATCTCCACGAAGTATTACCTCGCCGATGCCGATCTCGGGGACAAGTTCGTCGTCGCCGTCAACACGGACGCGCGTTACGGTACACCCGTGTTCATGACGCAAGGCGGACGAAGTCTGTGCCCGGGCGAAGAGGAGACGGTGCATCGACACTCGGGCATTAGCCTCGAGATGGAGTACTCCATCTCTCAAGGGTTGAACCCCGGTGATTCCGCGGTGTTCCGATTGAAAATCGTCAACGAATCTCCGTACAGAGAGACGGTTCGTTTCGGTCTTCGATTGAAGGATGGCATCGATCTCGCGTTCAACGATATTCATCTTAAAATGTTTGAAGAGAGCGAACGTGAAGGCGCCACCGGAACGAGCGTGTCGAGAGTCATCAACGAAACGGCGCACGAACACGGTCGAGCGGGACGCTCTCCGCACACGATGCGAGTCATCGACGCGGCGGCGAAAAAGGCGCGTTCGGGCGCGAGCGCGATTCAGGTGGCCATCACGGGTGCGGCCGCCATGCAAATGCAGCCGGCCGTCGGCGGCGAATTCCAAAACGCCGAATTCGGCGTCGGTTTGAACCACGAAACCATCGATCTCGGGGACGCGCTCGAATTGCTCGTCTTCGGCGATAACATGGCGGGTAAGCAACGCGTCAAGGAGTCCGCATTCTTCTTGACCGTCAATCCAGGACGCGCGAACTTAATCGAGTATGCGCAGATTGAAATTCTGAGCTTTTGCGAGGCGGACATGCTCACGCACGGCGGCATGTACAGATACCCCATTCATCACAGAATCTCGTTGGGTACGATGTCGTGGGAGCAAGAGTGTCCATCGGTTGCCTTCGACGCGACAACGATGGCGCGTCACGCGTTCACGGCCGTATCGCAACCGGAAGACTCCTTGACGCTCACCGTCTTCAATCCTGACGCAACCAATCTGTGGCCGATGTCCGACCCACTCCCCGAACAAGCGGAGAACATGAACATGCGACTCAGCCTGGTGCGTATTCAATATCGGTTGCAAGGTATCGGCGAGTGGATCACGGCGAAATCAGAAGATTCGCCGGAGACAGACAAGAAGAAGAATCTCCTCTGCGACAGTTCCAGACTTGACGGGTGCACGTTTGAGTGGGTCGTCAACAACCAATACGAAAAACTACTCAGCGGTTTCAAGGATGGGTTGTACGAGGTGCGCGTGAAGAACTTTTGTTTCGGTGGACCGTCGTTGGCCAGCGAAAAGGTACATTCGTACGTGTCCGACCAAACGCTTCTCTTATCAACCGACACCGTCAAGCCCATGGAGCAATCGCGCGTGAGCTCGGACGAACGCTTCCACGGCGTGAAATTTTACGAAGCCATCGATTGCTCGGCGTCCACCGTTAGCGTGCGAAAGATCAACTCGCAGTGTGGAGGCACGGGCGCAGCGAGCAACGCGCGCGTAACGCCCGAAGAACTCAGAGGCTACAACATCAAGTGTTTCAACGGCGCGAATGAAGGAAACTGGGTCATCGAGTTTCCGTACCCCACGCGCGGACAATACAAGGTCACCGTCAACGGCATCAGAGACATCGCCGGGAACTCGGTCGGACCGGTGTACGTGTACGCGGACGTGCGATGCTCGTTGGCCAAAGGTAGTTCCGCGGCTCTGGGTACATCCGAGGAGATAGCCGCGTCGCCGCGCGCCGCGCGAAGGGGCACATCCGGCGCCGAACGCGTCGCCGCCGCCGCCGCGACCATTCGAAAACTCGAGGTGGACGCGCTCACCGCATTCGCCCTCGGCGCAGCCGTCTCGCTGATATCAGTGTTCGTCTACTCGCGCACCGTGCGCAAGGAAACGTGGCCGCGTAAAATACAACGCGAGGCTGAAGCTGACCGGGAACAAAACGAAAAGCTCCTGGCGGAGGTCGTCTCGACGCCGACGGCGCTCGCCTCGTACGGATCGAGCGTGTGAATGCCGACGCGCACGTCACGAGTTGCATCAGTGACATAGTTGAATTGAGTTGTCATACATAACGTAATCACGAATTTACATCAAACGAATTGAAACGAAACGAGACGCGCGTTCTGCGCCGGCGTCTAGAAAAGTGAGCGGAAACGTGAGCGGCACTGTGCGTCGACCCTCCGACATCGTCGCCATGTCGATACCCGAGCCGCCGCATTCGAAACGACAGAGGGACGATGCGGGTCCGTCTCCGCGCGCTTTCGAGTCCGCGCGCGACGTTGACGCGCCCGTCGTGAGCGTGCTCATGCCATGTCGGAACGCCCACCCGTGGCTCTCGGCGTGCGTTCGAAGCGTCTTGACGCAGCGCGACGTCGCGTTGGAGCTCATCGTCGGCGACGATGGGAGCATGGATGGGTCGCGCGAGTGGTTAGTCGCGCTCGAGCGCGCGATGGCGTCGCGAAAGGTGAGGGTGTCTCGGCCGAGACAAGACGGCGGCGAGGACGGCGCGAAGGCGTTCGAAGAGGACGCGCTGACGTGCGAAAACGAACGCATGCGGTCGTACACGGTGGAAGAGGTCGCGCGAGACGCCGAACCGAGGTGTTCGTTGCGAGTGATATCCATCGATCGCTACGGGGAGGAATCGCCGAGTGGGCAAGGGTTGGCGTTGAATAGTTGTTTTCGAGCCTCGGTCGGCGCGTACGTCGGCGAAATGGAGAGTGATGATTTGAGACCACCCATGGCGTTCGCCGCTTTAAAAGAGGCGCTCGATGCGAACGAGACGTGGGATGCGGTGACGTCGAAGATCGAACTGTGTGGATGGGAGCGACAGGGCATGCGACGGTTTGAACAGTTTCAAAACGAGCTCCTCGAGCCGAGCGAGTTGGCGAGCAGTCGTTTCATCGAAATACCGGCGCTTCGAGCGACCGCGCTTTTCAGACGTTCCGCGCTCGTGAAACTTCAAAGTAAGACACACGCGAACACTCTGTACAGAGACATCTGGCCCAATCCGCAAGGCGTCGTGGTGGATTACGCCTCGCGGGACGCGAAGGCTCCGGTGCTCGACGGTCGACCTCATCGCTGGTGGCCCGTGGATTCTGATTTCTGGCATCGCTGGTTTCATCACGATTTCGTCGTCGGAAAGATTCCTCGTAACTTATATATATGGCGCCAATACAGCGCACAATCGACTCGCACGCACAGTCGGTGCTCGCTTGAGCAGTTGCGTCGATGCAAGGCGTACTTCTTCGTTGCCGCCGTGCTCGAGGGTAAATTCGCCTCCTCCATCTCCGAGGTACGCGTCTACGGCGTGGGCGAGACTCTAGACGCCTGGAAATCCGCGATCGAGCTCGAATTCTCGGAACAAAACGGCGCGGACGAGACCCGACACTACGGCGTGGTTCCTCTCCCGCACAAGCCCGGCGTGAGCCGGTGGTCGTCCAAAGATGCAAGCGACGCCGTTCTACACGTCTTCGCGTACGGCATGGCACCCGCGCGCGCCAAGATTCGTCGCGCCATCTCGCGATGTTTCCGGGGCGACGAGCTCCGTCGCTTCATCCACGTCTTCGTCGCGTAAATCGTCGCTCGGACCCGTCGCGCGATAAAGTGTAAAATAAAATTCACTGCAACTGAACGAGATTCCCTCGTCATAACGCGGGCGGTCCGTGTCGAGCACGCGGCGCCTCATCCGGTCCGTCGCGCGAACGCACCGTAACCGTCGTCTCTCGTTCGAGGCATCGATCCGAGCATCGCGCGCGTCGCTCGGGCGCCGACGACGAGGATTACGTCTGAACGTCATCCGGCATGTTTCGGTGGGATCCAGAATCTTTGCGCGCGATCGCTCGCGATGACGCGGCGCTGCGCGAACAGTTCGCCGCGGCGAACACAACGGGATCGGGCGTGATCCGCGGCGAGCAGGCGGTGGCGTTTTTACGACCGAGCGGGTTGCCGGACGCGACTTTGAGCAAGATCTGGAAGGCGGCGACCAAAGGTACGGGGCAGTTGAGCTCTCCCGCTGAGTTCGGAGAGTGCCTGGAGCTTGTCGCGCGAGAGCTTGAGAGTCCGAACGTGTTTCTCTCCACGCCCGCGGGCCAGGGACCGAAGAGTGCGGTGGGGGCGTCTCCGCGCACGCCGTCGACCCCGGAAGGACTGGTGCAAGCGCCGCCGATGACGGACGCGGAGCGAAAGAAGTACTTTGGTCACTTTCGCACGCTCGATCACGATCAGAAGGGTCAGATTAGCGTCGAGAGCACGGTTAAATTCCTCTCGAAGGCTGCGCTTCCTCTGAGCAGCGTGCAGTTGTGCGTCGCGCGGGCGACCATGGGAGCCCCAGTCGTTGACCGGGACGCGTTCGCCGTCGCGATGCACGACGTGTACGCGATGATCAAGGCTCAGGGGAAAACTCCTGTGACGCCGTCTATTACGCCGGTTGCGAATTCGACCGCGACGACGCGATCGATCGACTTGGGCGTGGCCAAGTTGGATGAAAATTTCTTTTCCAGCATGGGATCCGTGCAAACGAGCGCGCCGATGTCGTCATCGAATTTGCTTGACGATTCCGACCTGGTGGCGAAGAACGAGGAGGCCAATCGTCTGGAAAAAGAGCAACAAACGCAGGAACGTCATATGCAACGTGAGATTGCCGCTGCAGACGCTAAGCGTCAAGCAGCGGAGGCTCGAATCGCACGCGCGAAGAGAGCCATTCAGGCTGCCGATGAAGACGTCGCAGCGGCGCGCGCCGCGGCCGAAGCGGCCGAAGTTGAAGCCGAGCGAATGAAACACGACGCTACCATGCGTCTTCAGAGCGCTCAACAACAGCACGCAGATCTCGTCGACCGAGAGAGCCGCGTTAAAACCGATGCTCAAGAGAGCATAAACGCCATGAAAGTTCAGTACCAGTCGACGGTGGCTGAGTACGAACGTCTAAAGGCGCAGGTCAGCAACGCGTCTTCAGTTGCGGCGCTGCCCGTTAAAGCGATGCAGGACAAACTCTCCAAGGTTGAAGAAGAAACGCGCGCGTTGAGGGTGCAGACGGACAAAGCGGCGACAGATGCCTCTCAAACATTGATGAAAAAAGCCGTCGAGGTCGCAAAAGCTGAGCGCGCGAAAGCGGCTGCTTTGCGTGAATTACACGCAGTCGACGCCAAGTTGGAGCTCGAAAAATCGAGAATTGAAAAGCAGCTTGAAGCACTGGAAGCGGAAACGGAGTCTGCTGTCGCTACACGGGACGCAAAGATTGCAGCGCACCCCGGCGTCATCGAGGATCTCAGTGTGATGCTTGAAAAGTACAAAGCCGAAGGAATCGCGGAGAAGCTCAAGACTGAGAACACCATCATCGCATGTGATCAAGAGATCTCTGCTTTGCAGGCAAAAGTCGCACTGGCGAAGGCTGAGCTTGATGCGAGCAAGTCTGTCATGGAGAGCGATCTCGCGTCTCACCAACTCAAACTTGACGAACACAAACAACTCCTCATGGAAGCGTCCGATGCCTTGAATCAGGCCATTCAACAATCTCGCATTCTCGCAGACAAGCAGAGCGCGGAAATTGCTGTTCTCGAGGATAAAATTGTGGAGGCTGAGACAGCTCTGAAGACTGAAGAGGCGGCGATGACGGCGCAAGAGCAAGCGCATGAGGCGGAGATGAGCGCAAAGGAAAACACTCTTTCCAAGCTCAACATGAATATAGATTCTTTGAGAACACAAATGGAAGACAAGTACCTGTTGTCTCAAAAGGCTCTGAGCGAAGCTGACGCTCGCATTGAAGAGGCGGAAACGCAATTCGAAGACCAGCAAAGGGAGATGGAACGCGCGACGACGCGATTGTTGCGAGAAAACGATGAATTGAAGGACAAGTTGCAAGCCGTCAAGGAAAAAGACGAAGAAAACGCGAGAACGAAGGCGAGTCACAGAGAAATTGTGGCCACAAAACGTGTAGAAAACGAAGAACTGAAAAACCAGCTCACGATGGAATCTGAACGGGTCGAGCGAGAGATGATCGAAGTACAGAATGAATTCGCGCAGGCTAACGAAACGCTTGAAGTGGAGCGAAACGCCTTTACGAGTGCGCTCAACAAGTTGAAAGAAACCGTACCCCGTTCCAGTGCGGTGATCGCACAAATACAGGCTCTGCAGTCTACCATTGATTCGACTCAACTCCACCGATCGGAGGCCGAGGAAACTGCTCAAAAGGCTATCGAAACCTACGAACGCATTCTGGAACGCTTGGAACAAGTCGCTTTGGATCAAGCGGAAAACGTGGCGGACGACGGCGTCGCGGTGCTGAGCGCGTCTCAGGCCGAGTATGCGGACGCCCTCACAGCTACGAACGAGCTCACGACCGCGAAGGGCTCACACGAGCGACTTCCCTCGTTCGTCGACTTTGAGGTGTCGCCGGAAGTCGACGCGAAAACCGGAGCGTTCGATCTGGATCAGCGTTTCGGCGCGTCCCGCGACAACGCGGCGCAACGAGATATATTCGATGAGAGCGACACATTCGGTGCGGCTTTCGTCAGTGATGCGAATGATGACGCGCCGCTCGACTTTGACGAAGGTGCGTTCACCATCTCTCCCCCCGCCGAGAGACGGTTCCGGTCATTGTCGCTCGAAGAGCCGGACGAGAACGAACGCGCCGCCGACGCGGACATGTCGAGTAAAGGCATCGAAGGCTCGTTTGAAGCCTTCGACCAATTTCAACCAGAGAGCACGGAGAGTCCTTTCGACGTGCCATTCACCGGGGCCGACCTGGTCGACCCAACGAGCGAAGAAAAGGACGCGACCGGCGATGACTTGTTCCGCCAAGACTCGCCTCTCGAAGATGCGCAGCCCGTCTTCTCAACGTTTGACAACGAAGCCTTCAGCGCCGATGCGAACGACCAGTGGCAAAAAGACTTCGATTCTCCCTCTCGGGAACAAGTATCGTGGAATCCGGACGAATCGACGGACGACGCGTTCACGACGGCTCGCAAGTCGAGTCATGATTTCGACGAAGGTTTCGGAGCGACGGACGCGAACGAATCCGTCTTCAGCACTCCCAGCGCGCAACCGTTTTACGGCTCGATGGACGACCAGAGGGACGATGCACTTTTCACTTCGTTCGACGCGGCGGAACCCGCGACGCCGAACGGCGCGTACGTCGACGCGCCGACCGAGATTGAACCGGTGTCGGTCGAGTTGCACCCGATTCCTCCCGAAGACTTGTCGCGCAGTCGCGCCGCGTGGGAAAAACTCCGGGGCGACGCCAACGCGCAGGGTGTCACCGGTGAACAGATCGTGTCTTTAGCGATGAAAACAGGTTTGGACAACTCGGATCTCGCGGTGATTTGGAATATCTCGTGCACGCCCGGAGAGAGCGAGCTCGGCGTGCACGACTTTGCCCTCTTTATGCACTTTTTGAAGCATCGCGTCAACGGCGGGGAGCTTCCGAGCGAGATCGACGCGGCGCAGCGCGCCCACTATCTGGGCGTCTCGGAGACGGCGATGGAGACGGTGCCTCGCGAGATGCCACCGATCGAGCATTCTGAACCCGTCGTGGAGACGTCGGCGTATCATCAACGAGACGCGTCGGAGAGCGCGACGGCGGCGGCGGACGCGCCGGGCGTCAACGGCGACCGTCTGCGTATTTTCATAGAGTCCGTCGCCAACATCAAGGAGGCCGGCAGAATGGAATCGACGCATTTCACCGTCACGCTCGTCGACGGTGAGGGCACGCCGATAGAACCGTCTCAAAACACCCCCATCGGCGTCGAAACCGCTCCCGACGGCGTCATGCGCGTGCGCGGAGGCGTGACGTTGAACTCGGTTCCGCAAGAGTGGCCCGAAGGGTCCGCCGTCATGCTCGAGCTTCGTCACTACAAACAAAAAGAGAAGAAAATGTCCACTCGATGCTGGTCCTTCATGGAGAAGGAGTCCATCCGACCGGGATTATTCGGTCTTCCGCTCGCAGCGAAACCCGCCGACACGAAACGACGCAAGGTCAAGCTCTACAACAAGGGCAATCCCGATTTGAAGATTCGTTTCAGTTACGTCGGCGTCGGTGAATGAACGTGCTTATTGCACAGCTTCATGTAATTAATCACACTCTCGATGCATCGAACGCCGCGCCACCGTCCTCCTCCGTTGCGCGCCGGGTCAGACGGCGTGCTCGTCGAGACGCGCGCGACACTTTCCACAGAACCCGACGCGTCGCGTCCGTCGTCGTCGCGCGTCGCTAGAGACGCGCGCGATGCCGTGGCAAGACATCGTCGCGGGTGGGGTGGATGACTGGAGCGACTACGGCGACACTGACGACGAGCGCGAGGTGGATTTCGCCGCCGCCGTGGGGCGCGAGGATTCCGTCGCTCGCGTCGCGCGAGACGCGCGAGACGCGCGCGGGGGGAGCGATCGAAGCAGCGGTGGTGAGGAGACCGTAGACGATGCGCGACCAGTGGCGGAACTCGCGCGGATCAATCGCGACGTCGGGGGTGATTCCGATCGCGACGGGGGGAGGCGCGCCAATTCGGGACGAGAGGCGACGCGCGCGAACGATGACTCCGCGGCCAACATGGGGAACGGAGCAGACACGATGAAGACGCACGGCACGGGATTAGGCGTGGGGGTGGCTTGGAGAAGCAAGAGACGGAACTTAGAGTGGCAGTGTTCGTGGATTGAATTGCGCCTGCGCGAGATCGACAGGCACGTTGAGCGATACGAGGCGCGTCTGCGAGTCATGGCGGCTTCTGAAGGGGGCGAATCGAACAATGAGGTAAAAGAAGGCGCAAAGTACATCAACGACGGCACCGATGGGACGTTCGTTCGCACGAAGATTGATGTTTCGTCGTCATCTCTCGTTCCGGTGGTGCTCGGACATCCAATGTTCGCGGCGATTAGGGACCCGAGACGCGACGCTCCATCCGACGCGAAGAAGAGGAAGACTTCGGAAAATGATGGTCACGGAATTGCCTCGACGACCGCTCAACTGAGTGGTTCAAAGGGTGCGGGGTCTACAAAGGAACTCGGCGACCGTGCCAATCCTAAGTCGTCCGAGAAGAAGTGCAAAGTCATGGAGGGCATCGAACCGAAAGAGACGAATTCGGACAGCGACATTTCCACCACTGCCCTTTACGAGCAAATAGACGCCGCTCAGAAACGTGTCGCGTCGTTGAAGGAGCGATTGAATCAGACGGCGCCAAAACTGTCGCAGAAAATGCTGGACGGCAAGTTCAAGACGCCCACGCCCAAGCTGAAGGGGGAGAAACACGGAGAGAAAACACCGAGAGGCTCTGGGAAAAAGCTCAACAATAGAACCATCGATGCGTACGACATCAACAACGTCATCTCGGCCCAAGGCCCCGCGAAATATGTCGAACGGGCCATACACGAGACCATCACCACGCCAAAGGTGCGACAAGCCAGTACTTTCGCTTCGCCTCCTCAGATACTCACGGACGATGAGTCTTCAGACGAAGACGTTTCTGACGAAGTCTACATTCTAAGACACGCGAAACTAGAGGCGGATGAACGCGTCGCTCGCGCACCGATCGTGCGCGGGCGCAACGGCCAAAAGGCTGCCACCACGCCGACTGGTAAACAAGTGTCGCTCTTCGACGCGGAACACGCAGCCACCGTGGCCCCGGTTTCGAGCGGTGCGGAGTAAACAAAATCATCGAGGATGACATTTTTCGAAATTGTAAACATTACATGTATCTGAAACTTGGAAGACTCGCAGAATCCAAACGGACCGACGAAGACAACCGACCATCCGCGTCAGAGCTCGACTCGTCGACGCGCAGCTCGGCTCTGCGCATCCACCGAATGCACGCGATTCACGCGACGCGCGCACCTCGCCCGTCGTCCCCGCACGTGCGTCGTCGCGCAGTCACGAACGCTCGAGCGCATTTTCGACACGTCACCGCGCGCGCCTCCGGCGATGACGACGACGACGCCTCGACGGAGGACTCTGAGACGCGACGATCCGGCGGCGCGTCGATGTCGTCGCGCGCTGGCTTGGACGGCGGCAAGTACGGCATGGGCGAGCGCATCGACCGCGCGCTGGATGCGACGACCAATCAGTTGAGTTTCGTCGTGGGCGGCTTCGTCTTGACGCTGTCGGCTGTCGCGTTGTTCGCGTTCGGACCTCGGCCTCCGACCGAGTACTGATCATTCGGCGCAGAGAAAAAATATGTAGTCAATAGGTTGTGAGAATATCTTACGTAGTGTTACACGTGTGGAATCAGTGTCGTGAAAACGGAGACGTGCTGAGTCCCATCACCTTGGCGCGGCGGCGAAGCTCCTCGTCGGTGGTGGATTTGTACGCGCCACCGTGGGGAATTTTATGCGCCGGACCGTGCGCGAGTCGAATCGCGACGCGAGCGCGTAATCTCGGCGTGGGTAAGACGCCGCGGTGGTTTCCTGGCGAATCAAATTCGTCCTCGGAATCAGACGACTCTGCGCTTTCGCCGTCCACGTTGTCGTTCCGTCTCGCGTCTTCACTGGGATGTGCGTCGGAGTAGTCTTTCCAACGCTCGACAGCGTGCTTCAACGGAGTCAAGTCGTCGATGGTCGAGTGCACCACGGGCGCCGGAGAGCACTTTTGGCTCTCGGTCACGTAGCGCGACATCGCCGTTCGAGCGACTTCCAAACGCCGTTCCGCAGCCAGCGCTCGTTTTTCGAGCTTTTCGACGCCTTCAAAGCTCGTGCTCGCACCGTCCAGTCGCGCACTCAATTTTTCTTGCAACTGCGCTATTTTTGACTGCAGCTCGGTGTTACGAGACGTCGAATCCGCGAGCGCCGCGCTCAGGCGTTGCGCCGTTTCCACGCTTCCACATTTGCAACTGATTTCACTCGGATTGAAGACGTCCTGCAGACTCATTTTCTGTGCAAACGGTGCGTTTTCGGCCTCACTTGCTCGAGCTTGCGCGGCAGCCAGAGCGCACATGATGGACTCTTTTTCCTCTACGGCGCTCTTCGCGTTTTGAACCATTTGCGACTTGAAGCTCTTTGCTTCCCCTTCGACGATTAAAAACTCTTCACGAAGGGCATGCGCTGTGGCCTCGGCGTTGTTTGCTCTTTCGTCCGCGGTGTTTGAGCATCTCTCATAAAATGCCGCCCGATCCTTCGCTTCCACGAGTTCCTGCTGTAACCGACGAACAGAGGTTTCCTTCACCGCCGCGAGCTCATCGTTCAACGCGTTAAACTCGAGCTCGTGTTGTCGTGCCTCTTGCGCCGCGCGCATCTCAGCAGCCTGAAGTTTTTTGTTCAGCGCGGCGATCTCTTCGCGATGCGCGAGCATCGCGGCGTGGTCCGTCGCTTGCACGGTGGCGTCCACCAACGCGGGTTTCGTCGGAGCCGTCGGCGCCTCGCGCGCGAGCCGCGATACGCGCTTGAGCTCTTCTTGCGTCGCCGCGTGCGACATCTCGCGTCTGTGCGCCTCGAGACGAAGATCAGCGTTTTCCTTCTCCACCTCTTTCACCCTTTGCTCCCACTTCGACTCGATAGTCGACTCCAAAGACTTGGCCCACGCGTCTCGTCTCTTCGCCTCTTCGTGCGCCAACTCCAACTCTGAATCCTTCACGTTTTCCAAAACCACGCGCAGCGAGCGAGCCTCGAGCGACTCCTCGTACACACTCTCCAATGTCTTCTTCTGCATCGCGTTCAGCGCGTCGCTCGCGCCGATCTCGCGTAAAATCTCATCAAAGCTCAACACGGGCGCGAACGCCGCCTCGTCGCTCGCGCTCCTCGACCTCGACAATCTCGACCTCGGTTTCGTCCCCAACCCCGGTTTCGCCCCCCCGCGCCCCCCCACCGCGCGCGCGTCGCCACCACTACCACCCCCCCCGCCGCCCGCGCCCC
>Ga0181589_10002158_pt1 | contig 15450 bp, 12 predicted proteins | sample 071ome_25_FD_132444 | JGI IMG/M metagenome (GOLD analysis project Ga0181589, IMG submission 132444) | Coastal salt marsh microbial communities from the Groves Creek Marsh, Skidaway Island, Georgia - 071410BT metaG (megahit assembly) | ecosystem: Environmental > Aquatic > Marine > Intertidal...
CAACTGCCCAAGCTTGCCGATATCGCCTTCTATGAGGGTCTTGGCAGTGTTGGCGACAAGGTAGCACGGCTGGAAAGGCTTGCCGCCGTGATGGCCCCCTCGTTCGCCCCCTCGGTCGCCGGGTGCGATGCCGAGATGGCGGTGCGGGCGGCACGTCTTGCCAAGGCTGATCTTGTCACCGGCATGGTTGGCGAATTCCCCGAACTGCAGGGTATCATGGGCGGCTATTACGCCCGCCATGATGGCGAGTCGGATGCCGTCGCCACTGCCATCGCGGCGCATTACCGCCCGCAGGGACCGTCCGATGACCTGCCGGCCAGCGCCGAGGGATGCGTCGTCTCGCTTGCCGACAAGATCGACAGCCTTGTCGGGTTTTTTGGCGTCGGTGCGAAACCGACCGGCTCGAAGGATCCGTTCGCGCTGCGCCGTGCCGCGCTTGGCATCATCAGGATCATTCTGGAAACACGGATCAGAATGCCGCTTCTGCCTGTCCTGACCGAAGCCGCCAGCGCGCATGGGTTTGCCGCCCCCGATCCCGATCTGGAGCCGTTTATCAGGGAAAGGCTGCGCGTCAGCCTCCGCGATGCCGGTCTGGCGCATGACATTGTCGCGGCGGCGCTTGGTGATGGCACCGGGCCGGGCCATGACGATATTCTGGGGCTTGCCGACCGGGCGGCGGCTCTGTCCACTTTCCTTGCCGGTGATGACGGGGCGGGCCTTGTCGCCGGCTGGCGGCGCGCGGCAAGTATTCTCGAGGCCGAGGAAAGCAAGGCCAAACAGGTGTTCTCCCCCACTTCCGACCCTCACCTGTTTGTCGAGGACGCTGAAACCGGGCTTCATGCGGCGCTCACCGCACTGCCGGAGCCCGGGTCAAAGATGCAGGACCGTGACGAGCTTCTTGCCGTCATGCAGTCGCTTGGTGGGCTGCGTCAGCCCATTGACAGCTTCTTTGACAGCGTTGTGGTCAATCATGATGACGCGGCGACAAGGCTGAACCGCCTCGGTCTTCTGGCCATGGTCAGGCAGGCCATGCACCGGGTCGCGGATTTCTCCAGACTAGAGGGGTAACGGTCGATGAACGACAGTTCGATTCAGTGGGTCTACAGTTTCGGCGCCAAGGGCAGTGACGGCGACAGCAGCATGCGCAATCTGCTTGGTGGCAAGGGTGCCAATCTTGCGGAGATGAGCGGCATCGGTCTGCCGGTGCCGCCCGGCTTCACCATCTCGACTGAGGTGTGTACGCGTTATTACGACAATGGCCGCACCTATCCCGAGACACTTGGTGGCCAGGTCGCTGACGCGGTGGCGCGGATCGAGGCCGAAACGGGTGCCCGCTTCGCCGATCCACAGAACCCGCTTCTGGTCTCGGTGCGCTCTGGCGCGCGCGCCTCGATGCCGGGGATGATGGATACGGTGCTGAATCTCGGGCTGAATGACGAGACTGTCGAGGGGCTGGCGCGACGCGCCGATGACAAGCGCTTTGCCTATGACAGCTACCGCCGGTTCATCCAGATGTATACCGATGTCGTGATGGAGGTCGATCACGGGCTGTTCGAGGATGAACTCGAGGAACTGAAGCTTCGCCACGGCGTCTTTGATGACACCGGGCTGACCGGTGATCATCTCGAAACGCTGGTCGCCACCTACAAGACGATTGTCGAGGAGGAGGCCGGCCGCCCGTTCCCGCAGGACCCGCATGACCAGCTGTGGGGTGCCATCGGCGCCGTGTTCAACAGCTGGATGAATGCCCGCGCCACCACCTATCGCCGGCTCAACAACATTCCGGCAAGCTGGGGCACGGCGGTGAATGTCCAGGCCATGGTGTTTGGCAATATGGGCGATGACTGCGCCACCGGCGTTGCCTTCACCCGCGACCCGTCGACCGGCGAGAACAGTTTTTACGGTGAGTATCTGATCAACGCCCAGGGCGAGGATGTCGTGGCCGGTATTCGCACACCGCTGCCATTGACGGCGGCGGCCCGCGCGAATGGCGGCGGTGATGAGTTGTCGATGGAAGAGGCGATGCCGGATGTGTTCGGCCAGCTTGACAAGGTGCGCGCGCAGCTCGAGACGCATTACACCGACATGCAGGATCTCGAATTCACCGTCCAGAAGGGCAAGCTCTACATGCTGCAGACCCGCAGCGGCAAGCGGACCGCCGCGGCGGCGCTGCGCATGGCGGTGGAAATGGCCGAGGAGGGGCTGATCAGCCGCGATGAGGCGTTGCTGCGGATTGACCCGATTGCCCTCGACCAGCTTCTGCATCCGACGCTTGATCCCGATGCGCCGAAAACTGTGATTACACAGGGCCTGCCGGCATCGCCCGGCGCTGCCGCCGGCGAGATCGTGCTGACCGCCGACAAGGCCGAGGAAATGGCCGCGAATGGCCATCAGGTGATCCTTGTCAGGCTTGAGACAAGCCCCGAGGATATTCATGGCATGCATGCTGCCGCCGGCATCCTGACAGCGCGGGGCGGCATGACAAGTCACGCCGCCGTCGTCGCCCGCGGCATGGGGCGGGCCTGTGTGTCCGGTGCCGGCGAGGTCAGGTTTGACGAGGTGAACAACAAGGTCTTTGTTCGCGACCAGGAGCTGTCCGAAGGCGACACGATCACCATCGATGGCGGCACCGGCGAGGTGTTTCTTGGCCGGGTCGATACCATCCAGCCGGAAATGTCGGGCGCCTTCTCGACAATCATGGAATGGGCCGATGATATCCGCCGCATGGCTGTTCGCACGAACGCCGAAACGCCGGCAGACGCGCGCACCGCGGTCGGCTTTGGCGCCGAGGGTATCGGCCTGTGCCGGACCGAGCATATGTTCTTTGATGTCGACCGGATCATTTCGATGCGCGAGATGATCATGGCGGTCGACAGCGAGGGTCGCGAGGCGGCGCTTGCCAAATTGCTGCCGATGCAGCGCCAGGATTTCGAGGAGCTGTTCACCATCATGGCCGGGCTGCCGGTGACGATCCGTCTTCTCGACCCGCCGCTTCACGAATTCCTGCCGCATTCCGCCGAAGAGCTTGCCGATGTCGCCGCGGCGGCCGGCATCTCGCCGGAAACGGCGCGGCAACGTTCGCTGAAACTGTCCGAATCGAACCCGATGCTGGGGCATCGTGGCTGCCGTCTTGCCGTCACCTATCCGGAAATCTGCCGGATGCAGGCCCGCGCCATCTTCGAGGCCGCCACCGCCATAGCCGGCCGCGGCGCCGAGGCGCCGGTCCCCGAGGTGATGATCCCGCTGGCCGCGACGGCGAAGGAGCTGGAGCTGTGCAAGGCGGTGATTGATTCCGAGGCCGAGGCGGTGATGGCCGAGACCGGAATCAGGATCGAATATCTTGTTGGCACAATGGTTGAACTGCCGCGCGCCGCCGTCTGTGCGGATGATCTGGCAAGGCAGGCCGAGTTCTTCTCTTTCGGCACCAATGATCTGACGCAAACCGCGCTTGGCATCAGCCGGGATGATGCCGGTGCCTTCATGCATGCCTATACCGATGCGGAAATCTATCCGACCGACCCGTTTGTATCGATCGACCGTGACGGTGTCGGCGCGCTGGTGCGCATGGGGGCCGAGAAGGGGCGCGCGACACGCGACGGGCTGAAGCTTGGCGTCTGCGGCGAACATGGCGGCGATCCGGCATCGATCGCCTTCTTCGAGGAGGTCGGGCTGGATTACGTGTCCTGTTCCCCCTACCGGGTGCCGGCGGCACGGCTGGCGGCGGCCCAGGCGGCGATCCGCCAGCGCGGCTGACGCATCTCTCCGGATAGGAAAAGGCCGGACAGGAAAAGGCCGGACAAACAAAAAGGCCGGGACATCCCGGCCTTTTTCATGCGCCCGGCCTGTTCGCCCGGTCGCAGATGAGATCGCGGCGGTTTACTCGATGCCGAGATTCGAGAAGCGCTTGTTGAAGCGTGCCACCTGACCGCCAGAATCGACAATCCGGTGCTGGCCTGTCCAGGCGGGATGTGTCTTCGGGTCGATATCAAGCTTCAGCACGTCGCCTGGCTTGCCCCATGTCGAGCGTGTCTTGCGCTCGCTGCCATCGGTCATCACGATGGTGATTTCGTGATAGTCGGGATGGATATCCTTCTTCATAACATGCTCCTGCCGGTCGGGCTGTCCTGGGCCGCGCGCGCCGGTCAGCGGCGCTGGTCAATATTCGGATGCGGTGGTATATCGTCAACCACCCCGTAAGGCAAGCCCGAATTGGCCCGTACCACCCGGTACCGTACCACCCGGTCCCGTACCACCCGGTGCGGTCACATCCGACCATATGACAGACAGGCAACGCAGCGTGACCTCTTCCCCTTCTTCACAGCCGGCCGACAGACCCTTCTCAACGGCGGCGCTGTGGCGGGTCTTCTGGCCCTATCTGCGCCCGCACCGGCATCGCATTGTCGGCGCGGTGATTTCGCTGTTGATGGTCGCCGGCGCCTTGCTGACGATGGGGCGCGGTCTTGCCTATCTTGTTGATGAGGGGCTTGGCCGTCAGGACCCGGCGCTGCTTGACCGGGCGGTGATCGGCACTGCCGTGATCGCGCTGTTCCTTGCCGCCGGAAGCTATCTTCGCACCACCCTTGTCAACCAGATCGGCGAGAGCGTTCTTGCCGATATCAGGCAGGCATTGTTCGGCCATCTGCTGACGCTCTCGCCGGCATGGTATGAAACGGCGCGCACCGGCGATGTGCTGGCGCGGATCACCACCGACACCGCGATTGTGCAGACGGTCATGACCTCCACCATCTCGATGGCGGCGCGCAATGTCATCCTGCTGTTTGGCGGGCTGGTGATGGTGGTGCTGTCCAGCCCGAAAATGTCGCTGGTCGTGCTGGTTGTGGTGCCGATGGTCGTGGTGCCGCTGATTTTCCTGGGGCGGCGGCTTCGCCGCGCCTCACGGCTGGCCCAGGACCGGCTTGCCGATGTCGCTGTTCAGGCCGAAGAAACCGTTACCGCCATCCGCACCGTGCAGGCCTTCGGCAGGCAGGATCTGATGCGGGGACGGTTCGATGCGGCGGTGGAGTCCAGCCTCGATGCGGCGCTGGCGCGGGTCAGGCTGCGGGGCTGGATGAGTGGCATCATCATCTTCCTTGTGTTCAGCGGCATCTCGGCCATTCTCTGGATCGGCGGGCAGGATTTGCTGGCCGGGCGGATCAGCGCCGGTGACCTGTCATCCTTTGTTTTCTATGCGTTCCTTGTCGCCGCCTCGACCGGCTTTCTGTCGGAGCTGGCCGGCGAGTTGCAGCGTGCCGCCGGTGCCGCCGAGCGGATCGCGCAGGCGTTGCAGGCATCGGCAAGCCTGCCACTGCCTGTGCAACCGGCGGCGCTGTCGCGCGACCATGAGATTGCCTGTGAATTCGAAAATGTCGATTTCGTCTATCCTGCCGGTGCATCCCGCCCGGCGGTGAGCGCTGTCGATCTTGCCGTGCGCCGCGGTGAGCGGGTGGCGCTTGTCGGCCCAAGCGGTGCCGGCAAATCCACCCTGTTCCATCTTTTGCTGCGCTTCTACGATCCGGGCGCCGGGCGGGTGCGGCTTGGCGGGCAGGACCTTCGTGATCTCGACCTTGCCGCCATCCGCGACTTCATCGGGCTGGTGCCGCAGGACCCGGCGCTGTTCTCGACCAGCATTCGCGACAATATCGGCTTTGGGCGGCCGGACGCGTCCGAGGCCGAGATTGTCACCGCCGCGCGCCAGGCCGAGGCGCATGACTTCATCATGGCGCTTGCTCAGGGTTATGACACGCCTGTTGGCGAAAAGGGCGTGCGCCTGTCTGGTGGCCAGCGCCAGCGCATCGCCATCGCGCGTGCCATCCTGCGCGATCCGGGACTGCTGCTTCTCGATGAGGCGACAAGCGCACTGGATGCGCGCTCGGAAGCGGCGGTTCAGACAGCGCTGGAGGCGTTGATGAAGGATCGCACATCAATCGTCATCGCACATCGTCTGGCAACGGTGATCCGTGCGGACCGTATCTTTCTTCTTGATGGCGGGCAGATTGTCGCCACCGGCACGCACGAACAGCTGATCACCGAATCACCGCTCTACCGCCATCTGGCGGATCTTCAGTTCTCGACGCCGCAGACAGGAATGCATCCGGCGCCGCTGAACTGACCGGTGAAAGCCCCCTTGTCGAGCGAGTCCCCGGTCGGCATCCCGACAAAGACGCCTTCCATCACCTGCCGCGCACCGCGCCATAAAAGAAGGCGCGTCGCCAGATCCATCCTGTCCTGATCAATCACAAGCCTCAGTTCCGCCAGTTCGGCGGTGAGAATGTTTCCGTCTGACTCATGGAGCATGAAATGCATCTCGCCATGGGCCACCTGTCCGCCAGTGCCACGCAGATCGATGTCGGTGATCCACCCGCCACCGCGGGACTCGATCTGCATCTCGAACATGCCGGTTCCATCAAATCGCAGAAAGGCACCATCCGGTCCACAGGCGCCGCATGTGATCTGCATGGCCACCGGTTGTGATAGTGATTGCAAGGGCCAGCTATTGCCGGTTGGCAGGACAACCAGATGCGTCATCAAAAGCATGTCAGGGTCGCCCTCGACCGTCATCAGTTCAAGGTCCGGCAGTGTGACCTGTGCCGGCGGGGCATCCCGCCCCGGGTCGGCAATCGGCAATATCTCAAAAAACATATCCGCCTCCCCGCCATCGGGAAGTGTCCCGGCAACAAGTGTCCGGGTAACCGACAATCTCTGCACCGGGTCAGTCACAGGCGGCACAGGTGGCACCGACGGCCCCGGTGGGGGCTCGTCCGGCAATACCTCCGGTATGATGGTAATGCGCCGCGCCGATGCCGGCGGTTGCGGGGTTGGCGGGACCCTGTTTGGATTGCCGAGGCTTGTCGTGATCAATGGCAGGAAGAACCCGTCAATGACCGATGCCGCGCACGGGCTGTCGGAACTGCATGAGAATGCCGGCACGGCCTTTGTCATGACGCATAGCAGGCCCAGCGCCATGACTGTCAAGTTCCGTGATCGAATGCATGACCTGGCTGAAAAGATCATCCTTTCAGGTAAGTCATGTTGCGGTTAAGGAAGGCCGGGCCTCACCTCACATTGAGGTGAATGCCGGGCTCAATTGGCGGAAATGCGCTGGGTCAGCTTCATTTCGATGCGCCTGTTCCGGCGCCGCGCCTCATCGGTGCCGGCGCTGTCAAGCGGCTGGAACTCGCCATAGCCGGCGGCGGCAAGCCGGTTTGGCGGCAGGCCCTGCGTCGCAAGGAAACGCACCACCGACAGTGCGCGCTCGGTCGACAGGTCCCAGTTGTCGGCGAAACGCCCGGCCCGCACCGGGATATCGTCAGTATGTCCTTCAACCTGCAGCACCCAGTCGATATCCTCGGGGATCTCGGCGGCGATCTGGTTCAGCGCAACAGCGAGTTTGGCGAGCTGCTGCTTGCCCTCGGCGGCGATGCTGGCCTGACCCTGGGCAAACAGGACCTCGGACTGGAAGACAAACCTGTCACCGACTATCCGGACGTCATCGCGGCCGCGAAGGATGTCGCGCAGCCGGCCAAAGAATTCCGAGCGGAAGCGCTGCAACTCCTGAACGCGCGAGGCCAGCGCATTGTTCAATGACTTGCCAAGACTGGCGATGGCGATCTTGTCACGTGCGGCCTGCGCCTCCTTTTCGGCGAGCAGGCTGGTCAACTCCTCGATCCGCCGCCGCAGCGCGGTGAGCGCATTGGTCATCCGGATTATTTCCGCCTGCGAGGCGGCATTCTTTTCCTCAAGCTCGCCAATCCTCGCCAGTGACAGCGTGTTTCTGTCAGCGGCCTCGGCAAGCTCGCTCTCGGCCTTCAGACGCTGTATCTCGCTTGCCTCGAGAGCGGCGACCCGCTCCTCGAGTGTCAGCTCAAGCGCCGCGATACGTTCCTGCGATTCCACCAGCGCTGCCTCGGCGCTTTCCAGCGCGGCAACACGGTCGGCAAGAGAGGCTTCCGCCGCCGCCAGCGCCGCCTGACTGTCCACCTGCAGCGCGGTCAGGCGCGCAACCTCGGATTCGCGCTCTTCAAGGGTGGTGCTGGTATCGGCAAGCTGCGCCTCCAGCGCGTCACGCTCGCGTGTGGCATCGGCAAGATTGCGCGAAATACGGGCAAGCTCCGCCGCCAGATCGTCATTCGCCTTGCGCTCGAGGTTCAGCAATTCGCCAAGGCTGGCGATCTGCGCGCGCATGTCATTCATCGTGGCGTCCTGGCCAGCCACCCGATAGGCAAGGTTGACCTGGATCAGCACGAACACCAGCAGCACGAACATGATGACCATCAGCAAGGTCGCCAGCGCGTCGACAAAGCCGGGCCAGGTATAGCTGTCAGGGCGGCGGGCACCGCCGAGCCGCGCCAGCGCCATCGTCAGGACCCTTTCGTCTGGCGGGTGGCGCGGGGGGGCGTGCCGGCCATCTTGTTGATGGCGTTCGACAGCGACCTCAGCTCGGCAGTGACAGCGTCGGCCGAGCGTGTCCGGTCATCGCGCAGGTCGGCCGCAAGATGGGCGATGCCGGCGTTCAGCTGCGCCAGCTGCTCGCGAAGACGCCGGTCGTCCGTCATCGCCTCGTTCAGCGCGGCCATTGTCATGTTCATGCTGGACAGCTGTTCCAGCACACGCTGCCTGTTGTCTTCGCCTGCGGCAATGGAATTGCCAAGATGGATCAGGGCGCGGGCGGCTTCCTCGCTCATCCCGCCGGCCAGAGGGGTGACGCTTTCATTGCCGGTCGGCCCACCATCATTGAAGCGGGCGAAGGCGGACAGCCAGTCTTCCAGCTCATTGAAGAAACGCCCCATCGCCTGGCCAAGCTGCAGGTCAAGAAAGCCGAGGATAAGCGATCCGGCAAGGCCGAACAGGGATGATGAAAATGCCGTCGCCATGCCCGACAGGGGCGCGTCGAGGCCGCCTTTGAGCTGCGCCATCATGGCTTCGAAATCGGTGCCGGCGGTGTCCAGCGAGCCGACAACAAGCCCGACCGCGCCGATGGTCTGCAACAGCCCCCAGAAGGTGCCGAGAAGGCCGAGAAATACCAGCAACCCGATCATGTAGCGTGAAATCTCACGCCCTTCATCAAGCCGTGCCGCGACCCCGTCGAGAACCGAGCGCAGCGACAGCGCGGAAAGCTGCGCCTCCTGCCGCTGGTCGGCCAGCATGGCGTTGACGGTCGCCAGCAGCACCGGCTTGACCAATCTGTTGTCAAGCTTGCCGGTCTTCTGGATGCCGGTCAGCCACCGCCGCTCCGGCACCAGCCGCAGGATCTGACGGAAGGTATAGATGATGCCAAGGCCAAGCGCGCCGACAATCACCCCGTTCAGCGCCGGGTTGCCCATGAAGGCGCGCCACAGGGGTGCATGAAGCAGCGCCGCGATGGCGACAACTATCAACAGGAAAATCAGCATGCGCACAAGATAGCGTCGCGGGTCGGTCATCATGGCCTGGACTCCCATAACAGCGCGGTAGGGCAGATGAAAGGACATCTGCAAATTGCTGTCAAAGAATGGCAGGAATGAGGCCGGCTGCAATCAGCCGCGCAGCAGGCGGATGAGATCACCATGAATTGAAGGGTTGGCGGCGACCACGTCACCGCTGTCCAGCGCCTTGTCGCGCGAGGCGAAGTCGGAAATGAACCCGCCGGCCTCGCGAACCAGAATAACGCCGGCGGCAATGTCCCACAGGCTGAGGCCGCGCTCCCAGAATCCGTCGAACCGGCCGGCCGCCACCCAGGCCAGATCAAGCGCGGCAGCACCGTTGCGGCGCACGCCCGAACTGACCGCCATGACATTGCCAAGCTCCTTCAGAAAGGCTGTATGTTCGGCCTCTTCGCCGCGGCCAAGGAACGGTATGCCGGTGGCAAAGAGCGAATCCGCCATCGCCCGGCGTCCGGACACGCGAAGCCGCCTTTCATTCAGGAACGCACCCTTGCCTCGCTCGGCATAGAAGAATTCATTCTTCACCGGGTCGAAGATGCTGCCGGCGGTGATGGTGCGCCGGCCCTGCGGATCGGTTTCCATGACGGCGATCGAAATGCCGAAATGCGGGATGCCATGCAGGAAATTCGTCGTGCCATCCAGCGGGTCAACCACCCAGACCGGCGCGTCGGGGTCGGACCCCTCGACAACGCCGCCTTCCTCGAGATGGAAACCCCAGTCAGGCCGGGCCTTTGACAGTTCGCGCCGGATTGTCTTTTCGGCATTGATGTCGGCGCGGCTGACAAAATCGCCCGGGCCCTTGCGGCTGACCTGCAGATTTTCCACCTCGCCGAAATCGCGAAGCAACCCCTTGCTGGCATGGATCGAGGCTTTCTGCATGACGTTGATCAGCGCCGATTGGCTGGCCATAGCGTTACTTTCTTTTCTGGGCCCGGAGCGGGCGTTGTCAGGACCGGGCGTTGTCAGGGCCGGGCGTTGTCAGGACCGGGCGTTGTCAGGCGCGAGACGGGTCGGTCGCCGGCATATTGGTCCCCGGCATATTGGTCCCCGGCTTGTCAGTCCTTCGCGCGCTCGACATAGGTTGCGTCCTCGGGGCGGACGACGATGCGTGTGCCAGCCTCGATATGCGGCGGCACAAGCACCCGCACGCCATTCTCGAGAATGGCCGGCTTGTAGCTTGAGGATGCTGTCTGTCCCTTGACCACGGCGTCGGCCTCGACAACTTCCATCACCACCTTGTCGGGAAGCTGGACCGAGATGGCCTCGCCCTCATGGCTGTTGACAGTCACCGTCATGCCGTCCTGCAGGAAGGCGGCGCTGTCGCCGACCATGTCACGGCTGATCGCCATCTGTTCATAGGTCTGGCTGTGCATGAAGACCAGATTGTCACCGTCATCATAGAGGAAGGTGCATTCCAGTTCCTCGAGGATTACCCGCTCGACTGTTTCCGAGGAGCGGAAGCGCTCATTCAGCTTGGTGCCGTCGCGAATGTCACGAAGCTCGATCTGGGCGAAGGCGCCGCCCTTGCCGGGCTTCACATGCTCAACCTTGACCGTGCTCCACAGCCGGCCATTATGTTCGATGACATTGCCGGGCTTGATGGCGTTACCGTTCAGTTTCATCTTGAACCTCGTTGCAGGCATGCCGCGTCAGGCGGCGTCATGATGGCGTCGGGCCGGGCCTCGATGCCGCCCGCTGGTGAATTGCTAGAGTGTTTTGCCGATTTCGGCCGCGTTGTCCAGCATCCGGCACGAAAAACCCCACTCATTGTCATACCAGGCAAGAACCCGGACAAGGCGGCCATTCATCACATGCGTCTGCGTCAGATCGGCGATCGAACTGTGCGGATCATGGTTGAAATCGATCGAGACAAGCGGCCGCTCATTGATTCCGAGCACACCTTTCAGCGGTCCTTCGGCGGCGGTCCTGAGCAACGCGTTGACTTCCTGCGTGCTGGTATCCTGGTTCGAGGTGAAACCAAAATCGACAACCGAGACATTGGCGGTCGGCACACGGATGGCTGACCCGTTCATGCGGCCGCGAAGATGCGGCAACACTTCGCCGACCGACCGCGCGGCACCGGTCGAGGTGGGGATCATCGACATCGCGGCGGCGCGGGCCCGCCGCAGATCCTTGTGGCTTGTATCAAGTGTTGGCTGGTCACCGGTATAGGCATGGATCGTCGTCATGTAACCGGCCTCGATCCCGACCGAGTCGGCCATCACCTTGGCGACAGGCGCCAGACAGTTGGTGGTGCAGGAGGCGTTCGAGATGACAAGCTGCCCGGGTGTGATCTCATGGTGATTGACGCCATAGACGATGGTCGCGTCGGCATCCTTGCAGGGCGCCGAGACCAGGACACGCTTCGCGCCGCCGGCAAGATGCGCGGCGCTTTTCTCGCGATCGTTGAACCGGCCCGAACATTCAAGGACGATATCGACATCATGATCGGCATGCGGGATCATCGACGGGTCGCGTTCATGTGTCATCGCGATGCGGCCGGTGCCGACATCCATCCAGCCGTTACCATGGCTGACCGGCGCGCGGGCGCGGCCATGCACGGAGTCGAACTCATAGAGATGGGCCGAAGTCTCGACCGGGCCCGGGGTGTTGATCAGAACAATTTCGACATCCTTGCGCTGTGTTTCCACAAGGGCGCGAAGAACCATGCGCCCGATACGGCCAAAGCCGCTGATTGCAAGTCGAATTGTCAAAGCCCTGTCCTCATGTCGCCTGTCGTTTTTCCGTTGTCCCGGTGCTAGTCAAGCATCGCCCGGGCGCGGGCCGCGACGGCTTCGGCGGTGATGCCGAAATGCGTGAACAGCGCGCCGGCCGGTCCGGACGCCCCAAAGCCGTCCATGCCGATGAAATCGTCGCCGTCGCGCAGCACCCAGTCCCATGGCTGGCGGATCGCCGCCTCGACGACGATGCGTGGACAGGTGCCCAGAACGGCCTCACGCTCCGCGGCGTCCCGCTGCCGGAACAATTCCATCGAGGGAACCGACACCACACTCGCCTCGATACCGTCGGCCGCCAGATGGTTACGGGCGGCAAGCGCGACACCGACCTCCGATCCGGTGGCCAGGATCGTCACCTGCCTGTCCTGATGGCTGTCCTGATCGCCGCCGGCGACGACATAGGCACCTTCGGCTGTCCTGTTCGCCGTCAGATCGCCAAGGCGGAACTGCTCCAGCCCCTGGCGGCTGAGCGCGAGCACCGACGGACGGTCATGCGCGGCCAGCGCGCATTGCCAGGCCTCTGCCGTTTCGACGGCGTCGCCGGGCCGGAACACCAGAAGGTTCGGAATGGCCCGCAGCGCCGCCAGATGTTCAACTGGCTGGTGGGTTGGCCCGTCCTCGCCAAGGCCGATCGAATCATGCGTCATCACATAGATGACGCGCTGTTTCATCAGCGCCGACAGGCGGATCGAGGGACGACAGTAATCGGCGAACATCAGGAAGGTGCCGCCATAGGGGATCGTCCCGCCATGAAGCGCGATGCCGTTCATCGCCGCCGCCATACCATGTTCGCGAACGCCGTAATGAACATAGGTGCCGGCCGGATTGGCACCGCTGAAGATGTCCTGCCCGCCGGCTTGGGTGTTGTTGGAGCCGGTCAGGTCCGCCGAGCCGCCGATCAGTGTCGGGCAGGCCGGAACGATCGCGTCCAGCGCCTTCTGGCTGGCGACGCGGGTGGCGATTTTCTGCGGGTCTGCGGAAAGGGCGGATTTCCAGCCACGGACGGCATCATCGATGGCGGCGTCGAAATCCCCGGCCATCGCGGCGTCGAACGCGGCGCTGTCGGCGGCGTCGTGGCGTGCCTGCCAGGCCTCGCGCGCGGCCTGTCCGCGGGCGCCGACAGCGCGCCAGCTGTCGATGATCGATTGCGGAATGTCGAACGGCTCATGGTTCCAGCCAAGTGCCGACCGCGTGCCGGCGATCTCGTCGCCGCCGAGCGGTGCGCCATGAATGCCCGATGTGCCGGCCTTCGTCGGTGCGCCATATCCGATCACCGTGCGGCAGCGGATCAATGTCGGCCGGTCCTCTTCGGTGCGCGCCTCGGCGATGGCTTCGGATACGGCCTTCATGTCATGGCCATCGACTGCCAGCACCTGCCAGCCATAGGCGGTGAAACGCCCGGTTGTGTCGTCGGACACAGCGAGGTCGGTGCTGCCATCGATCGAAATGCCGTTATCGTCGAACAGCACGATCAGCCGGCCAAGCCCCATATGTCCCGCCATTGAGGCGGCCTCATGGCTGACACCCTCCATCAGGCAGCCGTCACCGGCGATGACATAGGTGAAATGGTCGACAAGGTCGCGCCCATGGCGTGCCGCCAGATGTGTTTCCGCCATCGCCATGCCGACGGCATTGGCAAATCCCTGGCCAAGCGGACCAGTCGTGGTCTCGATGCCGCCGGCATGACCGAATTCCGGATGGCCGGCCGTGATGGCGCCAATCTGGCGAAAGTTGCGGATCTGCGCCATTGACATGTCTTCATAGCCGGTCAGATGCAGCAGCGCATAGATCAGCATGGAGCCATGGCCGGCGGACAGAATGAATCTGTCACGGTCCGGCCAGTTCGGCGCCGCGGCATCGAATTTCAGATGGTCGGCAAACAGCGCCGTGGCGGCATCGGCCATGCCCATAGGCATGCCCGGATGACCGGATTTCGCCGCTTCGACGGCGTCCATCGAAAGGGCCCGGATGGCATTTGCCATGTCCTGACGCTCGGGGGAATTGACCATGAAAATCTCCTACGGATGTCACGGGCGAAAAGGTCTCTGTGAGGCCAGCGGCGACAGGCCGCAATCTGCCCTTACAACTCCGTTTCGTCAATTGGTGAGTCGGCCCGGACTGCACAAATTCCTTGCCGTGATTGCGGCATGTGGGACGTTCAGGGCCTGGAAAGTCAAGGAAAAGGCGGGGATAGAAAATCGGACTTTATTTGACTCCCCGCTTGGGGCAGTCTTTGGCGGTGAAGGCGCAGAGACCCCGCGCCGGCGATCTGCGCTTCGCGAAGTCAGCCCCGGCTCCACGATTCGCCGTCCTGTTTCAGACCGGTCGCGCCTGTCAGTGGCCAGTTTGCTTCAGTGACCAGTTTGCTTCAGAGACTATTCTGCTATGGAGAGTACCCATGTCGCGCATTGCCGAAGCCCAAGCCAGGCTTGAAGCCGCGCTGCAGCAGCTCGAGGCGGCACTGGCAAGCCGGTCGGCTGACACGCGGCCAGATATGACCGGTCCCGAGGGCAGCCTTGATCGCGCAGTCATCATTGCGGAGATCGGCAGGATCGATGAACAGCTTACCTCGGCGATGCAGATCATCGACCGGGTGCGGCATGCCTCCGGCAGCGAGGGAGGCACGGCATGAGCCAGTCAATTGTCACCATCCGCCTCAACGGCACGCCCTATCAGATTGGCTGCGGCGAGGGCGAGGAAGCCCATATCGAATCGCTGGCCGGCGAGATCGAGACCATATTGCAGTCGCTTGTAGGCGCGGTCGGGCAGATCGGCGAGGCGCGGCTGCTGGCGATGGCGGCGCTGATCCTGGCTGACCGCGCGCATGAGGGTGGCCCGGCCACCGGCGCGTCTGCCACCGGCGCGTCTGCCACCGGCGCGGATGATGGCGGTGAAGCTGCGGCGGCGGCGTTGGAAAGCGCCGCGGACAGGATCCTTGCGCTTGCATCCCGGCTGTCTTCCCACTAGATAGACATTGTGCGGCAACTGGGCTTTGCGCTTGGATTTTCGATCCCTGGGGCCATAAATCATCTCTTGGGAGCTGCCTCTGGCCGGATCGTGGTCCGGTTATCCGCGGCGCCCACCTGCACTGCAGGTCACAGAGGATGAAGCTGCCGGCGGTTGCGCTGGTTGCCGCCGCCCCCGCCCCTGTCACTGACTGGCCGCCACCCTTCCCATGCAAGACACACCCAGCGATCCCGCGGCCGCGAAGGCTGAATTGCGACAACAGGCCGCCATCGCCCGCAAGGCGCTTGTCAATGCGGACCCCGAGGCGCCGGCGCGGCTGGCCGCGC
>Ga0181589_10002163_pt1 | contig 15424 bp, 10 predicted proteins | sample 071ome_25_FD_132444 | JGI IMG/M metagenome (GOLD analysis project Ga0181589, IMG submission 132444) | Coastal salt marsh microbial communities from the Groves Creek Marsh, Skidaway Island, Georgia - 071410BT metaG (megahit assembly) | ecosystem: Environmental > Aquatic > Marine > Intertidal...
TCGGGAAAACGCTGCAGCACCTCCTCGGCAAGGCGTTCCACACCCGGCCCGCAGGCCTGCATGCTGTCCTCCTCACCGCATTCGGCACAGCCGCTTTGCGGCCGCGCCGCATAGCCGCAATGATGGCATTTCAACCGCCCGGCAAGGCGATGCATAACCATCCAGCTGTCGCAGTTCGGACAGGTCACCTTGTGGCCACAGGCACCGCACAGCGTGAGCGGCGCATAACCGCGTCGGTTCAGGAACAGCAGCGACTGCTCCCCGGCCTCGAGCCGCCCGCTGATCGCCTCGACAAGCGGCGGCGCCAGCCAGCGGCCGCGCTCCGGCGGCGTGCGCCGCAGATCGACCGCGGCAATCTCGGGAAGGCTGGCCTCGCCGACGCGCTGCGGCAGGCTGATATGGCGGTAGCGCGGCGGGTCACCGACCTTGCCGGCATTGACCCAGCTTTCCAGCGAGGGCGTCGCGGTGGCGAGAATGGCCGGACAGTTCTGCAGACGGGCGCGCAATATCGCCATATCGCGCGCATGATAGGTGACCTGATCCTCCTGCTTGTAGGCATGTTCATGCTCTTCATCGACCACGATCAGCCCGAGATCGGAAAAGGGCAGGAACAGCGCCGAGCGCGCGCCGACAACCACCGCCGCCTCGCCAAGCGCGATATGCCGCCAGGCGCGGCGCTTGCGCCCCGGGGCGACGTCGGAATGCCATTCCGTCGGCGGCACCCCGAACCGGTCCTGGAACCGCTGTTTCCAGGCCGCCGACAACGCGATCTCCGGCAGCAGGATCAATGCCTGCCGCCCGGCCGCCACGACCTTCTCGACAGCATCGAAATAGACCTCGGTCTTTCCCGACCCGGTCACCCCGTCGAGAAGCATCGGCGTGAACCCGGCCCCGAGATTGCCGGTGATGTGCTGCATCGCCGCCAGCTGGTCAGCGGTCGGCGGCGGGCCGGCGACAGGCTGCGGGCGCGGCGGCGGCGTGCTGTCACTGACAAGCAGTGTTTCCAGCGAACCGGCCTTCGCCATCGCCGTGACAACGCCGGCGCTGACACCGGCCTCACGCTGCAGATCGGCAGCCGGGAGCGCGCCGGCCACCGACAGCACTTCGACAATGCGGCGACGAGCGGCGGTCAGGTTTTCATCCGCAGGCGGCGTGTCCGGGCGGCGATAGATCTTGCGCTGTGGCGGCGGGTGCAGCGCCTGCGGCTGGCTCAGCGCCATTTTCACCACCCCGCCAATCGGCGCCATTGTCCAGCTGGCAACGCGTTCAAGGAAATCGACAAAGTTCGGCGGCAGGGGCGGCAACGGCGCGACAGCAGTCACCGGCTTCAGCGTTGTTGCCGGGACCGTGCCGTCACCCGGGCCGAGAACGACGCCGTTCAGCTGGCGCGGGCCAAAGGGAACGCTGACAATGCTGCCACGCGGCAGCGGCCCGAGACCATGCCGGTTATAGTCGAAGCTACGGTCGAGCGGTACCGCGACGGCGACCCGGACGGTTTTCTGGCTGCCGCCGGTTTCCGCTGTCGAGGTCATCCCCGGTACTGTCCCCATGTAACCGCCTCCATGTAACCGCCCCCATGTTACTGGACAGGTGGATTTGCCACCTGTCATGCGATACACTCCGCGCGTCGGCACGGCCGATACCAACCTACACCGGAGAGCGGATTTCCTGACATGAAAATTTTCCTCGACAGCGCCGATATCGGCGAGATCGAAGCCCATATTGCCAGCGGCTTTGTCGACGGCGTCACCACCAACCCGTCATTGATTGCCAAATCGGGGCGCAACATTCTGGAAACCATCGCCCAGATCTGCGAGATGGTCGATGGCCCGGTCAGCGCCGAGGTGGCCGCGACCGATTTCGAGACAATGCTGAAGGAAGGAAAGAAGCTCGCCGCGCTGGCGCCGAATGTCACCGTCAAGGTGCCCCTGACCGAGGCCGGGCTTCGCACCTGCCGCGCCCTTCGCGAGGCCGGGACACAGGTCAATGTCACGCTGTGTTTCAGCGCCGGGCAGGCGCTGCTGGCGGCGAAGGCCGGTGCCACCTTCATCTCGCCCTTTGTTGGCCGGCTGGACGATATCGGGCAGGACGGCATGGGCCTGATCGAGGAAATCTGCACCATCTATGACCAGTATGACATGTCGACCGAGGTTCTTGTCGCCTCGGTGCGCAGCACCCAGCATGTTGTCGATGCGGCCATGCTTGGTGCCGATGTTGTCACCCTGCCGCCGAAAATCCTGACGGCGCTCTACAAGCACCCGCTGACCGACAAGGGTCTGGCCGCCTTCATCTCGGACTGGGAAGGCACCGGGCAGTCGATCCTCTAGCGGCGGTGGCGGCGCGGCAGCAGATAGAGGCGCACCGGCTGGCCTGGCTTGCCTGGCTGCAGACCGAGCGGCGCTATGGCGAAAATACGCTTGCCGCCTATGCTGCCGACCTTGACGATTATCTGCGCCATGCCGGCGCCGATGCCGCGCCCGACAGGCGATGTTTTCGGGGCTGGCTTGCCGATATGGCGGCCCGCGATCTGGCGCGCAGCACGATGGCCCGCCGGGTTTCGGCGCTGCGTGGTTTCTACCGCGTTTGCGGGCGCACCGGCAGGATGACGGTCAATGATCTGAGCTGGCTTCGCGCCCCGCGGCCGCCAAAATCGGTACCAAAACCGGTATCCGAGGCCGACGCACGGGCGCTTCTGGCGGCGATCTTCCGGCGCCGTGGGGACGACTGGACGAAGCAGCGTGATTTCGCGCTGCTGATGCTTCTATATGGCGGTGGGTTGCGCATTTCCGAGGCGCTCGACCTGACCCGCGGTGACGCGCCGCTGGGCGAATGGCTGCGGATCGCCGGCAAGGGCGGCAAGGTCCGCGACGTTCCGGTGCTTCCCGCCATCGCCGGGGCGGTGAACACCTATCTTGATGGCTGTCCGTTCGATGGCGGGGCGTCAGGCCCGCTGTTTGTCAGCGCCCGCGGCAATGCCTATGGCGCGCGGGCCGCGCAGCGGCTTGTCGAGACGTTGCGGCTGGAATTGAATCTGCCGGCGCATGTGACACCGCATGCGCTTCGCCATGCCTTCGCCACGCATCTTCTTGGCAATGGCGCCGATCTCAGGGCGATCCAGGAACTTCTCGGCCATGCCAGCCTGTCGACAACACAGCGCTACACCAATGTCGACGAGGCGCATCTGGTGCGCATGCATCGTGAAACCCATCCCCGCGCCTCGTGACACAGCAACATCGTGGCGCCGGAAAGACACCTTACATGTGAATGGCGCGGCCATCGACCGCCAGCGCCGCTTCCTTGACCGCCTCGTTCAACGTCGGATGCCCGTGACAGGTGCGGGCGATATCCTCTGACGAGGCGCCAAAGGCCATCGCGGTGGCGCATTCATGGATGATCGTGCCGGCCTCATGGCCGATGATGTGGACACCGAGGACACGGTCGGTCTCGGCATCGGCAAGGATCTTCACGAACCCGTCAGCATGGCCCTGCGCCCGCGCGCGGCTGTTCGCCGAGAACGGGAAGCTTCCCTTGTTATAGGCGATCCCGGCCTCTTTCAGCGCCTCCTCGCTCTTGCCAAGCGTAGCCACCTCGGGCGCGGTATAGACAATGCCCGGCACCAGCTCGTAATCGACATGACCGGCCTGGCCGGCCATGATCTCGACAGCGGCAACGCCGTCCTCCTCGGCCTTGTGGGCCAGCATCGGCCCGTCAATCACATCGCCGATGGCATAGATATCCTCGACCGACGTCTCGAAGCGCGCATCAACCCTGATACGGCCGCGCCCGGTCATCGCCACGCCGGCCTCCTCAAGGCCAAGACCATCGGTTGCCGGGTGCCGCCCGACCGCGACAAGCGCCACATCGGCCTTGATGGTTTCCTCATCACCGCCATCCGCCGGCGCGACGGTCAGCGTCACGCCGCTCTTGCCGGAACTGGCCGCTTTCACCGCCGTCTTCAGGCGGAATTTCAGCCCCTGCTTCTTCGCGATGGCCATGAATTTTTTGGCGATCTCGTCATCCATGCCAGGCAGGATCCGCGGCAGGAACTCGATCACCTCCACCTCGGCGCCAAGTCGCGCCCAGACGGTGCCAAGCTCAAGCCCGATATAGCCGGCACCAATCACGATCAGCTTCTTCGGCACCTTCGGCAGCGCCAGCGCGCCGGTCGAGCTGACAATGCGCGTCTCGTCGATTTCGATCCCCGGCAGGCTGGAGGCATGGCTTCCCGAGGCGATCAGGATTTTCTCGGCCGTGTAGCTGCCCTTATCCTTGCCGTCGGTCAGCGTCACCTTGCCCGGCCCGTCGATGCGGGCCTGTCCCTGCAGACGCGTGACCTTGTTCTTCTTGAACAGGAAATCGATGCCGCCGGTCAGGCTGCCGACAATCTCGTCCTTGCCCTGCATCATCTTCGGCAGGTCAAGCTTCACGCTGCCGACGGAGATACCCAGAGCGGCCAGTCCGCCACCCGCCGCCTCGGCATAATGTTCGGAGGCGTTCAACAACGCCTTTGACGGGATACAGCCGACATTCAGGCAGGTGCCGCCAAGGCTTTCACGCCGGTCGACGCAGGCCACTTTCATGCCGAGCTGCGCGGCACGGATCGCCGCCACATAGCCGCCCGGGCCGGCGCCAATGACAATCAGGTCGAATGCGGTCTCGCTCATCTGGGTCTCCAGCTTGCTTTCATTGCCGTACTGCCATCATGGGTCGTACTGCCATCATGGGTCATGCCGCCATCAGGCGGGGGTGTATCAGACCCCGAGGACAAGGCGGCGCGGATCCTCGACAAGTTCCTTGATGCGGGCCAGAAAGGACACCGCCTCACGGCCATCGATGATCCGGTGGTCATAGGACAGCGCCAGATACATCATCGGGCGAATCACCACCTGGTCATCAATCACCGCCGGCCGCTTCTCGATCTTGTGCATGCCGAGGATTCCCGACTGCGGCGGGTTCAGGATCGGTGTCGACATCAGCGAGCCATAGACTCCGCCATTCGAGATGGTGAAGGTGCCGCCGGCCATGTCATCCGGGGTGATCTTGCCATTGCGGGCGCGATCGCCGAAATCGGCGATCTGCGATTCGATGGCCGCCAGATTCATCGCGCCGGCATCGCGTACTACCGGCACGACAAGGCCCTGCGGTGTGCCGACGGCGACTCCGATATTGTAGTAATTCTTGTAGATGATGTCGGTGCCGTCGATTTCGGCATTCACCGCCGGAAAATCCTGCAACGCCTGAATCGAGGCCAGAACGAACATACCCATGAAACCGAGCCGGGTGCCATAGGCAGCCTCGAATTCCTGGCGGTAATCGGCCCGCATCGTCATCAGCGCCGACATGTCGACCTCGTTGAAGGTGGTCAGCATCGCGGCGGTGTTCTGCGCTGTCTTCAATCTTGTCGCAATGACCTGACGAAGCTTCGACATCGGCACGCGTTCCTCGCGCGCGGCATCTTCCGGACGCGGCGTCTGGCGCGGCGCGGCGGAGGCGACGGTTGCGGCCGGGGTCGCCGACGCCCCTTTCATATGGGCAAGGACGTCGGCCTTGGTCAGCCGCCCGTCGACTCCGGTGCCGCGGATCGCGGCCGGATTGAGGTTGTTCTCCTCGACAAGGCGGCGCACCGCCGGTGACAGCGGCAAATCGGAGGCAGTCGCCAGTATGGCGGCGGGCGCCGACGCTGTCGGCGCCGGTGCTGCGGGGGCGGCTTCCGGTGCGGCTTCCGGCGCCGGGGTTGCGGGCGCGGCGCCTTCATTCAGGATCGCAAGGCTGGCACCCACCTCAACATTGGCGCCCTCGGCAGCGATGATCTCGCCAAGCGTGCCGGCGGCCGGCGCCGGCACCTCGAGTGTCACCTTGTCGGTCTCGAGCTCGACAACCGGCTCATCGGCAGCCACGGCATCGCCGGTCTTCTTGATCCAGCGGGCCACCGTTGCATCCGCCACGGATTCACCAAGAGTAGGAACTGTGATTTCGATCGCCATGGCGCTGCGGCCTCCTCGGTCGGGGGCTGTTTTCACCCCTGTTGTCAAACTTCGACGTGAACGGCCCCGTGCGGGCCGGTCTGTTCTGTGTCACCCGGCCTATGTGTCGGCCGACAGGCCGAGCGCATCGGCGACAAGCTTTGCCTGTTCGCGCTTGTGGCGGCCAAGCGTACCCGTTGCCGGCGAGGCGGCTGCGTCCCGGCCGGCATAGATCAGGCGCTGCTGCTTCGCACCCACCGTTTCCATCGCTTCCTCGATGAAGTCGCGGACGAAGGTCCAGCCGCCCATGTTGCGCGGCTCTTCCTGACACCACACCATTGTCGCGTTCGGTGTCTGTTCCAGCACCTCGATCACGGCCCGCGTCGGGAACGGGTAGAGCTGTTCAACGCGGATGATTTCGGTGTCCCACAGCTTCGCCTCGTCACGCGCCGCCGCCAGATCGTAATAGACCTTGCCGCTGCACATCACGATCCGTTTCGCCTTGCCGGATTTCACCTGTGTGTCGCGCTCGTCAAGAACACGGTGGAAGGAAGTGCCAGGCCCCATATCGGCAAGCGACGACACGCAGCCCTTGTGACGGAGCAGCGATTTCGGCGTCATGATAACCAGCGGCTTGCGGAAGTCTCGGCGCAGCTGGCGACGAAGCACATGGAAATAATTGGCCGGAGTCGTGCAGTTGACGACCTGCATGTTGTCCTCGGCGCACAGCTGCAGATAGCGTTCAAGCCGCGCCGATGAATGTTCGGGGCCCTGGCCCTCATAGCCATGCGGCAGCAGCAGCACCAGCGCGTTCATGCGCAGCCACTTCGCCTCGCCCGAGGAGATGAACTGGTCGATCACCACCTGCGCGCCATTCGCGAAATCACCGAACTGCGCCTCCCACATCACCAGCGCGTTCGGCTCGACCTGCGAGAAGCCATATTCAAATCCCATCACCGAGGCTTCGGACAGGGGGGAGTCGATGACCTCGAAATCCGCCTGGTCGGGCGACAGATGCGCCAGCGGCGCGTACCGTTCCTCGCTCGCCTGGTCGACAAGAACGGCGTGACGCTGGCTGAAGGTGCCACGGCAGGAATCCTGTCCCGAAAGCCGCACCATATCCCCCTCAAGCAACAGCGAACCGAACGCCAGATGCTCGGCGGTGGCCCAGTCCAGACCTTCGCCCTCGCCGATCCGCGCCGCCCGCGTCTCGATGATGCGGGTCAGTTTCGGGTTCAGCGTCATATGCTCGGGAACCGTTGTCATCGTCTCGCCGATCCGGCGCAGCGTGTCGATATCGACAGCGGTCTCGCCGCGCCGTTCGACACCATGCGCGGTGCGCATGCCGGACCAGCTTCCCTCGAGCCAGTCGGCCTTGTTCGGCCGATAGCTTGTGCCGGCCTCGAATTCCGCATCGAGATAGGCAATCCGCTCATCGACAACCGCCTGCGTCTCGGCCCGGCTCATGATACCCTCGGCGACAAGCTTGTCGGCATAGATGGTACGCGTTGTCGGGTGTTTGCCAATGGTCTTGTACATCAATGGCTGGGTGAACATCGGCTCGTCACCCTCATTATGGCCAAAGCGGCGATAGCAGAACATATCCAGCACCACATCGGTGCCAAAAGCCTGACGAAACTCGATGGCGATCCGCGCCGCATGGACAACTGCCTCGGGATCATCGCCATTCACATGGAAGATCGGTGCCATCACCATCTTCGCGACATCGGTCGGATAGGGCGAGGAGCGCGAATAATGCGGGCTTGTCGTGAAGCCGATCTGGTTGTTGACGATGATGTGGATGGTGCCACCGGTGCGATAGCCGCGAAGCGCCGAAAAGGCAAAAGTCTCGCCAACCACACCCTGACCGGCAAAGGCCGCATCGCCATGAAGCAGAATGCCGACAACCTCGCGCCGATCGACATCATCACGTTGCTGTTGCTTGGCGCGGACCCGGCCGACAACGACGGGATCGACGATTTCCAGATGCGACGGGTTCGGCGCCATGCTGAGATGCACGGTCTTGCCGTCGAATTCACGGTCCGAGGATGCGCCCATATGATATTTCACGTCACCCGACCCGCCGGCATCCTCCGGGTTGGCCGGGTTGCCGAGAAATTCCGAGATGATGGCGCGAAACGGCTTGCCGAAAACATTGTGAAGCATGTTCAGACGGCCGCGATGCGCCATGCCAACGACGATCTCGCCAAGGCCAAGCTGCGATCCGCGCTTCAGGATCTGCTCGATGGCCGGAATCATCGCCTCGCCGCCATCCATGCCGAACCGCTTGGTACCGGTGTATTTCTTGTGCAGATATTTCTCGAATTCCTCGGCATCGACAAGGCGCTCATAAATCGCCTTCTTGCCGCGCTTGGTGAAATCGGTACGGTTGCCGATGGCCTCGATACGTTCCTGGATCCAGGCCTTTTGCGCCGGGTCCTGAATGTGCATGAATTCGACACCGATGGTCCCGCAATAGGTGCGGCGCAGCGTTTCGACGATTTCACGAAGCGTCGCGGTTTCAAGCCCGAGGACGTAATTGATGAAGATCGGGCGGTCCCAATCCTCGTCGGTGAAACCATAGGTCGCTGGATCAAGTTCGGGATGAAGCGGCTTGTTCTCCAGCGACAGCGGGTCAAGATCGGCAATCAGATGCCCGCGGATCCGGTAGGCGCGGATCAGCATCACGGCGCGAAGCGAATCCAGCGTCGCCGCCCGCATGTCATCGGCATTCATCCGCCGTCCGGCGGCATGGCCGGCGGCAACGGCATTGATCGAATCGGCCGGATCGGTGGCGCCGACGATGCGACTGGCGTTGCGCGCCCAGCTGGGGCCACGGTCGATTTCGGCACTGCTGTCGCCAAGCGCGTTCAGCTGTTCGAAATAGCGCGCCCAGCGCGCATCGACCGCCGACGGGTCGCGCCGCCAGGCGGCGTTCATTTCGGCAATGAAAGTGGCATTGGCCGCCGACAGAAAGGTCAGATCAAAGTCACCAGCCGGATCTGGCGGGGCTGGCACCTGCGCCGCGTCATCCATATGTAAAACACCCGTTCATGTTGTTTCCCGTCCCCAGTCTAGGCGCTGGCGGCTGAGATTCAAGCCATCAGCGTTTCAGACGCCCCGCGCCATGGCGCGGGTCACGGCATTGCCGATATCCGCCGGCGATTCCGCCATCTCGAACCCGGCCGCCTGCATGGCACCGATCTTGTCGGCAGCGCCGCCGCTGCCACCGCTGACGATGGCACCGGCATGGCCCATACGGCGGCCCGGCGGCGCTGTCTGGCCGGCGATGAAGCCGGCAATCGGCTTGCGCTTCGGCTGCGCGCTGTAGAAGGCCGCTGCCTCTTCCTCGGCCGACCCGCCGATTTCGCCGATCATCACAATCGCCTCGGTCTGGTCGTCGGCAAGGAACATCTGCAGGCAGTCGATGAAATTGGTGCCGTTCACCGGGTCGCCGCCGATACCGATACAGGTCGACTGGCCAAGCCCGACAGCGCTTGTCTGGGCCACCGCCTCATAGGTCAGTGTTCCCGAGCGCGACACGATCCCGATCTTGCCGGGGGTGTGGATGTGACCCGGCATGATGCCGATCTTGCACTCTCCCGGGGTGATGATACCGGGGCAGTTCGGGCCAATCAGGCGGCTCCGGCTACCGTCAAGCGCCCGCTTCACCCGCACCATGTCGAGCACCGGAATGCCCTCGGTGATGCAGATGATCAGCGGCATGCCGGCATCAATGGCTTCAAGGATCGAATCCGCGGCAAAGCGTGGTGGCACATAGATGACCGAGGCGTTGGCGCCGGTCTCGGCCATCGCGGCGCCAACCGAATTGAACACCGGCAGTCCAAGATGCGTCTGCCCACCCTTGCCGGGAGTCACGCCGCCAACCATGATGGTGCCGTAATCAATCGCCTGTTCGGAATGGAAGGTCCCCTGCGAGCCGGTAAAGCCCTGGCAGATGACCCTTGTCTGGCTATTCACGAGAACTGACATGACTTTCCCCCGTCAGGCGGTGGCGGCGACGATCTTCGCCGCTGCATCGGCCAGATTGTCCGCCGGAATGATGTCGAGGCCACTTTCGGCCATGATGCGCTTGCCTTCATCGACATTCGTGCCCTCGAGCCGCACGACAAGCGGCTTGTCGAGGCCGAGCGTGCGGGCCGCGCCGACAACGCCCTCGGCGATGATGTCACAGCGCATGATGCCGCCGAAGATGTTCACCAGGATACCGCGCACATTCTCGTCCGAGAGAATGATCTTGAAGGCCTCGGTGACACGCTCCGTGGTCGCGCTGCCGCCGACATCGAGGAAATTTGCCGGCGAGCCGCCCTGCAGCTGGATGATATCCATCGTCGCCATGGCAAGGCCGGCGCCATTGACCATGCAGCCGATATTCCCGTCGAGCTTGATATAGTTAAGATCGAATTCGCTGGCGCGGACCTCGGCCGGGTCCTCCTCGGCGAGATCGCGAAGCTCCATCACCTCGGGATGCCGGTACAGCGCGTTGTCATCGAAGCTCATCTTCGCATCGAGCGCCAGCAGGTCGCCGGCACCGGTCACGACCAGCGGGTTGATCTCGATCAGGCTGGCATCAAGCGCGCTGAAAGCATCATAGAGGCCATTAAGGAATTTCGGGAGCTGCTTTGCCGTCGCGCCGGCCAGCCCCATGACCCCGGCGAGCCGGCGCGCGTGATGCGGCTGCAGGCCGGTTGCCGGGTCGATGGCAACGGACAGGATCTTGTCGGGCCGGGTGGCGGCGACTTCCTCGATATCCATGCCGCCCTCGCTGGAGGCGATGATGGTGATCCGGCTGCTGCCACGATCCACAAGCAGGGACAGATAGAGCTCATCCCCGATATCGCAGCCTTCCTCGACATAGAGGCGCTTGACCTCGCGCCCCTGCGGGCCAGTCTGGTGTGTGACAAGCGTCTTGCCGAGAAGATCGGTGGCAACCTCGCGCACCTCATCAACCGAGGAGACAACCTTGACCCCGCCCGCCTTGCCGCGGCCACCGGCATGGATCTGCGCCTTCACGACATATACCGGCCCGCCTAGCGCGGTGGCGGCATCGACCGCCTCATCGACCGAGAATGCCGGCTTGCCACGCGGCACCGCAACCCCGAAACCGGCCAGCAAGGTCTTGGCCTGATGTTCATGGATATTCATCTGAATTCCCCCACAAAACGGACCTCGGCCCGCACCCGAACCTATTCCAGAGACTCGACAACCTCGTTGAGCGCCCGTACGGCAGCGACCGAATGGTCAAACATCGCCTTTTCCTCATCATCAAGCGCGATTTCGACAATGCGCTCGACCCCGCCGGCGCCAAGCACGACCGGCACGCCGACGTAAAGGCCGGACAGCCCATAGGCGCCATCCACATAGGCGGCACAGGGAAGCACGCGTTTCTTGTCGAGAAGATAGGCCTCGGACATCTCGATGGCAGAGGAGGCCGGCGCATAGAAGGCCGAACCGGTTTTCAGCAGGCCGACGATTTCGGCGCCGCCATCACGCGTCCGCTGCACGATCTCGGCAATCCTTGCTTCGGTCGACCATCCCATGGCGATCAGGTCGGGAACCGGAATGCCGGCCACCGTCGAATACCGGACAAGCGGCACCATCGTGTCGCCATGACCACCAAGAACAAAGGCCGTGACATCCTCGACCGAGACCTTGAACTCCTCGGCCAGGAAATAGCGAAAGCGCGCCGAATCCAGAACGCCGGCCATACCGACAACACGCGCCGTCGGCAGTCCCGCGGCCTGCTGCAGCACCCCGACCATCACATCGAGCGGATTGGTGATGCAGATCACGAAGGCTTCGGGGCAGTTGTCGCGGATGCCGGCGCCAACCTGCTGCATGACCTTGGTATTGATCCCGATCAGGTCATCGCGGCTCATGCCGGGCTTGCGGGCGACCCCGGCGGTGACGATCACCACATCGCTTCCGGCCAGCGCCGCATAGTCGTTGGACCCGGCAAGCGACGCATCGAATCCCTCGATCGGGCTTGCCTGCGCGATATCAAGAGCCTTGCCCTGCGGAATGCCCTCGGCGATGTCGAAAAGCGTGACGTCACCAAGTTGTTTCAGGCCGGCAAGAAGGGCGAGAGTGCCTCCGATGTTGCCAGCGCCAACCAGTGAAATTTTGTTGCGAGCCATATCCTGCGGTTCCTGAAATACGTTTGGAATTGCGGATCGTCAGCAGCTGCGGGCGTGCGACGAAATGTTGCCGGTGGTTTACCGGAATCCACCCGTCTAAACAAGAAGAATTGCCGCACCCCGGCAACCCTGCCGGCAGCCGCTGGCCGGCGGCCGCGATCTATAGCTTGCCATGCCGGCGTGTCATTTCCCCAAGCCGTGATCGCGTCCGGTCAAATTCAAAGGCGAAAAGGTGACCGTCATATAGCGTCTCGATCTCGCTGGCGGCCGACGCAATCAGAAATCGCTGCCGGTCATAGAGCGCATCGACAAGCCACATGAACCGCCGCGCCGACGCCTCGTTCCTGTCCGACAGCGCCGGCACATGATCGATGATCAGGCCGGCAAACCGACCGGCGATGGCCAGATAGTCACGCGCCGCCAGCGGCGCCTCGCACAGTGCCGCGAAACTGGCCCGCGCCACATCACCCGCCACCCGGTCGAAATGGATCTCGCGCCCGGCGACCCGGATGATGTCACCGGTGATCTCGGCCGTGCCGGCAAGCTGCCGGAAGCTGTCCGCTAGCGCGGCCTCGGCGCGCTGGTCATCAGGCACATACCAGGCCGGCAGCGAGGCCAGCATGCTGGCACGCCAGTCCTGCCCGGCGGCGATTTCGTGAATCGCGCACCGGGTTTTCAAAAGCTCGATGAAGGGAAGGAAGCGGTCGCGATGAAGGCCGTTCTTGTAGAGCTCGTCAGCATGCCGGTTCGAGGTCGCGACCACCGTCACGCCGCGATCGAACAGCGCCGTGAAAAGCCGTGCCAGAATCATCGCATCGGCAATGTCCCGTACCTCCATTTCATCGAAGCACATCACCCGGCCATGCGCCGCCAGACTGTCGGCCGCCGCCGCGATCGGATCATCGGCACCAGCTTCGCGGGCGGCATGAACCGCATCCTGTGCCATCACCATAAAATCATGAAAATGCAGACGGAACGGGCGAATGTCGCCTTGCGACAGGGCAAGCGCGCGATGGAACATGTCCATCAGCATGGTCTTGCCGCGCCCCACCCCGCCATGGATATAGAGCCCGGTGACCGGTTCTGCGCGCCGCGAAAGGCCAGTAAACCAGCGCCGCTTCGGCGCCTGTTGCAATCTTGCGATCAGATCATCGAGCGCCGTTGCCACGGCCATCTGGCCGGCATCATGCGTCAGGTCGCCAGTTTCAGTTCGGGCAGTGAGGGCGGCGCCTACTGTGGCGGGTGCGGCGGTGTCAGCCATTCATCATTCCGGCAGCCGGGTCAGGGCGCAGCGCGGTGGCATCACCGGCTGGCGATTTCGCTCTTGATGCTGGCAATGGCCTTGCCCGGATTCAGCCCCTTGGGGCAGGTCTTCGCGCAGTTCATGATGGTGTGGCAGCGATAGAGTGCAAAGCTGTCATCCAGCGCGTCGAGCCGCTCACCCGTGCGGTCATCACGGCTGTCGGCGACCCAGCGATAGGCCTGAAGCAGCACCGCCGGCCCCAGATATTCATCACCGTTCCACCAGTAGCTCGGGCAGGCGGTCGAGCAGCTGAAACACAGCACGCATTCCCACAGCCCGTCGAGCTTTTCACGCTCGGCCGGCGACTGGCGGCGTTCCTCGCCTGCCGGCGCGTCGGCATCCGCCTTCAGCCAGGGCTCGATCGAGGCCAGCTGGCGATAGGCATTGCTGAGATCGGGGACCAGATCCTTGACCACCGGCATGTGCGGTAGCGGGAAGATCTTCACATCGCCCTTCACATCCTCGATGCTTTTCAGGCAGGCCAGCGTGTTGGTGCCGTCGATATTCATCGAGCAGGAGCCGCAGATTCCCTCGCGGCAGGAACGCCGGAAGGTCAGGCTGCTGTCTTGCTCGCTCTTGATCTTGATCAGCGCGTCGAGAACCATCGGTCCGCATTCGTCGAGATCGATCTCGAATTTGTCGACACGGGGGTTGTCATCATCATCCGGCGACCAGCGATAGATCTGGAACACACGAACATTCGATGCGCCCTCGGGGGCCGGATAATGGTCCCCGGCGGTGATCCTGGAATGCGCGGGAAGGGTAAATTCAGCCATGATGTCGCCAGCCCCCATACTGCCTTGTTATCAACTGCCTTGCTATCTGCAGCCCGAACGCCCTGTAGAACTTGCCGGTCAATAGACGCGCGGTGCCGGAGGAATCGGCGCCACATCGTTGCTGAGCGTGTTCATCACAACCTTGCGGTAATCGAGACGCGATTCATTATTGTCGTCGAGCCACATGACCGTGTGTTTCATCCAGTTTTCGTCATCGCGCTCCGGCCAGTCTTCATGCGCGTGCGCGCCGCGTGATTCCTCGCGCTGGTCGGCCGACCGGATGGTGACGAGTGCCTGACCCATCAGATTTTCCAGCTCCATCGCCTCGATGAGGTCGGTGTTCCAGATCAGCGACTGATCCCTGATCCCGATATCACCCATCTGCGCGGCGACACGGTCCATGCTCGAGACGCCGTCGGCAAGGGTATCGGTCGACCGGAACACGGCGGCGTGTTTCTGCATCACCTGCTGCATTTCCAGACGGATCTCGGCCGCCCCGGTACCGCCCTTGGCGTGACGCATGCGGTCAAACCTCTCCAGCGCCTTGTCGGTCGCCGCCTGCGGCGCTGTGCGGGCGGTGCCGCCCAGTGTGCAGGTCTCGGCGGCGCGATGCGCGGCGGCGCGTCCGAAGACGACGATGTCGAGAAGTGAATTGGTGCCAAGGCGGTTCGCGCCATGCACGGACACGCAGGCCGCCTCGCCAATGGCCATCAGGCCCGGCACGATGGCGTTCTCGTCGCCATTCTTCACCGAGATCACCTCGCCGTGATAGTTGGTGGGGATGCCGCCCATATTGTAATGCACTGTTGGCAGAACGGGGATCGGCTCGCGGGTGACATCGACGCCGCAGAAGATCCGCGCCGTTTCGGTGATCCCCGGAAGCCGCTGATGCAAGGTATCGGCGTCGATATGCTCCAGATGAAGCATGATGTGGTCCTTGTTCGGACCAACCCCGCGGCCTTCATTGATCTCGATCGTCATCGCCCGGCTGACCACATCGCGGCTGGCAAGGTCCTTGGCCGTCGGCGCGAACCGTTCCATGAAACGCTCGCCCTCGGAATTCGTCAGATAACCGCCTTCGCCGCGCGCGCCCTCGGTGATCAGCACGCCGGCGCCATAGACACCGGTCGGGTGGAACTGCACGAACTCCATATCCTGGAGCGGCAGACCGGCGCGCAGCGCCATCGCATTGCCGTCGCCGGTGCAGGTATGCGCCGAGGTGCA
>Ga0181589_10002165_pt1 | contig 15414 bp, 11 predicted proteins | sample 071ome_25_FD_132444 | JGI IMG/M metagenome (GOLD analysis project Ga0181589, IMG submission 132444) | Coastal salt marsh microbial communities from the Groves Creek Marsh, Skidaway Island, Georgia - 071410BT metaG (megahit assembly) | ecosystem: Environmental > Aquatic > Marine > Intertidal...
CGCTCGCTGGCATACCTACCGGAAAAACATGGACCAGAATGTTCGGTCTGGAAAGTCGGCGGTTATCAAGTCCCGTAATTTGGCCCTAGCCGGGGAGACCCTGAAGCAACATGTGCGTCATATCGACCAACGGATTGCGGCGTTAAAGTGTTTGAAGGTCAAGGATGAGCAATTGGCGGCATTGGCGTCTGATGTTAAGCCTCAAACCGCTTCCTCGCCGGCGAAGCCAGCCCCCGCACCGGCGACGCCCCCACCGGCTCGGCGCCAGCCAACCGAAGAGGTCGAAACGGTTGCAGTTACCGGGGGCGGTCTGGATTTGGAGATTACCGCCAAATGCCAAGCCGGGGCGCCTATCTTTCAGATTACAAATTTAGGCGATAGGTGGCCCAAACTGGGGACGGTAAATATCTATAATACGGCGGATAGGAGTACCCTGTCCAAACGACGGATGCGTCTGGCGAATTCTCAACAGGCGACATTTGGTGTGCCGGCCCGCGTAATCGCGGCCAAGAAAGTCAAAGAGGTCGGCATCTTTATCGAGCCGGGTTGGGAAACTCGAAAGTTCGCATACGACTCAAAAGTGATCTGTTAATCTATTGTTTTACATAGAAATTAGTGGCATCGGTAAACAGCAATTGACTTGCCGTACAGCCTTCTACATAGATACCAATAAGTAACTGTCGAATAATTCCCAGCGCCCTCAACTGGGATGTGGGGTAGGGGTAAACCAGGATGAAAGACGGCCCGGTAAATGGGGCAAAAGACCGTGATCAGGTTCACGTCCTGCCGCTCGACATCATTCCGTTGGAAGCAAAGGCGCTCCAAAAAACCCGGATGCTGAAAAATACCCACCTGGAAACGGTGCTGGAGTTGTATCAGGATAGCAGTGCGGGTAGCGGTCAAATTGAAATCGGGCAATTACGGACTGTTTTCAACGAAGTGGGCATGTCCGATATCTCTGTGCTGCAGAAACTATCCCGTCTGCACAGCTATGATGTGTACAGTCTGCGGCGGGTGTTGCGGGACCTGGAAATCCCTGTCAAAGGGGATGAAAATCTTGAACTCTCCCAGGAAAAGCAGGACGAGTTGAACAATTATATGCGGATGTTCACCCGGCCGCTCATCATGCACATCTATGGCGACCATGACGTTAAGCCGGATACGGCCGAGGATATCCTGTCGTTGTTTCGTGATCCAGATACGGAGAAAGCGCTGACGAATTTGAAGGCGTTTGCCAGGCTGTTGCATATTCAGGTGCACGAGGTCCCCGATTTCCTTCCCGATATGGGGGACTTGTTTATGTCGATCTCGTACTATAGAGAGTACATGGACCGAATTGGCCCGATTCTAGTGAATTTCAACGCCTCGGTGGAGGAAATCAAGGACAACCGCCAACTTCAACAGGACCGGTCCCTGATCCAAAACTGCGAAATGGTCCAGCACCGGATGAGGACCTTGGCGGCAAACGTCGTGAAACGCTTCCGGGCTTTCGAGACGATGAATAACGATATGTGGGATTCCGTGCGCTCTGAAAATTTCAATCTCATGGGAAAAACCATCTCAGGTAGCCAGACCGAAATGGGGGGCGCGCTGTGTACGCTGACGGTTAAAATGATGGCTTGGTCGCAGAGATTTCCGGATCGTCACACGGGCGGGCCGAACAAATGGGCCGACTTTATCTTGACGGATATGCGTCAGGGCCTGGGACAAGGTAAATGAGCGCGGGTTAAACCGCCTCGCTACTACACCTTAGTTGAAGTCCTTCCGCCGTATTGGCGACCGTGGCCAAACAATTATCAGCGTTGCCGGCGGGGATGTTGACTGCCAGGCGAAGCGTATAGCCACTGTCCGAGGTGGCTTCCGCTGACAGATGCACGATATTTGCGTCATATTGAATGAAGGCCTCGCTGAGCCGCGCCACAAGGCCAGGCTGGTCGCCGCCTTCGATCGTGATGTTATGGGTCGTTTCACCGGAAGGTCCGTGCCTCGTATCCAGAGTAAACGGCGCAACCGTGATCTCGCCATTCTCGATCTCCGGAAGCTGTTCGAGGTGACTTCGCAAGGCGTCCGCCGTCAGATCATCCGGCGCATCGACCACCGAAGAGAACTCTGCGCCACCACCCAAGACCGCAAATGTCGTGTCTCCCAGATTAGCGCCCAGATCGAACAAACAACCGGTAATAGCGGCCACAAGACCTTTCTTATCGGGGCAAAAGACGGAAACGAGGAGAGAATGAGTCATGTGACAACCTTGTACAATTTGGCTGATGGGCTGGCGCGTATATAGCGGGCCAGTGTGGAGAAATCCAATTAAACTAAATCAGCCGACTCTCGGATGACTCGGTTGGTTGTTTCCCAAAGGTCCAAATTGGCCAAGTCTTCTAGCCGGAACCAGCCGACATCCATAGCGTCATCACCGGCGACGGCTTCACCCGAAACGTAGCGGGCAGCGAAGTCGATGAGCGTATAATGGGATTTCACCGCTTGCTGCTCATCGTGGGTGATGCCGTCAATCACATCAACCAGCGCGGTGATCTCGATTTCGATGTTGGTTTCTTCCTTGATTTCCCGGGCGGCGGCTTCCCGCACGGTTTCACCAAGCTCCTGTAGGCCGCCTGGAATGCTCCATTGGCCCAGCCTCGGCGGTTTTCCCCGTTTAATCAGCAGAAATTGATCGCCTCTCCAGACGACAACGCCGACTCCGACACAAGGAAGATCGAGATAGGTCCGTTCGCCGGTCGTGTTTTCCTGGGGTGAAATCGGGAAGGTCCTCGAAAATAACATGGGTTGGGCGTTGAATTCTGGTGATCAAGGTTACAGAATCAGATATGTATTTACGCCAGAATAGGCGAAATCGTAAAGGACTCTGGCGCGGATGTCGTCCAGCGGTATTCTAGAACGGATTGTTTTTCAGGCAGGTGAAAGCGTCTTCAAGGAAGGAGACGTTGGAAACCGAGCCTATGTGGTGCAGGAAGGCCTGATTGAAATTTTGAAAGAATCCGCTGATGGCGAGGAAATCGTCCTAGGCTCCATTGAAAAGGGCGGAATCTTCGGCGAAATGGCGCTGATCGATGATCAGCCGCGCATGGCGACGGCGAAAGCGGCGGCAATGACAACGGTTATTGTCATCAATCGGGAAATGTTCCGCAAAAAACTGGCCAAAAGCGATCCTTTCGTGCGCGGCCTGTTGGGCATTTTCGTCAAGAATATCCGGAACATGGTGAACGACCGCATCAACAATTGATAATCTTTGTTTCGCCGCTAAATAGACACATTAAGCCTCAACAATCTTTGGACCGGCACCTAAACCCTAGGCTGATCCTACTTCGGAGAACAAATGAATACTGACCAGAATACGTCTGACCAGAGCTCAGCCGGGATTCTGCATCCCGTGGCGAAACGCACGGTGTTTGGCCGATTGCGGGCCTATTTCCTGGCGGGAATCCTGGTCACGGCGCCCCTGGCGATCACCGTGTATCTGGCGTGGCTGATCATTGGCTTTATTGATCATTCCATCACGCCTTTGGTGCCGGAAAAATATAATCCCGAGAGCTATCTGCCGTTCTCCCTGCCGGGATTGGGTCTGGTCATTCTTATATTCGGTTTGACATTGATTGGCTGGCTGACCGCCGGCCTGATGGGCCGCTGGGTGATTGGTTTCGGCGAGCGTATTCTCAACCGGATGCCTGTAATCCGGAGTGTTTATTCCGCGATCAAGCAGATTTTCGAGACGGTGCTGGCGCAGCAATCCAATGCCTTCCGGGAGGCAGTGCTGGTGGAATACCCGAGGCGCGGTATTTGGGCCATTGGCTTTATCACCGGCACCACCAAGGAAGAGGTTCAGCATCTGACCGAAGACGAGACCGTCAACGTGTTTTTGCCGACGACTCCGAACCCGACATCCGGTTTCCTGTTGTTTGTGCCGCGCAAAGATGTCGTGCATTTGTCGATGTCGGTGGAGGAGGCCGTGAAGATGGTGATCTCCGGCGGCATCGTCACACCAAAAGATCGCCGGCCGGAGGAAGAGAAAAGCACCTCCGTTGTATCCTCCGCAACCTACGAGGATTTGGACGTTCTCCGCGAAAAGGAAAAAGCGCCGGTGCTGGCGCCCAGTCAGAAACGGGCCAGCAACGACTAGCCCGATCTCAGGAATTTCACGGCGGCGTCCCGTTCAAACAGATACAGCAATACTCTCAACCGCTGACCGCGCTCGCCCTCTAGTTCAGGATCCCTCTCCAAGATGAGCTTCGCGTCGTCCCGGGCGGTCGCCAGCAGCTCGCCGTGGACAGCCAGATCAGCCAAGCGAAATTCCGGCAGGCCGCTTTGCCTGGTGCCCATCAGTTCCCCGGCGCCGCGCAGGCGTAAATCCTCCTCGGCAATGACAAAGCCGTCCTCGGTGTCGCGGATGATTTTCAGCCGTTCTTTGGCTGTCGCGCTGAGGTTCGGGCCATAGAGCAGCAAGCAATTGGAGGCGTCCGAACCGCGCCCGATCCGGCCCCGAAGTTGGTGCAGCTGTGCGAGGCCGAACCGCTCCGCATGTTCGATGACCATCACGGTGGCCTGCGGCACATCCACGCCCACTTCGATCACCGTGGTGGCGACCAGGACATCCACATTGCCGGAGGAAAAGGCCTCCATCACCGCGTCTTTCTCCGGGCCTTTCATTTTGCCGTGGACGAGCCCGGCGCGGGGGCCAAAAACCTGATTCAAATGGGCATACCGGTCTTCTGCCGCCGCCAAGTCGAGAACCTCGGACTCTTCGACCAGCGGGCAGACCCAATAGACCTTTGAGCCTTTGTCCAGAGCGCGCTTCACGCCATTCACCACTTCATCAAGCCGCTCCAACGGTACCGCCCGCGTATCGATGGGCAGGCGGCCGGCTGGTTTTTCGGTGAGACGGGAGACGTCCATATCGCCATAAGCGGTCAGGGTCAGGGTCCGGGGAATGGGCGTTGCGGTCATCACCAGGACATCAACCGCGTTGCCCTTATTGGTCAAAGCCAGACGCTGGTGAACGCCGAACCGGTGTTGTTCATCGATGACGGCCACGGCCAGGTTTTTGAAGTCAACGCCCTCCTGGAACAGGGCGTGGGTGCCGATGGCGATATTGGTTTCGCCGGACGCCAGCCGTTCCAGGATACCGGCCCGGGTCTTACCCTTGTCCCGGCCGGTGAAAATCTCGGCGCGGATGCCGGCAGCCTCGGCCAAGGGCGCGATAGTTGTGTAATGCTGACGGGCCAGGATTTCCGTCGGCGCGAGCAAGGCGGCCTGAGAGCCGGCCTCGATGGCGTGGGCCATGGCCATCAGCGCCACCACGGTTTTGCCCGCACCAACATCGCCTTGCAGCAACCGGTGCATACGGAGATCGGAGCCCAGATCGCCGGTGATTTCTTCCACCGCTTGCTTCTGCGAGTTGGTCAGATCAAACGGGAGGGCTGCCAGGATTTTCTTCTGCAACTCCCCGGTGCCGGGGATGGGACGGCCCTTGGCGCGCTTGAGATGCCGGCGGACCATGGCGAGGGCAAGTTGGTTGGCCAAAAGTTCGTCATAAGCCAGCCGCTGGTGATCTTTGGTCTCCAAGGATAGGTCCAGATCAGATTGCGGATGATGCACCGCCTTGATGGCTTGGGCCCAGGGGTTCCACGACTGTTTGCTAAGATAAGCCGGGTCCAGCCATTCCTCCGGCTCCGGCACAAACTCCAGTGCGCCCTCAATTGCTTTGGAAAGTACCTTGAGAGAGAGACCCTGGGTGAGCGGGTAGACCGGCTCGACCGCTTGTAATTTTTCCAATTCTTCCAGTTTGCCGACGTGGTCGGGATGGGCCATCTGTAGCTCGTTGCCGAATTTCTCCACGGTGCCACTAACCACGCGGATTTCGCCCTCTGGCAGGATGCGTCGCAGGTAATCCTCACGCGCGTGAAAGAACACCAGGGTCATAAAGCCCGTCGCATCAGAACAAATGACCTTGTACGGCAAGCGGCGGGTTTTCGCAGGCCGGTGCTGACCGACTTCGACGGTTATGGTGGCGATCCGGCCTGGTTCTGCCTCGCCGATTTTGGGCGCGTACCGGCGGTCGATGATGCCGCTGGGCAAATGCCAGATCAGGTCAATCAGGTGTGGACCGGCCAATTTCTCGATCAGCTTGGCGATCTTCGGCCCCACGCCGGCGAGCGTGTTCGTTTCCTTGAACAGGGGAAATAGAATTTCGGGCCGCATGGAAGAAAGGTAGCCGGTGCTGGGGAGGGGGGCAACGGGGCTGACAGGCGCGTCCGCAAGCCTTATATCCTGTGCAGAATTTTACCGCATCTGGCGACGGATCAATGGACGCAGACCGCAAGCGCATGCTCTACCGGGCGACTCACCGGGGAATGAAGGAAACCGACCGGCTGGTTGGCGGGTTTGCCGAGGCGTATCTGGCAGACATGCCGGCGGATCAGGTGACGGCTTTTGACCGGCTTTTAGATGAAAGCGACAACGATCTTCTCAATTGGATCATGGAACGGGAGGCTATTCCGCCTCACCTCGACGCCAATTTGATCCGGCAAATTATCAACTTCAAGAATACGCTCTAACCGTGGACCACATTCCCGACCCAGACTTCAAACTTGATTTGACCCTTTTGGCTGGCGTGCCCGAAGGCTATGACGCGCTGGTGCTGGCGGAAATGGCTGCCGATGCGCCGATGACTTTGTTTGTTGCGCGCGATGACCGGCGGTTGACCTCGGTCCGGTCGTGTCTGACGTATTTTGCGCCGGCCCATCGGGTGATCGAGTTTCCGGCCTGGGATTGCCTCCCCTATGACAGAACCTCGCCTAAGAACGATATCGTCGCCCGGCGCATTGCCGCCTTGACGGAATTGGCGGGATTATCCGCAACCGGCAACGGTGACGGCGTGATCCTGTTGACCACCGTGGCGGCGATCATGCAGCGGGTGCCGGGCCGGTCCATATTCGAAAACGTTTCGCTGACGGTCAACGCCGGGCAGGGCGCGGTGCGGGAGGACATCCTGAGCTACATGGAGGCCAAGGGCTACTCCCGGAGTGAAACGGTGATGGAGCCCGGGGAATATGCCGTTCGGGGCAGCATCATCGATCTGTTCCCGCCGGGTTTTGGCGAACCGCTCCGCCTCGACTTCTTTGGCGAGGACCTGGACACGATCCGCAGTTTCGAGCCGTTCAGTCAGATGTCCACGGGCAAAGTGGACGGGTTTTTGCTCAAACCCACGTCTGAGTATGCGCTGGATGAGGACAGCATCTCCCGGTTCCGGACGGGATACCGGGCCTTGTTTGGGGCGCCGGCGTCGGAAGATCATATTTATGAATCCGTTTCCGCCGGACGGGTGGCCCGCGGTCTGGAACATTGGCTGCCGCTGTTTCACGAAGAGATGAACACCCTGTTTGATTTCGCCCCCGGCGCTTCTGTGGTGCTGGACTATCAGGCAGGGGAAGCCATCGTCGCGCGTGCCGATCTGGTGCGGGACAGTTTCGAGGCCCGCGCCGGGTTTCAGGCCAAAGGCCTGGCCATGAACGAGGGCATCTACAATCCGATCCCCGCCGATAGGCTTTACCTCACCCGCGACGAAATCAGCAGCCTGCTGACCGCGCGACAGGCGTTTGGGTTCCACCCGTTTGCTGCACCCGACGCTGCGGAGCGGATTGTCGACAGGGGCGGGCGGCCCGGCCGGGACTTCTCCGACGTTCGCGCCCAGCAGGAGCGCAATCTTTATGACGCTGTGCGAGAGGTGGTGGAGGCGGAATGCGCCGCCGGACAAAAGGTGATGCTTACGACCGCCTCCGATGGTTCCGGGGAGCGGCTGACCCGGATATTGGGTGAGCATGGCCTGAAGCTATCTCATACGGAGGCCTGGACGGCCCTGGCGGAAGACGAGCCGGCCACGGCAGTTCTCGATCTGGAACGGGGATTCAAGGCGCCGGGGATTACGGTCATTACCGAACAGGACGTGCTGGGGGATCGTCTCCGCAGTTCGGGTCGCCGGTTGAGACCCGACAACTTCCTGACCGAGGCATCGACGCTCAGCGCCGGTGATCTTGTGGTCCATATCGAACATGGGATCGGCCGGTTTGAAGAGCTGGCGACGCTGGATGTGGCCGGCGCGGCCCATGATTGCTTGCGGCTGGTTTACGACGGCGGCGACAAGCTTTTTGTGCCGGTAGAGAACATTGATGTTCTGTCACGCTACGGCGATGAGGAAAATCAGGCGCGGCTCGACAAACTGGGCGGGGCGGCCTGGCAAGCGCGCAAGGCCGGGCTCAAACAGCGCCTGCGGGAGATGGCTGATCAGTTGATCGCCGTTGCGGCCGCCAGGGAATTACAACCTGGTGACGCGTTCCACCCCGAGCAGGGCGCGTTCGAGGAATTTTGTTCGGGCTTTCCCTTTTCGGAGACCGAGGATCAAGCCCGGGCCATCGATGACGTGGTCGCAGATCTGGCCAAGGGCCGGCCCATGGACCGCTTAATTTGCGGCGATGTGGGCTTCGGCAAGACGGAGATCGCGCTGCGCGCCGCGTTTATCAGCGCGTTGGAGGGTAAGCAGGTGGCGGTGGTCGTGCCGACGACGCTACTGGCGCGCCAGCATTTCCAGGTGTTCTCCACCCGGTTCAAAGGCTTCCCCGTGCGCATTGCTCAATTGTCGCGGCTGGTCTCCGTTAAGGACGCCAAAGAAGCCAAGGACGGTCTCGCCGACGGCACGGTGGATATTGTCATCGGCACCCATGCGGTGCTGGCCAAGGATGTAAAGTTCCAGCGGCTGGGCCTGATGATTATCGACGAGGAACAGCATTTCGGCGTCGGGCACAAGGAACAACTCAAGCAAATGAAGGCCGGGGTGCACGTTCTGACCCTGACGGCGACACCGATCCCCCGGACCCTGCAATTGGCGCTGACCGGGGTTCGAGAGCTCAGCCTGATCACCACGCCCCCGGTGGACCGATTGGCCGTGCGGACGTTTGTCCTGCCGAAGGACTCGGTGGTTATTCGGGAAGCCATCAACAGGGAACGGTTCCGCGGCGGGCAGGTGTTTTACGTGTGCCCCCGGGTCGCCGATCTGGCGCGCCTGGAAGAAGAACTGTGGGAACTGATCCCCGATCTCAGGATTGCCGTGGCCCATGGCCAGTTGGCGCCGAGCCAGTTGGAAGACGTGATGTCTGCATTCTATGACGGAGCCTACGATCTTTTGCTCTCCACAAACATAGTTGAGTCCGGGCTCGATCTGCCGACGGTAAACACCATTATCATTCACCGAGCCGACATGTTCGGTCTGGCCCAGCTCTATCAACTTCGCGGGCGAAGCGGTCGGTCCAAGGTGCGGGGCTATGCCTACCTGACCCTACCGCCGAACCAGCTGTTGACGCCAAACGCCCAGCGCCGGCTGGAGGTGATGCAGACTCTCGACAGCCTGGGCGCCGGATTCATGCTGGCGAGCCACGATCTGGATATCCGGGGGGCGGGCAACCTCTTGGGCGAGGAGCAATCGGGCCATATCCGCGAAGTGGGGATCGAGCTCTATCAACAGTTATTGGAAGAGGCGGTGGCCGAAGCGAAATCGGCAGACGGTGTCTCGGCGTTCGAGACGCACGACTGGATGCCGCAAATCGATGTGGGCGTGCCCGTGCTAATCCCGGCGGACTATGTGCCCGATCTCGGCATTCGGTTGAGCCTGTATCGGCGAATTGCTTCTTTGGGCAATGAGGCTGAGATCGAGGCTTTTGCCGCGGAGTTGATTGACCGGTTCGGTTCCCTGCCGGAGGAGGTTGAGAACCTGATCAACACGGTCGGCGTGAAACAGCTTTGCCGGACCGCCGGTGTGGAGAAGGTGGAGGCCGGGCCCAAGGGTGCTGTGATCAGTTTCCGCAATGATGATTTCAGCAATCCTGCGGGCCTGGTGGAATTCATCACGGCGCAGGCAGGGACCGCCAAGTTGCGCCCGGACCACAAACTGGTTTTCATGCGGTCTTGGGATACGGGCGAGAAACGCTTGGCCGGCGCGCGCTATCTGCTCTCCGAACTGGCAAAGGTGGCGGCGGCCTAAAGTTGCGCAGCGCTTGGGATCTGCCTAAATTCGGTAGGGTTTGGTAAACTAGTTTCATGCCAATATCGACTATGCCGAAATTCAGAAATCTGCTCGCATCACTGACATCCGTCTTTGTATTGTCCGCATCGTCCGTCGTTTTTGCGCAGGGGGTGGGTCAAGATTCCCTCTTTTCACTTCTCTGCGTCGGGGAAAAATCGACCAGCTTCAAGTGGGAACGGGGCCAATGGCATCCCGCCAATTTCACCACCGGGCGCTATATTGTCACCAAGGTTGACCTGGACGGCGCCACCGAGATCGAAAAGCAAAACTGCCGGTCAAATTACGAGGAAACGAAATCCCGTAACGGCCCGTCGACGCTGAACGCTTGCTACAACATCAGGGGCGACGGCGATGACTATCATGAGGAGTTTTCCCGATCCTGCACCGAGCACTGGGTTGGCAAAAGGCTGGACCACATAGAATGTGACCGGCCGACCAAACTGTTCTTCCAGCCCAATGGCAACTTTATTTTCAGCTATCTCCATCCGAGCCTGAGCGACCGGCCGCGCGGCGACTACAAGGACTCGCTCTTTGTGTCAGTGGGCCGGTGCGTAGTGCTGCGCTAGGTCCCGGAAAATTCCTTGTGGCTCCCCCGGACAATGGGATAATGGCCGAATAGGAATAACACCGGCGTCACGTCCTTAGGGAACTTCAAATCAAATGAGCGGCAATGATACAGACTTTTCAGGCGCGCCGTTCCGGCCGTGCCCCCTGGCGGCGCCGTCGCTGAATGTGGATCGGCGAGCGGACGGCAGTATTATCCTGACGTCCAAAGACCCCCTAAAGGCCTATGACCGCCAGATTGGTGAATGGGTGCGCCGTTGGGCCAGTAATCGGCCGGACAAGGTGTTTCTGGCGGAACGGGATGCATCAGGCGATTGGCGGCGGGTGAGCTATGCCGAAACCCGCCGAATGTGCGATGCCCTGTCGCAGGCTTTACTGGACAAGGGGTTGGGGCCGGAACGTCCGCTGATGATCTTGTCCGAAAACTCGGTCAATTTCGGGCTGCTGGCGCTGGCGGCGATGCAGGTTGGTATTCCCGTTGCGCCTATTTCGCCATCATATTCGTTGGCGAGCCAGGACCACTCCATCCTCAAGCCGATCTTTGAGTTGCTTAAACCTGGTCTGATTTATGTGGAGGACGGCGCGAAGTTCGAAAAACCGCTGAATGCCATAAACGATGGCTCCTTTGAGGTGGCGGTGAGCCGCAATCCGCCGGCTGGTTTCAAGGCGTCCGGCTTTGATGAACTGGCGGCGGCCACGCCGACTGCTGCGGTGGATACAGCCTTCGAGTCCGTCAAAGGGAGTGACACAGCCAAGTATCTCTTTACGTCTGGCTCCACGGGTACGCCCAAGGGTGTGATCAACACCCACGAGATGCTGTGCTCAAATCAACAGGCCAGCCTGCAGGCATTGCAGTTCCTAAAGGACTATCCGCCGACCTTTGTCGAGTGGCTTCCTTGGAACCACACGGCGGCGGGTAACATGATTTTCAATGCCGTACTGTTTAATGGCGGGTCCTATTATCTGGACGCCGGAAAACCGGTGCCGGGACTGTTCGATCAGACCTTGGAGAACCTTCGGGATATTGCCCCGACCATCTATTTCAACGTGCCCGCGGGTTTTGGCCAGCTCTTGCCGCATTTGGAACAGGACAAGGCGTTCCGGGAGCATTTCTTTCAGAATTTGAACTTCACTTGGTATGCGGGCGCGGCCTTGACCCAGGACTTGTGGGACCGCTACGAGCGCGTAGCCTATCAGGCAACGGGGCAACGGATGGTCATGACCTCCGGCTTCGGGACGACGGAGTCCTCGCCCACGCTGACCTTTGCTCACTGGCCCGAAAGCGGCGTCGGCAACATCGGCATCCCGGTGCCGGGTTGCGAGGTGAAGCTGGCCCCCGTTGGCGACAAGATGGAAATCCGCGCCAAAGGCGTGTTCATGTCGCCGGGCTATTACAAAGAACCTGAACTGACGGCAGAGAGCCACGACGAAGAGGGGTTCTATTGTTTCGGCGATTCCATGATCCTGATTGATCCCGACGACCCGGAAAAGGGCATGCTGTTTGATGGCCGCATATCGGAAAATTTCAAGCTATCATCCGGCACATGGGTCAGTGTCGGCACGCTCCGTACAGATGCGATTGCCGCTGCCGCACCGGCCATTCAGGACATGGTGATCTGCGCGCCCGATGAACAATATTTGGCCGTTTTGGCCTGGCCGGACCTGAGCGGCTGCCGGCGGCTTTCCGGTCTGGGGGCGGAGGCAAGCGTGGCCGAGTTGATTGGCGATGAAAAAGTGCGAGCGCACATCGCCCAATCCCTCAGTGCACATAACGAAACCGCTGGTGGATCAAGCCGCCGAGTGAAGCGGGTATTGCTGATGGAAGAGCCGGCGCAGATCGATGCCAAGGAAATTACCGACAAAGGCTATATCAATCAGCGCGCAACCCGGGAACGCCGTGCGGACTTGGTGGCCGAACTCTACGCCGATCCGCCGTCAGACCGCGTCATCGAAATCGATTAAGCGTCTTCTGTAACAATCAGCGCGTCGAGAGCTGTGACGCCGTCTCCTTCCGCATGGACAATCAACGGATTGATATCGATTTCGGTGATGTCGGGGCGGGTCATCATCAATCGACCAATAAGCGCAGCGGTTCGGGTCACGGCATCAATGTCGGCCGGCGGTTTTCCCCGGAACCCGGTGAGCAGCTTGGCGGTTTTGAGGCTTAGCAATTCCTCTTTAATCCAATCCTCGGACGCCCAGGCGGGCAGCAGCTTCACATCACCCAAGGCTTCAACCCAGATACCACCAAGCCCCACCAGAAGTACGGGTCCCCAGTGAGGGTCGCGTTTGGCGCCGATCACCAATTCCGTGCCCCCGCCGGACATGGCTTCGACCAGAACGCCGTCCAGCTTCAGGCCAGGAGAATAGGCATCTATATTAGCCAGCAGTTTATCATAGGCGGTTCGCAGTTCGTCCTCATCGGCAATGCCGACAATGACGCCGCCAGCTTCGGTCTTGTGGGCCAGGTCCTTGGATTGGGCCTTCATGACGACCGGGTAGCCGATGTCGTTTGCTCGCAAGACCGCTTCGTCGGCGGATATGGCAAGTCCGCCCTTTGGAACACTAATCCCCATGGCGGAAAGGATTTCCTTGCCCCGCCATTCCGCTTGCGCGCCGGAGTTCATGTCCGGCAGGTCCGTAATTTCTTTAGCCGCGGCGCGTGTGCCGGTCTGTTCTAACTTTTTTGCGTACTGGGTGACCCGAGCGATGGCGCGCAACATCCGCTCTGTCGAATAGTGCAGCACGATATTGGCGTCCCGCATGCGTTGGGAGAGATCATCGGCCAACGGCCGGCCGTCATTCATCGGCGACGCCGCCAGCAGTTTATCGTTGCCGTCAATCAGCGGGATCAGCCCATCCATATATTTGTCGCCCAAGAGTGCAAACGGAATAGAGATCGCCACGCTGCCCAGCTTGTCGTCATCTAACAGCGCCCGGACGCCATAGCCCAGCAGCTCCGTCTCGAATGCGGGCTGGGTGGTCATATCCACAGGGTTCTTGGCGTTGACAAAATCCGGCAGCCGGTCGTTGATCTTTTTCAATGTTTCGGGATGAGGTTCGGGATACTCGATCCCCATATCTTCCGCGAGGTCATGAGCGATACCACATAGCGCGCCGGAAAACGTCACCAGCCCTGCGCCCTTAGACGATGGATTGGGATAACGGGCGAGCATCTCTGTCACATCCGCCCATTCCTCCAGCGTATCGACCATCAAGACGCCAGCCGCCTCCGCCACCGTGCGCATGGTGTCATAGTCGCCCGCCAGTGAGCCGGTATGCGACTGAAAGGCTTCCTTGCCTTTGGCGCTTCGGCCCGGATGCATGACGACAATCGTTTTGCCGGCAGCCCGCGCGGCGGCGACGGCTTCCAGAAAAGCCGCGGGTCGCTGGATTTGTTCCGTGTAGGCGGCGATGGTGCCGACCGCTTCGTCCTGGATGAAGAAATGCAGGAAGTCGCAGAGGTCGAGGCCGGCCTCGTTGCCGGTGGTTGTGTTGTAGGCGACGGGCAGGCCGCGTTCCGTCAAAATACTCCGGAGCTGATTTACCAGTCCGCCGGATTGTCCGACAACGGCTAGGCCTTTCCCTTTCTCGGGTTTAATCAGTTCAAAGGGCGGGGCGCGGAAGAGAAAGACCGTCAAGCCGTTGAGGAAATTGAACAGCCCCAGGCAATTTGGTCCGACAAGACCAAATCCGCTTTCCTGCACCATCTCAGTGATGCGTTGTTCCGCCAACTCGCCTTCGCCGCCGGTTTCGGCAAAGCCCGACGCGAACACAACGCCGCCGCCGACTTTCCGGCGGATGCAGGCGGCGATCGCGTCGGGAATCCCGGCGCTGGGGATCATGAAGATGGCCAGATCGATCCCTTCCGGCAGATCGTCGATGCTGCCCAGAACCGGGCGTCCGTCAATTTCACCCGCCTGGCGCCCAACCAGATGAAGCTCCGCCGAATAGCCTTTGCTTTCAAAATTCTGGATGGCGTTCTGGCCGGGGGAGCCGGGCCGCGCCGACATGCCGATGATCGCGATGGACTTGGGCTCAAGGATGCGGCGGACCAGGGCAGCGCTCTCCTCGGCGGAGCGCGATACGGCGGCGTTATTGGCGTTTGAATTAGTCATGGCTCCCCCGGTAAGGCCTCATTTCGAGGCAAAATCGACATGTTTCCCTGAGGTCTTGTTTTCCTGCCCGGCTGGATTAATGTCAACACTGATGGGCAGGGCTTGCGCCCTCGCATTAGGATTTAACGGGGGCAGGGAACATCATGGCTGATGAAGTCGTTTCATACGAACTGGATGGGGAAATTGCGCTGATTGGCCTGAACCGGCCGGAAAAGCGCAATGCCTTTAACGACGAGGTTCGGACCCAGCTTATCGAGGCGGCGGTGCGCGCCAACGAAGAGGCGAAGGTGGGTATTGTCTTCGGCCATGGGGACCACTTCTGTGCGGGGCTTGATCTCGCCCATCTCAAGGACCGGATGGCCAAGGGCCAGCGGATGCGGGACCAGGTGACCCGGCCCGACGGCGCGCGTGGCTTCGACATTATGGCGCGGGGCGATATTCCGTTTATTTCAGCGCTCAAAGGGGCGGTGATCGGCGGCGGTCTGGAGATCGCCGCCAGCACCCACATCCGGGTGGCGGACAAGACGGCGTTCTTCGCCCTGCCGGAAGGCCAACGCGGTATCTATGTCGGTGGCGGCGGCTCGGTCCGGGTGGCGCGGCTGATGGGCGTGCCCCGGATGATGGATATGATGCTGACCGGTC
>Ga0181589_10002167_pt1 | contig 15402 bp, 7 predicted proteins | sample 071ome_25_FD_132444 | JGI IMG/M metagenome (GOLD analysis project Ga0181589, IMG submission 132444) | Coastal salt marsh microbial communities from the Groves Creek Marsh, Skidaway Island, Georgia - 071410BT metaG (megahit assembly) | ecosystem: Environmental > Aquatic > Marine > Intertidal zone...
GACGCGGTATACCGAGACGTACGAGGTTGTTGCCGACGCAGCAACCGCGCCAGAAATCCTGCGGGGTCTCGGCTATTGGTTCTTCTACGGCAACGACAAGTTTGGGCCTTGGATTCAACCGAGCGTTGAGTACACCCAGGGTGTCTGGCTGCTGTTCCTCACCTTCGGCCTTGTGGTGCTCGCACTGCTTGCGAACGCGGTTGTCCGCTGGCGGCATCGCTCCTACTTCGTCCTCCTGCTCGTCGTTGGGGCGCTGCTCGGCATTGGTGCGCATCCGTTCGACGAGCCTTCATTCCTGGGCTCGTTGTTCAAGGACTTCACCCGAACCGATGCAGGCCTCGCCCTCCGCTCCACCCCCCGAGCCGTGCCTCTGGTCGTACTGGCGACGTCGGTGCTGCTCGGGACGGTCGTGGGCGCTGTTCAGGCCCGCCTGCCCCGTGCTGGGCGGACGCTCGGCGTGCTGACCCTTGTGGCCATTGTGCTCGCCAATCCAGCGATGTGGCGGGTCCGGATGATCGAGGAACACCTGCACCGCCCTGAAGCGCTTCCGGCCTACTGGCTCGAAGCCGCTGAAGCGTTCGATGCCGGCGACGATGGAACCCGGATCTGGGAGGTTCCTGGAAGTGATTTTGCGTCGTATCGCTGGGGCAACACCGTCGATCCGATCACCCCCGGCTTGATCGAGCGAGGCTATGTCGCCCGCGAGTTGGTTCCCTTTGGTTCGGCCGAGTCAGCCGATCTTCTGACTGCCTTTGATCGCAAACTTCAGGAGGGCAGTCTCGAATCGGCGTCGGTCGTCCCGATTGCCCGGCTGCTCTCCGTTGGGGATCTCGTGCACCGCGCCGACCTCACCTACGAGCGATTTCGGACCCCCCGCCCGGTCCTGCTGCGGGCCTTTCTCGATGGCATCGCTGAGCTCGGCTCTCCAACCGGCTTCGGATCCGAGCAGCCCAACCGGGCCGGACCGGAACAAACACTGCTGGACGAACTCGAACTTTCGATTGATCCTGCACTCCCCCACCCTGCGGCCGTGACCGCCTACCCAGTCCCGCAGCCGCTTCCGGTGGTTCGGGTCCGCAACCCGGCCGGTGCACAGGTGGTGATCGGTGATGGTGAGGGGCTCGTTGATGCTGCAGCCGCTGGCCATCTCGACGTGGACCGGATGCTCTTCTTTGGTGCTGACCTTGCGCTCGACGACGTGCTTCGCGAGCAGATCATCGCCGAACCGGTCCAAATCGTGATCACCGACTCGCATCGGCGCCGGTCTCGGCGCTGGGGCACGCTGCGCGAGAACGTTGGCTATACGGAGCTTGCCGGGTTCGAGCCGCTCATCTTCGACCCGCAAGACAACCGCCTGCCCCTCTTCCCGGCGGCGACCGCTGTGGGCTCTGGTGTTGCCGACGACATCCGAACGGTTGCGGTTCACCGGACCGGACCCGAAATTTCCGCCTCACGGTTCGGGAACCCCGTGACGCACACCCTCGATGATCGCCCGGTTCACGCTGCTGACGGGGACCTCAGTACGGCATGGACGGTTGCCGATTTTGCTGAGGCTCGCGGCGAGTTCCTGCGCTTCGCGTTCACCGAGCCGCAGACGGTTGCCTCGCTGCACGCTGTTCAGCCGCTCGTGGAAGCGAATCGTCACATCACCGAGATCATGATCGTCGCTGATGGCGGCGATCAGCGACGAACGCTCCCACTGTCGAGTGCCTCGTGGACCACGGAGGGCGAAGAACTCACGTTTGCACCAATCACGGGCACCGTGTTCGACGTGATCCTCACCGACCTTGACTATCCAGTGTCCGACACCTACCCGGTCGGTATCTCACCGGTGGGGTTCGCCGAACTCACCCTCGGGAAGAGCCCGCCGACCGAGGAATGGATCCGAACGCCCCGCGCGCTGGTGGACCGTCTCGGCGAGGAACTCGACGCTCACGATCTCGCCGTCGTGCTCACCCGTGAACGAAGCGACCCTCGAGAACCCGTCCGTGATACTCCAGAGCGCTTCATGCGGCGGCTGGTGCCGGTTCCGACGCCGCGAGTGTTCGAGGTCAGCGGGACGGTGCGGCTCGACGCAACCATGGACTCGACCGTGATTGATGCGTTCCTCCGGCCCGGCGATCCGGTCATATTGACATCGACCGGTTCGCTTGAGGGGAGCCTGGATGCCGGGCCGAGTGCGTTGCTCGACGGAGATCCAGCCACGGCCTTCGTGGGCCGATTCGAGTCCCAGCGCGGGCAGGCCTGGCGGGTCGAGGCGGAGCAGCCAGCTCCGCTCGACGGCATTGAGCTCGACATCATTGTCGATCGCTACCGTTCTGTTCCGAGCCGTCTTGCGGTCTCGCTCGACGATGGGCCGGCTGTCGAATTCGAAACCGGGCTTGGGCTCGAAGATGCGGCGTTGGGCTCGACTCGGACCGTTCGCCTTCCTGTTGAGGCTTCCTCCGTTTCTTCGATTCGTCTTGAGATCGTGGCGAGTGTCGATCGCCTCACCCGTGACTGGTACAGCAATGCCATGGTTGCCATGCCATTCGCCGTGGCCGAGATGCGGGCCGGCGGACTTGCGGTCGCGGCCGACGCGGCTATCGACACTGGCTGTGTCGATGGGCTCCTCTCGGTCGATGGTCGACCGGTATCTGTGCGCGTCACCGGATCTGCTTCCGCAGCCCGCAAGGGTGATGCGCTGCGACTGGAGGGGTGCTCGCCAGCCCCGACGCAGCCCGGGGACGTCGAAGTCGTCACGGCGGCGGCCAGCACGTCGCTCCCGCTCACGGTCGACCAGATCGTTCTTCACAGTGCTCGCCAGGTCTCGGCACCGGCCGAGATCGTGCCGTTGTCGGTCGAGTGGCACAGCGATGTTGAGGCTCGAGGAACGGTTCCCCCTGGGAACGAAGGTCGGTGGTTGGTTCTCGGACAGTCCCGCAACGATGGTTGGGAGGCCGTGGTCGACGGGCAGTCGTTGGGTGCGCCCCGCCTGGTCGACGGCTTCGCCAACGGGTGGCTGCTGCCGGCCGAAGGGGGTGAACTCACCCTGCAGTGGACGCCACAGCGACTCGTCACGGTGGCGCTCTGGATGTCGCTCGGCGCGGCACTCGCAGTCCTCGTGCTCACCCTCCGTGCCAGCGGACGTGATGACCCAGTGCTCGCTGCGGCGCCAAGCCTGATCCCCTGGGGCGGGATTCCAGGGACGTGGTTCCCGGTCGCCACCCGCGCCCTGATCGTCGGCGCATTGACGGCGGGAGGGTTTGCGGTGGTCAACCTGCCATCGTTCCACGGCGCAGCCCTTGCGGTTGGCGGCGCAGTCGCCGTAAGCCTCCGGTTCCCGCGACTGGAGCGGATCGCTCCCGTCCTCGCCGCTGCAGTCTTCGGGTTGTGCAGTGTGCTGATCATGCTCGAGCAAACGCTCGAGCGGCATCCTCCAGACTTCATCTGGCCCCAGCAGTTCGACTCGTACCACGTGCTTGGTGTCGTGACGGTGCTGCTCCTGGCTGCGGACTATGTCCGGTCGGTCATCGTTCCCGACGACGTCTGAGGGTTCTGACGGTCAGGCCGGTGTGGGGGCCGATGCCCGGGCCAAGGCGTGCTGGACGAGCGCAAGGAGCGTCGCTTTCGTCGCCGCCCGATCCCGAGCATCGGTGATCATCATCGGTGTGTCAGCCGGGACGGCGAGTGCCTCTCGAATGTCCTCGAGTGTGTGGTGAACACGACCGAAAAACGCGTTGACGGCGACGACGAAGGGGATTCCGGCCGACTCGAAGTAGTCGACGGCCGGGAAGCAATCTTGGAGTCGGCTGGTGTCGACGAGGACCACGGCGCCGATGGCTCCACGAACAAGGTCGTCCCACATGAACTGGAAACGGTCCTGCCCGGGTGTCCCGAACAGGTACAGGATGAGGTCGTCGCCGAGGCTGATGCGTCCGAAGTCCATCGCCACGGTGGTTGAGGACTTGGCCGCCTCGCCGCCAACATCGACGCCGTGGCTGTGCGATGTGAGCGAGGCCTCGGTTGTGAGCGGTTCGATCTCGCTGATGGACCCGACGAAGGTGGTTTTGCCGACGGCATAGCCCCCGGCAATGACGATCTTGACCGGCACGGGTACCGGTCCGGGGGTTGGGCCCGCTTCTGGTTCAGAGCGCTTGAAGACCATCGAGAACCCTTTCGAGGAGTCGGAGATCGGGGCGGTTGTCGAGAGGAGCTGGCGAATCGTTGCTGGCGAGCAGTCCGTCGGTGACCAGGTCACCAACGAGTACCCGAACGACCCCCAGCGGAAGCTGGAGGCGGGCGGACACTTCCGCAATCGATGTCGGGTTCCAGCAGATCCGACAGATCTCGCGTTGTTCGAGAGGAAGCGCCCGGGCATTGGTTTGGCCGGTGTCGGTTACCCGGACGATTGCTTCGAGAGGAAGGTCGGTTGATGAGCGGACCCGCCCACCGGTGAGGGCGTACGGCGGGATTCGAAGGCGGTCCTCCGCGCGGCGATCGCTCATCGTGGCAGTGCGCCCTGCAGTTCGGCTCGCAGCTCAGGCGTCAGGAATGGGCCGGTCTTGTCAACGAGCACGGCCATCTCGTAACCCACGAGTCCGACGTCGCACTCGGCCGCAGCGACGACGGCAAGGCAGGAGCCGTCGCTGATGCCGGTGACGAACAGAAACGCGTGCTCCATCTCGATGATGATTTCGTGAACGCGACCTCCACCGAACCGACCAGCTGCGCCGTAGGCAAGGCCGGTCAGCCCGGATGCGACGGCGGCAAAACGGTCTGCTGCGTCTCGGTCTAGGCCGCCGGAGAGGGCCATCGGCAAGCCGTCGGATGAGACCACGACGGCTTCGTTGACCCCAGGCACCCGCTCGACGAAGTTCGCAATGAGCCAGTTGACGTTGTTGGCGGCGGTGCTCATGGTCATGACGACTCCTCGCTCTCTGCGGCTGGGCTGTGTTCGGGCTGGCGCCCTCGGCGAAGACCTGACCGATACTGCGAGAGCGTGTGGCGAACATGATCGGGTGACCGCTCCCGTTCGCCGACGATGACGGCGGATCCACTGATGCTCTGAACGGCCCGTTCGCCGCGGGGCCGCCGCATCGGGAGCGGTGGTTGGACGTCAGGCGGGATTCGGCCTTCTCCTGGCGCCCTCGTCGCAGTGCTGGGAGCCGGTGACGGCATCGTTGCGGCCGCCTGGTGTTCGATCCTGGGTCGTTCAATCATGCCGGCGGGCAGCTCAATGACCGCACTCACACCGCCGTTGAGCCCCGAGGTCAGGACAAGATCGACGTCGAGACGTCGCCCGAGTCGGGCGACGACCGTCAAGCCCAAGGAAAGTCCGAGCTCAAGCCCTATGGGCGGTGGTTCCGTGAGCACGGCGTTCGCAGCTGCGAGCTGATCGGGGCTCATGCCGATGCCCTGGTCGGCGATGGTCACCTGGTAGCGCCCGTCGTCCATATGGCGCCCGGCGATGTCCACGGCGGTGTCTGGCGGCGAAAATTGGGTCGCGTTGTCCATGAGCTCGGCCATGAGGTGGGCGAGGTCCACCGCACGAGAGCTTTCGAGGGTGACCGGATCGAGGGAGGCCAGACGGATGCGCCTGAAGTCTTCGACCTCCCCCATCGCGACACGGATGACGTCGTCGAGCGCAACGCGGTGGCCCCTCCTGCGGGTTGGTTCTGCTCCCGCCAGGACCAAGAGAGACTCGGCGTTGCGTCGCATGCGGGTGGCGAGGTGGTCCAGTCGAAACAAGTTGTCGAGTTGGTCGGGGTCTTCTTCTCGACGTTCGAGTTGCTCGATGAACTCGATCTGGCGATCGAGCAGGCTCTGATTTCGCCGGGCGAGGTTCACCACGATGTCGGAGACGCCCTGATGGAGAAGGTCGCCCTGCTCTTTCGCGACGTCGACAGCGGCGCGTTGCACATCGGCAAGGGCTTGCCCAAGTTGTGCCACTTCGTCACGACCTCGGGTTTGGATCGGGGAAACGGTTGGTGCTGGGGTCTGCCCCGGGTTGCGGAGCGCCTCCACCAACGCAGGAAGCTCCTCGCGCGAGAGTTGCTGGGCGGCTCGGGTGAGGCGGATGAGCGGTTTCCTCACCGAACGACCGACGACGAAGGCGGTGGCGAGCGCGAGCACGACGATCGTGCCGGAGAGCACAGCGAACATGATGGCCTCCTGCTGCTGCGACTGTGCGAGCGCGGCGGAGTGTGTCGCGCTGCGGGCCAGTTCGGTAAGGACAACCTCGTTGAGGGCAGTGAGACGTGTGGCGGTCTGCGCGCGCCAGTCGTCGCTTTCAGCGACACCACTGCCGCTCGCGGCCGCAGTGATTGCGGCGATGGGGTCGAATCCATCAACGTTCGGCAGTCCGGTCGAGCCGAGCATCGGCAGGTACCCGTCGGCCAGGAGGCGTTCGAGCTGTGTCGCTCCGGAGGGAGGTAGTGACACCAGTGCCCGCTCGAACGCCGCCCGTATGGCCTCCGTGGTGGGCTCAAGCACCAGAGGAAGATCTGGGGGTGGGCCTCCTGCGGCGATAGCGTCATCACCGAGGGCTGAGATGCGCTCCAGCCCGGCCCCCATGACGAAAAGCTCCTGCACCACCTCAAGCGTCCGGAGGAGCTCGATCTCGGCCGCCTCCTGGCTCAGGTCTGTGACAAGGGCACCGGTCGCTTTCGCAGACTCGGCCAGCCCGGCATGGAGGACGGGAAGCGGAAGCCGGTCTTGACCCGTCGTGCTCCTCCGCACATCAAGGTGTTCGCTTACCAGGACAATCTCCGCACGCACGTCGGGGACAGCGAGATCATCCCAGACGGTGACGACGAGCTCATTCCACCGCTCGAGTGCTCGATCGGTGGCCGCCGCTTCGGCCGCCGGCTGGCTTTCGCTTGGCGTCGCCGATACGGCGACGCCTACCGCCCAACGTTCCGTCTGCAGGGCGGTCGATAACTCAGCGCTCGCCAGCGCGAACTCGGCGAGCCGGGCGTCTCGTCCGGCCACCGACGCGGCCTCGAACCGGTTGATGGTCCCGCTTACCGAGACCGCGAGCAAGGCAACCAGAGGGGTCAGGAGCAGCAAGAGCAGCTTGCTCCGGATGGTGAGCCTTTCGAGCATGCACAGCCTTTGGGGGGCGGGTCAGAGACGCCCGAAGGGCGCTTGTCACCCCAATCGGCGGTGCGGTCAAAGAGTTGAGCCTGCGCGGCCGACGGCCCAGCGGCCGTTGGCTAGCGCTGGGGCGCGGCGGTCGGCGCGATCGGTGCAGGAAGGTCGGTGTGCTCCATCAGGTACGTATCGACTGCTGCCGCTGCACTCCGCCCTTCGGCAATAGCCCAAACGATGAGGCTCTGGCCGCGGCCCATGTCACCGGCGACGAAGACCCCGTCGACATTGGTGGCCCAGTCATCATCCCGGGCCACGTTGCCCCGTTCGGTGAGGTCGACACCGAACTGGTCGACGAGCGCGTTCTGTTCCGGTCCGGTGAAGCCCATGGCGAGGAACACCATTTGGGCCGGGAAGTGCTCCTCGCTCCCCTCGACGGGTTGGAACACCATGCGGCCGTCCTCCACCACCTGCTCCACACGAACGGTGTCAAGGCCGGTGAGGTTGCCGTCTTCATCGCCAACAAAGCGCACCGTGTTGATGGCGTACTCACGCTCGCCGCCTTCCTCATGCGCTGAGGTGACCTTGTAGACCATTGGGTAGGTCGGCCATGGGTTCGCGGCCGGACGTGCTTCGGGCGGCCGCGGCATGATTTCGAATTGGTGAATCGATCGGGCACCGTGCCGGTGGGACGTTCCGAGGCAGTCGGCGCCGGTATCGCCACCACCAATGATGATGACGTCCTTGCCGCCAGCGTGGATCGGTGATTCCTCCAAATCACCCGCTTGAACCTTGTTGGCCCAGGGGAGAAACTCCATGGCCTGGTGGATTCCTGCAAGGTCGCGGCCTTCGATGGGCAAGTCTCGGGCTTGGGTAGCGCCACAGCACAACACGACGGCGTCGTACTCGGCGCGCAGTTCGTCGGCAGTCACGTCGACGCCAACGTTGACACCGGTTCGGAACTCGGTTCCCTCCGCCTCCATCTGCTCGAGGCGGCGGTCGAGATGCCGCTTCTCCATCTTGAACTCCGGGATGCCATAGCGGAGGAGGCCACCGATGCGATCGGCTCGCTCGTAGACGACCACGTCATGGCCGGCGCGGGTCAATTGCTGGGCGGCGGCGAGTCCGGCCGGGCCTGAGCCGACGACCGCCACCTTCTTGCCGGTACGCGTCGCGGCCGGCATCGGGACAACCCAACCCTCGGCGAAGGCGCGGTCGATGATTTCAACCTCGATCCGTTTGATGGTGACGGGCGGTTCATGGATGCCCAGCACACAGGCCGACTCACAGGGCGCTGGACAAAGTCGCCCGGTGAACTCGGGAAAATTGTTGGTGGCGTGCAGGCGCTCGATCGCGTCCTGCCACAGGCCCCGGTAGGTGAGGTCGTTCCAGTCGGGGATGATGTTCCCCAGCGGACAGCCGTTGTTGCAGAACGGGATACCGCAGTCCATGCAGCGGCTCGCCTGCTGGCGGAGCTTCTCTTCGGGAAACTCCTCGTAGACCTCTTTCCAGTCTTTTAGCCGGACCGGAACCGGGCGGTGGGCCGGGAGCTCCCGGTCGTGCTTCAGAAAGCCTCGTGGATCTGCCATGGTCGTCTCCCTCAGATCCGAGCTGCGGCCATGACCGCCTCGGTCTCGTCTCTTCCCTCGGCTCGGGCGGCAGCTGCCGCTTCGAGCACTCGCTTGAAGTCCGTGGGCATCACCTTGACGAAGGCGTCGACGCTGGTGTCCCAGGCGGTAAGGAGTCGCTCTGCGACGGCGCTTCCGGTTTCGCGCTGGTGAAGCTCAACCCGTTCACGGAGCCAATCCGCATCATCTGCATCGAGACGCTCAAGCGACACCATCTCGTGGTTCGTGCGACCCGGAAGGAGGCCATCCGGGTCGTAGATGAAGGCAATGCCACCGGACATGCCAGCCGCAACATTGCGGCCGGTGGGCCCGAGGATGACGGCGCGGCCACCGGTCATGTACTCGCAGGCATGATCGCCCACGCCTTCGACCACCGCCGTCGCACCGGAATTCCGGACACAGAACCGCTCCCCCACGACGCCGCGCAGGAAGAGTTCGCCTCCTGTCGCTCCGTAGCCGATGACATTTCCAGCGATGACGTTCTCCTCGGCCACAAACGTCGCTTCGTCAGGTGGTCGCACGACGATGCGGCCACCGGACAGGCCCTTCCCGACATAGTCGTTGGCGTCACCTTGCAATCGCAGCGTGATCCCCGCCGGCACGAAAGCTCCGAGGCTATTGCCGGCCGAACCGGTCAGGTTGACCACGATCGTGTCGTCAGGAAGTCCTTCGCCACCGTGAGCTCGGGTCACCTCAAAACCGAGCAGCGTTCCGACCGTGCGGTTGACGTTGTGAATCGGTGTGTCAATCACGACGGGGCGCTTCTCGTTGATCGCCCCCTCGGCGAGTTGGATCAGGGTCTGATCGAGCGCGCGCTCAAGCCCGTGGTCCTGGTCCTTCCACTGATGCCGTCGAGCCTCCCGGGCGATTTCGGGGAGGTGCAGGATCGGTGACAGGTCGAGCCCTTCCGCTTTCCAGTGATCGACTGCCTCGGTGGTGTCAAGCATCTCGACCTGCCCGATGGCCTCGTCGAGCGTTCGGAATCCCAGTTCGGCAAGGAGTTCGCGGACCTCCTGGGCGATGAACTCGAAGAAGTTTTCGACGAATTCAGGCTCACCTGAGAACTTCTCCCGAAGCGAAGGGTTCTGCGTGGCAACACCGACAGGACAGGTGTCGAGGTGACAGACACGCATCATGATGCACCCCATCACCACCAGTGGCGCAGTGGCGAAACCGAATTCTTCGGCCCCCAGTAGCGCCGCAATCATCACGTCTCGCCCGGTCTTGAGCTGGCCGTCGGTCTGGACGACGATGCGGTCTCGAAGGTCGTTCAGCAGCAATGTCTGCTGGGTTTCGGCGAGACCGAGTTCCCACGGTGCACCTGCGTGCTTGATTGAGGTTTGCGGCGATGCCCCGGTACCTCCGTCATGTCCGGAGATGAGCACCACATCGGCATGGGCCTTCGAAACACCTGCTGCGACGGTGCCGACACCGACCTCAGCGACCAGTTTCACGTGAACCCGTGCTTTCGGATTCGCATTCTTCAGGTCGTGGATGAGCTGAGCGAGATCCTCAATTGAGTAGATGTCGTGGTGAGGCGGCGGGCTGATGAGGCCAACCCCAGGTGTGGAGTGCCGGGTCTTCGCAATCCAGGGGTAGACCTTGTGCCCCGGCAACTGGCCGCCTTCGCCCGGCTTTGCCCCCTGGGCCATCTTGATTTGGATGTCATCGGCGTTGACCAGATATTCACTGGTCACGCCGAACCGGCCCGAAGCGGCCTGCTTGATGGCCGATCGTCGCAGATCACCATTCTCGTCGGGCGTGAAGCGATCGGCGTCCTCGCCTCCCTCCCCGGTGTTCGACTTAGCGCCGAGGCGATTCATGGCGATCGCGAGTGTCTCATGCGCCTCAGCGGAGATGGAGCCGTAACTCATCGCGCCGGTCGAGAAACGCTTCAGGATGTTCTCGGCTGGTTCCACGTCGTCGATCGAGATCGACGGACGGTCACCGAAGCGGAACTTGAATAGGCCTCGGAGGGTTCCGAGTCGTTCTGACTGGTCATCAACAAGGTCGGTGTACTCCTTGAAGATGTCGTAGCGGCCCGAGCGGGTGGCGTGCTGCAGCTTGAACACGGTGTCGGGGTTGAAGAGGTGGTACTCGCCCTCTCGCCGCCACTGATACTGGCCACCGGCATCGAGGGTTCGATGCGCTCGCTCGGTCGGGTTCTCCGGAAAGGCCTTGCCGTGGCGCTCCCTGATCGCTTCGGCGAGGACATCGAGACCGACACCGCCCAATCGGCTGACCGTGCCGGTGAAGTACTCGTCGACGACATCGCTTGCCAGCCCGATCGCCTCGTAGATCTGCGCGCCGGTATAGGAGGCAACGGTAGAGATGCCCATCTTGGACATCACCTTCAGAATGCCCAGACCGGCGGCCTTGATGTAGTTGCGGTGGCCTACTGTCGGGTCGAGATCACCGAGGCCGTACTCACCGTTTGCCACCATTTCGTCGATCGTGGCGAAGGCAAGGTAGGGGTTGATTGCGTTGGCGCCGTAGCCGAGCAGTGTCGTGATGTGATGAACCTCGCGAACATCCCCCGCCTCCACGACAAGGCCGACCTGCGTGCGGGACTTGTTTCGGACGAGGTGGTGATGCACGGCACTGCATGCCAGCAGTGACGGGATCGGATTATCGTGCAAGCCGCTGCCGCGGTCGGAGATCACCAGAACGGTCGCGCCGTCGGCAAGGGCAGCATCAGCGTCGCGGCGGAGCTGCTCGATGCCCGCGGCGAGTGCGGCGCCGCCACCGTCGGCGTCGAACCGGGCACCGAGGACTGCAGTCCGGAAACCGGCCGGACCCTCGCCATCGTGGAGTGCAACGATGCGAGCGAGCTCCTCGTTGGTTACCACCGGGTTGTCAAGGTGGATGGTTCGACACGACGCCGGTGTCGGATCGAAGAGGTTCCCTTCAGGGCCGACCCGAGCGAAGAGGGAGGTGATGATCTCCTCCCGAATGGCGTCGAGCGGCGGATTGGTGACCTGCGCAAACAGCTGCTGGAAGTAGTCGGCCAGATGGCGACTGCGGTCCGACAACACGGCGATTGGCGTATCGGTGCCCATCGAGCCGATGGCTTCCTTGCCGTCTCTCGCCATCGGCGAGATCAACAACTTCTTTTCCTCAACGGTGTAGCCAAACTCCTGTTGGAGCTGTGTCACCGAGGATTCTCCGCTCGACCGTGACACTCCGCTCGGAAGATCCTCGAGGGTGACGAGGTTGGATTCGATCCACTCGCCGTACGGCCGACTACCGGCGATCGTTGCCTTGATCTCGTGGTCCCGGATGATGCGGCCCTCGCTCGTGTCGATGAGGAACATGCGACCCGGCTGGAGTCGGCCCTTCTCCACGATGGTGTCCTGGGGCAGGTCGACGACTCCGACCTCGGAGGCCATGACGACCAAGCCGTCTCGGGTCACCCAGTAGCGGCTGGGACGGAGTCCGTTGCGATCGAGCACAGCACCCATCACCGTGCCGTCGGTGAACGCAATGGACGCAGGCCCATCCCATGGCTCCATGCGGGCGGCGTTGTACTGATAAAAGGCCTTGCGTTCGGCATCCATCTCGGTGTGGTGCTCCCAGGGCTCCGGGATCATCATCAGCACCGCCTCAGCGAGTGAGTAGCCGCCAAGGCTCAGCAACTCGAGGGCCTCGTCGAACCCTGCGGTGTCGCTCGCGCCCGGGGTGCAGATCGGGAAGGCCCGTTCCAAGCCGGGGAGATGGGGCGACGTGAGCAGCGCTTCGCGGGCCCGCATCCAGTTCCGGTTGCCCTGGATCGTGTTGATCTCGCCGTTGTGGGCCACGATCCGGTACGGGTGCGCCAGCGGCCAGGACGGGAAGGTGTTGGTCGAGAACCGGGAGTGAACGAGCGCCATGGCGCTCTCGACTCGCTCATCCACGAGGTCGGGGTAGAACCCCGCAACCTGCGGCGTCGTCAGCATGCCCTTGTACACGAAGGTGCGCGAGCTGAGCGACGGCATGTAGACGCCATCGTGCGCCTCTGACACGCCGCCCATTGCCTCGTTGGCGTCGTCGCGGCCGGCCGTGACCGAAATGTCGTGCTCGATTCGCTTGCGCGCAATAAAGGCTTTGCGGTCGAGGTCGATGCCGGTGGCCCCGTCAGCGGCGGTGACGAAGACCTGCCGGAAGATCGGCATCGTCATGAGTGATGCGGTTCCCAGGATGGACTCGTCGATCGGCACGTCGCGCCAGCCGATAACGGTGAGCCCTTCTTCTTCGAGGATCGTCTCGACCTGGGCTGCGGCGGCGTCGGCGACGGCCGGATCCTGGGGAAGGAAGGCGATACCGGTTGCGTAGGCGCCTGCCGTGGGCAGCTCGAAGGCGACGACGTCGCGAAAGAACCGATCGGGAACTTGGATGAGAATCCCGGCACCATCGCCGGTGTTGATGTCGGCGCCTCGGGCGCCGCGGTGCTCGAGGTTGCACAGCGCGCCGATTGCCTTGGCGACGATGTCGTGGCTCTTGCGACCGTGCAGATCGCAGACAAAGTTGAGCCCGCAGCTGTCGTGCTCGTGGACGGGGTCGTACAAACCCTGCGCCGGGGGCAGGTCGGGGTTGGATCGATGGGCAGTTGGCATGCGATGTCCTCCGGAACGGCGGGCGCGAGCGCCCGGTGTCGTCGGAGCTGGGACATCGTTGGCCCTGCTTCCAGTTGTGGAAATCTATCTGGGCCCTCTCCGGTGGAACAACTCCGTCGCTCGAGGCGCCAAGATGGAGTCATGCGCGACGTAGATCTCGACTTCGCCCGTGCGCTCGGTGCTGACATCGATGCCTCACCGACGCCCTATCACGCCGTGGCACGGGTGCGTGCCGCCCTCGATGATGCGGGATTTTCCCCGTATGACTCGGCCAATGGTCCGGTTGGGCGCTGGTACCACGAGCGGGGTGGGGGCATCGTGGCCTGGGTTGTCGGACCCGGCCATCACGAGACCTCCGGTGTACGGGTGATTGGGGCCCACACCGACAGTCCGAATCTTCGCATCAAGCCCCAGCCCGACACCGGTTCCGCCGGTATCGCGCAGTTGGGTGTGGAGGTCTACGGCGGTGTCCTCCTGAATTCATGGCTCGACCGGGACCTCGGTCTTGCTGGCCGGGTGGCGGTCGAGAGCGACGGCGAGGTGGAGATGCACGAATTTCGCGTCGACCGACCCCTGCTTCGGATTCCACAGCTCGCGATTCATCTCGACCGCGGTGTCAACGAGAACGGGCTGGTGCTCAACAAGCAACGCCACCTTGCACCGATGTGGGGCCTCGGATCGGCTCCGGAGTTCCGAGCGTTTGTAGCCGGTGAAGTGGTGGCCGACCCCGAAGCGATCTTGGCCTGGGACGCGATGGTGTTCGATCTCACCCCGGCCCGGCTGGTCGGCCTTGACGAGGAGTTCTTCGCCTCGGCCCGCATCGACAACCAACTGTCGTGCTTCGCCGCAGTGGCGGCGCTCCTCAGAGTCGCTGAAGAGCCTGGCGAGACGATCCCGATGATCGCGCTCTTTGATCACGAGGAGGTCGGCAGTGTCAGCACGACCGGTGCGGCGTCGCCCTTCTTGCGGCATCAGCTCGAGCGAATCCACGCAGCTTTTGGCGCAGACCACGAGGCCCGCCTGGCATCGGCGGCCCGGAGCTTGATCATTTCTGCCGATGGCGCGCATGCGACTCACCCGAATTACCCAGACCGCCATGAGCCGGATCACGAGGTTGCGCTCAACGGAGGTCCTGTTCTCAAGATCAACGCAAACCAGCGCTACGCAACCGACGCCGCGAGTGCTGCCGCGCTCGAGCTGGCCTGCCGGCGGGCAGAGGTGCCGGTGCAGCGGTTCGTGACCCGAACCGACCTCGCTTGCGGCTCGACGATCGGTCCGGCAACCGCCGGCGAACTCGGGATCGATGTGGTCGATGTCGGTGTCGCCCAACTTGCGATGCACTCGGCGCGCGAGGTGGCAGGAAGCGCCGACCTCGAGTGGTTTACCGCCGCCCTCGAGGCGGCCCTGCGAGCCTGACCGTCGTTAGCTGAGGCGGTCTCGGGTGGCGCGAATCGGCGCTGCGAACATCAACAGGATCGGGAAGATCTCGAGTCGCCCGATCAACATGTAGAGCGACAGGACGAGGCGCGCCGGTTCGCTGAAGGCGTCGGTGAAGTTGGCGGTTGGACCCGCCTGGCCCAGTGCCGGGCCCATGTTGCCGAGGGCGCCAACGATCGCGCCGATCGATTCGATCAAGCCGCCCGAGAGGGCGGTGAGCACTATGACGCCGAGGAGCACGAGCAGGAGGTACACAAGGAAAAAGCCCGCCATCCGGCTGACAATGTCCTCCCGGACGGCGCGCCGCCCATGCTTCACCGGCATCACCGCGTGTGGATGCTGGGAGCGACGAACCGAGCGCAGGCTGTGCGCAAGCAGCACTTGCACCCGCATGACTTTGATCCCTCCGGAGGTCGATCCGGTGCTCGCCCCCACCACGAAGAGACCGAGGACGATCATTTGGGCGGCAGGAACCCAGGTCACGAAATCACCGGGAGAACCGCTCCCCTGTGCACTGCCGAACCCGGTGCTTGTTCCGAGGGCGACCACATTGAAGACGCCGGCCCGAACTGCGGTGCTGAAGCCGTAGCCACCGTCGAGCCACAGCAGCGCCACGACGACGAACGAGAGGCCAACGATCATGGTCAGGTAGGCGCGGAATTCGCTGTCGCGGA